>Ga0315282_10000526_pt1 | contig 75361 bp, 58 predicted proteins | sample YL17G07_20_MG_FD_203693 | JGI IMG/M metagenome (GOLD analysis project Ga0315282, IMG submission 203693) | Sediment microbial communities from Yellowstone Lake, YNP, Wyoming, USA - YL17G07_20 | ecosystem: Environmental > Aquatic > Freshwater > Lake > Sediment | place: USA: Wyoming | collected... | reverse complement strand
TATATCACTTTTCAAGATAGGGGGACACGATCCGGAAAATTCGGGACATAACCCTTTTCTCTCGGAAAGGGATTGTGTCCCATGAATTTTCCGGTCATGTCCCCGAAAAGTGATATACGGTCAGGTATCGCCGCTCTCCGTCGAACAGTCTGGAAAAGATTCTGTCGCCCGGCATCCTTGACATCAATCCCGAGCGAGAGATACTATTTTATTGGAATCAAATGCCCGCCAAGCCGAGCCTCAACGGATTTTCGCGCCTCAGAGCTCGTTTCCAGAACCGCTTTCCCTCCGGGAGCTTCGGAAGGAATGTCCTGACCATGATGTCGGGCACATTCATCGCCCAGGCCGTTCCCCTCGCCGTTTCTCCGATCCTGACCCGGCTCTATACGCCGGACGAGTTCGGTCTGTTCTTCGTCTATATGAGTCTGGCCTCCATTGTCACGGTCCTGGCGACCGGACGGTATGAGCTGGCCGTGATGCTGCCGGAGAAAGACGACGATGCGGCGAACCTCGTCGCCCTGGCCTTGGTCTCCGTTTCTCTGACCTGCGTTTTGTTATTCCTGGTGAATTGGCTTTTCAATAAACCTATGGCCAGGCTCCTCGGGAATCCCGCCGTCTCGCCCTGGCTCTACTTAGCCCCGTTCACGGTCTTCGTCGCGGCGGTCTATGAGGTCCTTTACTATTGGGCCAACCGCAAAAAGCAATTCAAGCGGCTGGCCGTCACCAAGGTGACCGTCGCCTCGGCTACAGCCGGAGTGAATCTCGCCATGGGCGCCGCCCGGCTCGGAGCCGGCGGTTTGATCGTCGGAGGTGTGGCGGGACAGGGAATCGCCACGGGCGTGCTCGCCGGACAAATCTGGACCGAAGACCGCCGGATGCTCGGGAAGATTTCCAAGAGCGCGATCCGGAACGCAGCCCGTCGCTATAAGAAGTTTCCCCAGTTCTCGCTTCCGGCGGACTCCATCAACGTCGCTTCAAACATGATTCCGGCCGTCCTCTTGAGCCATTTCTTCGGTGGGATGACAGCGGGCTACTTTTTTCTGACCCAAAGGGTTCTGGGTGCTCCGCTGTCCCTCGTCGCGAGATCGTTCCAGGATGTGTTCAAGCAGCAGGCCAGTCACGACTACGCTCAATTCGGCAACTGTAAGAGGACCTATCTCAAAACCTTCAAGAGCCTCTGTCTCCTGGCCGGGATTCCTCTCGCCCTTTTCCTTTTGGCCGCCCCGTGGCTCTTTGTCTTCATTTTTGGAACGAATTGGCGGGAAGCGGGGATTTATGCCCAGCTTCTGTCCGTCATGTTCTTCTTCCGTTTCATCGCCAGCCCTCTCAGCTATGTCCTCTATATCGCCGAGAAACAGAATTACGACCTCGTCTGGCAAATCGGTTTGTTCCTGGCGACGGCCGCCTCCCTCCTCGCGGGCGCCTATTTCGACTCGGCCAGGATCGGCATCCTCTGTTATTCGGCCTCTTATTCCCTGATGTACATCGTCTATCTTTTTCTGTCCTACCGCTTCGCCTGCGGGCACAATCGCCCGGGCGGAGAGTCGAAAACGGCGGAACGAAGCTGATTCCGTTCTCGCGCCCGCTTCTTCGTTTTTCATGGAAAACCGCGGGCCATTTTGATAAGCTATCCCTTGAGCGGAGACTTAGCCAAGGCCGCGGCTTAGCTCGGCAGGACCGACGAAGGACGAGATCGAGGAGACCGGAATGGAGGATCGCCCCTACCGAATCTGTGCGAAATGCATCATGGACACCACGGATCCGGACATCCGCTTCGATGACCACGGCGTCTGTTCTCACTGCCGGAAATATGAAAATCACCTCCAGAGCCGCGCCTATCGGCTGAGGCGCGAACCCGGAGCTTTGGAACGCCTTGTAACGGAGATTCAGGAGAGAGGAAAAGGGCGGAAATACGATTGTATCATCGGCGTGAGCGGCGGCGTCGACAGCACTTATACGGCCTATATCACGAAAAAAATAGGCCTGCGGCCTTTGGCCGTCCATCTCGACAACGGCTGGGATTCGGAGCTGGCCGTCGGCAACATCAAAAAGACCCTCAAGGTCCTGGATATCGACCTCACCACTCATGTCTTGGATTGGGAGGAGTTCCGCGACCTTCAACTGTCTTTCCTCAAAGCTTCGACGCCGGATTCCGAGATCCCCACCGATCACGCCATCCACACCGTCCTTTATCAGGCCGCGGTCCGCGAAAAGACTCCCTATGTCCTGATCGGACGCAATACGGCCACGGAAGGCGGCGGCGTGCCCGCCTGGTCCCAGGGGCATGCCGATTGGAAATACATCAAGAACATCCAGAAAAGGTTCGGTTCCCGCAGGCTCGAGACCTTCCCCCACTACGGGTTGTTCCATTTGCTTTACTACCGCGTCTTCAAAAAGATCCAGATGATCCCGATCCTGGATTATGTGGACTACGACAAGAAACAGGCGCTCGGAATCCTCGAAAACGAGCTCGGCTGGAAGCATTATGGAGCGAAGCACTATGAATCCGTCTACACCCGTTTCTTTCAAGGCTACATCCTGCCGAAGAAATTCGGGTTTGAGAAGAAACGGCTCCATCTTTCGTCCCTGATCTGGTCGGGCCAGATGACGCGCCAAGAAGCCTTCCAGGAGATGGAAAAAGAAGATTATCCGCCGGCCCTCCGGGAGCAGGAACGGGAATATGTCATCAAGAAATTCCAGCTGACGCCGGAGGAGTTCGACGGCCTCATGGCCCTGGCTCCGAAAAGTTTTTGGGATTATCCGTCCTCGAAGAGAATCATCCATCGCTACCGGTGGCTTCTCTCGATCTACCGCCGGCTCCAGAGTCCCTGAGAATCTTCCCTCGACGGAACGACAATATCCGCGGCCGGCTCAAGAGAGAAAATATTTGATTATCCGCTGAATCCGGATAAAATATGATAAATTTAAAGAAAGCGGAAATTTTGGCCCGGATATGAGTTGTCGGAAAAAGTGAGATAATGGCTGGCGATCCTTCTCGGAAAATATTCTTCTTGCTCCCGGCTTTCATTCTTGTCGCTGCCGCGAACAGGACATATTTTTTTCGGGCGGCCATTGAAAATGACAAGGAGAGCAGCCAAGGGGCTGTTCGTTCTGTCAGGACGGATACCGTGGAAACGGACTATTACCAGGCCGTAGTGAACACAGATGGATCATTGACCTTTGTGGACAAGGCCGGCCGGAAGACATTTTTAAAGAATGCCCCGCGGTTCTATTTCAATTATGGACGCACCGTCGATTCGAAAAAGGGGCCGGACAACAATTCTTTTGAAAAAGACGGGGATCGCGACGGAATTCCAGACGGCTGGACGGTGAACAAAGAGTATATCCGCATTTCATCCGAAAGGGCCAGCGATGGCCGCCAGTCGCTGAAATTCAATATGACCACTCCGGAAAAGGACGCCAAAATCGCGTCTTCATCGAAAATGCCCGTTGCCAGAGACCGATATTACACGGTCGGTTTCGATTATTATTTGAGCGGCGCCGCGAAGGGGGGCTGGGACCGCCTGAGACTGCACATTTGTTATGACACCGGGTCTTCCTGGCGCCGGACAACCAGCCTCTCAGATTTGGACGACATCTACGGGATCATTCCGGCGAACGCCGCCGGATCCTGGCGGCACGTCTCATTCGATTGGCTGCCTCCCCTCGAAGCCAAGTCGTTTTATCTCGAGTTCCATATGGATTCGAATGCCGCCGCGGAGCTATTCATCGACAATGTTCTGGTGACCGAAAAAAGTTATGATTACACTTCCAATGGCAGCGGTATCGACTATCGATTCACCGCCGAGGGGGATTCGACGACCTTGACGGCCGTCGATGACGGGAATCCTTTCGTTCGGGTGACCCATCAATATGTCCTGGAGAATCATTCTCCCTACGTTCGGTACGCGGCTCTGCTCGAGTACAAACAGGACGTGGAGGTGAATGAAGAGAGGTTTGATTTTCTCGTTCCAGGTCAGAACGCTCGCGTCATGAAAAGAGACTGCCGGTTTGAGAGATTCAATGCCTCGCGAGAATATCATTCCGACTTATTTTCTCCCAAAGTCGTCAAGTTTGGCAGTGGCTTATCCTTTCTGGACTCCGACACGATGGATTCGATGAAATTGAAAGCCGTCGGCGGGGACGCGCAATTGAGTTTTTATGCCGATCATCGGCTCACTCACCCCCATTTTTATTTCACGGCCGACGAGGGGGTGATCCGGATGGACCGGACCCGGCGTCCGGCGAAAACGCGATATTCTGTTTCACTCTGTTTTGCTCTTCATCCGGGCGGGCCATTGAGGTCTATAATAAAAACGCGACAGCCCTACGGATACGATGCGGCTCTGTCTTTGTCTTCTCATCCGGATGACTGGACTTATGCCCGGACCAAAGCCTTGGCCTACGGCAGCGAGAACGAGAAAAGCAAGGTCTATGGTCTCAAGGGAATAGCGAGTCGAGGAATCGGGTGGACACATGGCGTTTTCGCCGTCAAACGGAATCAGGCTTTCGGATTGGATGATCCGGCCGATCGGGCCCTCGTCGATCGAATGTCCCAGGACGGCGTGGAGGTCGTTGGACACACCATCGGTCCCGGGACGGACAGCCGGCAGGACGTCCGGGCGGGACTGCAAGCGCTGGCCGAATATAAGGCCAGGAATTGGATAGATCACGGCGCGACCTCAGGAACGGGAAACCTCGAAAACTTGCATAGCCGGGGCGCTCTCAAAGGGGATGATCACTACATTCTGGATTTACTGGATCAAGGGAATTACCGTTACGCCTGGTCGTACGTCGATTTGTCCACAGAGGATAACGCTCTCAATATGCTCAAGCCCGAGAGCCCTGCGGCCATCAGACCGTTTCTCTTCTACAACAATCGTCTGGATGACAATCCCGGTGATCAAAAAAGGATTTTTCTCTGGTCGACGGTGAACACCGAGAAAAGGCCCGAGGAATATTACACCAGCGACAGGGTCGATCGTTTGATTCGGGAAAGAGGAATCCATATCGGCCATGAATATTTCGGATACCAAACTTGCGAAAATCACGCTTTTTACAGCAAAAACGGTACGATAGAAATCTCTCCGAGATTCGACGCTCAACTCGAATACATAGCCCAAAAACGAGCCCAAGGCCAGTTGTGGTCGCCGACGGTCGCGGCTCTTGGCGACTATTTGACGGCTTTAAAGGATGTCGCTCTGACCTATAATCCGGACGGGACTCTGGGCCTGACGAATAACAGCTCGGCCGACTTGACGGGAATCACCTTGTTGGCGGAAGAGAACGTTCGATCCGTGGCCGTGAACCGACAGGACCTGGCGTCTTTTGGCGGATACTATGGCGACCGGGAGATCGTTTTGCCGACCTTGGCCTCAGGCGGTTCGATGCTGTTAAAAATAACCTACGGGAATAGAGATTTTTCTATCCCGACGATCTTTTCCAAGGACGGAGGGAAAAACAAAGTCAATGAAATTGCGGCGGTCTGGGACGAGGCCCAAAAAATCTTGACGATGTCGGCCGAAGCGCCCGGGGGAACGTATACCTTCGGCGTTCGGATTCGTTCCCTGGCCAATAAAACCATCTGCGTCAAGGATGCGGCCACGGATAGGCTCGTCGGTGAATACAAGGCCTCCGGCCTGGGAGTCATTTCCTTTACGGTTTCTTTGGATTCTTTGCGGACGTTCAGGATCGGCGAAAAAAAACGCGACTGAGACGAGGCACCCGTCGATCAGGCATTTAGGGATTAGTCTCTTTCAAGCGGCGATCGAAAAGATCAAAGAGGCCGACGAATTGAGCGACGGTTACTTGCTCCGGCCGGATTTTTCGGTCAAGGCCGGTCGCTTGGCAGGCCGCCTCGACGCGCGCGGCAGGCAGGCCTGAAGCGATCAAGTTGTTGGCGAGGGTTTTCCTTCTCTGCTTGAAGCAATCCTGCAGAAATCTCAGGAACATATGTTCAGCGGAGACGGGAAAAAGCGGGTCAGGCCTTTTTTCGAGCGAGAGCAAGGCGGACTCGACCCGCGGCGGAGGAGCGAACGAGCCGGGATGGACTGTAAAATGCAGATTCGCAAGAAAATAGAGATGGACGAGGATGGATAGAGGCGCATAGCTCTTGGACCCGGGCTGGGCGCAGACCCTCTCGGCCACTTCTTTTTGAACGAGAAAAACGCATTTTTGAAGGGCCTCCCGTTCCTCGATGACCTTGAAGAAAAGCGGAGAAGAGATCGAATAAGGCAGGTTGCCGATAAGCTTGGCTTTTCCGAAAAAACCGGGATTTTTGTTTATGACATCTTTAAAATTCACGGTCAGGACGTCTTTGGCTATGACCGTGAGATTGGAGAAGGCTTTCTTTTGAAGGATCGGAACGAGCCGTTCGTCTTTTTCAAAGGCCACAACGCGCGCCGCTTTCTCGGCCAGGGGGAACGTCAGCTCCCCCCGGCCTGCCCCGATCTCGATGATCAGGTCGTCAGGTAGCGGGTTGATCACGCGGACGATCTTGTCCAGGACACCCGAACTCTTTAGAAAATGCTGCCCCAGAATGCGTCTTTTCCTGTCTCTGAACTTGTTCATGTCGATCAAATTCCCAAAATTGCCGATAGCCGCGAGGAGGAATTCCTGACAGGATGCGTTTCTTTCGGCAATTTTGGGTCAAATTGGGCTATTTGACATTTGCCCGATCCGGATTTATATTATACGCTTTCAACGACTTATACGCGAGATGAAAAGAACGACGATTTCCGTAATCCTTCTTGTCTGTTCGGCGCTGCTCATTTCGGCTTTCGCCCTGGTGAAACCGGAGGACGGCTGGCCGGGACAAGCGGCGACGATTGAGCTAACCACTCCCGTCAATATTTCCCAATCCTCGTCCCTGTCCGAGAATCCGCTCGTGGGAGCGGACGGCAGCGGAGCGGCCTACGCGGTCTGGTTTGAATATCAGACCGGATGGAAAATATTTTTCTCAACGAACAAGAGCGGTTCCTGGACGACGCCTGTCCGGATTGAAGTGATACTTACGACCGCCGCCGCTTTCGGATGGCCGGCGCTGGCCGTCTCGGGCTCCGGAGTGTGCCACCTTGCGTTCAATGATGCCCGGATCGATATCAGCAAAATATACTACCTCAGCAATAACAACGGATGGGGTCCGACGGCCAATCTTTCCGAAAACAATGGCCCCTCGGTCTATTCCGGGTGCGCCGTCAATCCGACCGACGATATAGTCTATATCGTTTGGCAGGAAGGCGTCGACCAGAATAACGGAGGGGATATCGATCTGAGATACCAAAGCCCGTCGGGCGCCAGGAGCTCAATTCAGGTCGTCCCCGCCGGCAAGGGCTTTGGGCCCAAGATTGCCATTGATGCCGCCGGAACGGCGCATCTTGTCTGGGATACGGGGCCTCGCCAGTCCCTCTGGTATTCGAAAAATAGGACTCCTCAATATATCAATGGCTGGACTCAACCCCTCCTTGTTAAATCCAATACGGGCAGGGCTCAATCCTTTCCCAGGATTGACTGCGACAACGCTGGAAACGCTTATATCATCTGGGTGGACGGGTCCCTGGGGAACGATGAAATTTTCATGAGAAAGGTATCGAGCGACGGCACGTTGGCCGACGAAATGAATATTTCCCAGACGGCGGGGTCTTCCCAGGAAGGGACGATTGCCGTCGATAAAAACAACGGTTTTATCTATATAGCCTGGGCGGAGGCAGGGAACATCTATCTCAGCGTTTATACGGGAAGCTGGGGCCCGGTCGTGGATGTCGCGAGCAACGCCGCTCCCTCGAAGACACCGAGCCTGGCCGTGGATCCGACGGGGATCGTCCATCTTATCTACGCCGGCTCTTCTGGAGGAAACCAGGAGATCTTCTACCGGACGATATCCCAAGTGCCGACGACTTCAACAACGACGAGTGTCAGCACGACGACAACGTCCACGACCTCGACAACCACTTCCACGACCTCGACAACCACCTCCACGACGACCTCCATTCCCGTCAAGCCCAAGCCTCCCTTGGACCCGGCCTTGGACACCCGGCTGAATAGTTCCCAGACCCAAAAAACGAACTCCCTCACCTGGCGGGGAAACCCCGAAAATAGCGGCCTCGAATTGAAGGAGTACCGGATTTACCGTAAAAGAGCCAACATGCCCGATAGCGATTTCGCGCCTCTCGCCTCGGTCTCCACGGCGACATTTCAATATGCGGACGAGGGGCTCGCCCTGAACCAGAAGTTCACATACGGCTTGACGACGGTCCCCCTGGACGCATTCGGACTGGAGAGCGAAATGTCCCCAATAGCGACCGAGATCAGAGCCTTTCCGCCTTTGGGCGTTGCCTGCCAGACCGTGATCAACAATTCCCTGTTCCGGAGAGAAAAGATCAACGTCATCTCCTGGCAAAAGAATCCGCTGAACGAGGCCGTGACGCTTGTCCAGTATAACATCTACCGGAAGAAATTCGGTCAGGACGATTCCGCCTATGAGCTCGTCGTTTCTGTCGCCGGCAGCGTCGCCGAATACAGGGACCGGAAGCTGTCGTTCAACGAGAAATACGTTTATGTGCTCACGGCCATAGATACGGGGGGGACCGAAAGCCAGAGATCGAACCCGGCTAGCGAAGAATCTTAGGGCGGGACGCTCAGCGTCGGATCGCCTTCCTGTCTGGTAGAATGGCTCACAAAGCGGAGAAAGGCCTGACCGTATATCACTTTTCGGGGACATGACCGGAAAATTCATGGGACACAATCCCTTTTCGAGAGAAAAGGGTTATGTCCCGAATTTTCCGGATCGTGTCCCCCTATCTTGAAAAGTGATATGCGGTCAAGAGAAAGGCGAATTGACATTTCCGCCTTAAAACTGATAGACTTTTTGAATGTCCATGAACGACAATCCTTGGACACGCTGTAACAACTGCCAGCGGATCCAGTACAAAAAGGACATCCTCGAGAACTTCTCCGTCTGCCCGGCCTGCGGCTTCCATTTCCGGCTGTCCGCCGAAGAACGTTTGGCCATGCTCTTCGACGACGGCCATTTCGATGTCGTTGACCATGGAATCACTCCCCTCGATCCCCTGAAATTCGTCGACAGCCAGGGCTACAGCCAACGGCTCGAGGCCAGTCAGAAGAAAACAGGCCTTCCGGAAGCCGTTGTCAACGCCGTGGGCACCATGGGCGGCATCAAGGTCATCATGTCCGCTATGGATTTTTTCTTTATGGGCGGAAGCATGGGCTCGGTCGTCGGCGAGAAGATCACCCGGGCGGCGGAACGGGCACTCAAGGAAAAAATACCCTTGATCATCGTCTCCTGCTCGGGCGGCGCCCGGATGCAGGAAGGAGCGCTTTCCCTGATGCAGCTGGCGAAGACGAGCGCGGCCCTGGCCCGGCTTGAAGAGGCGAAGCTTCCCTTCATTTCTGTCCTCGCCGATCCGACATCGGGCGGCACGACGGCCAGCTTTGCCATGCTGGGCGATATCAACATCGCCGAGCCCAACGCCTTCATCGGGTTCGCCGGCCCCATCGTCATCGAGCAGACGATCAAGGAGAAGCTGCCCAAAGGGTTCCAACGCGCGGAATTTATGCTCTCGCACGGCATGCTGGATGATGTCGTCCCGCGAAAGGACCTCCGAGCGTATATCATTCGGGCGCTGCGGCTGTTTCTCAACCGGCCTCAATGAACCTCTCTCAGTGCCGGTCCTATCTCCAGGACCTCGAGCGATTCGGCATCAAACTCGGCCTGGGCAACATCACGGCCGTTTTAGCGACTTTCGGCCGGCCCCAGCATTCTTTCCCGTCCCTCCATGTCGCCGGCACGAACGGCAAGGGTTCGGTCTGCGCGATGCTGGTGGAAATTCTAAGCCGACATGACCTCAAAGTCGGGCTTTACACATCCCCTCATCTCGTCAGGGTTGAAGAGCGAATTCGGGTCGGCGGGGAAGAGATCTCAGCCCGCGACTTCTGCCGGCTGACAGCGGTCATCAAAAGCCGCATCGACCATCTTCTGTCCCGAAAAAAGCTGGACGCCCAGCCCACCTTTTTTGAAGTCCTGACCATCCTCGCCTTCCTCTATTTCCGGGAGAAAAAAGTCGACATCGCCGTCCTAGAAACGGGAATGGGCGGGCGGTTTGACGCGACGAACGTCGTGCGGCCGCTCCTCTCCGTGATCACGAACATTTCAAAGGACCACCAGGACCATTTGGGAAAACGTCTCAGGCAAATCGCTTTCGAAAAGGCGGGGATCATCAAGCCCTTCGTGCCCGTCGTTTGCGGTGCCGAGTTGGGCGATGCGAAACGGGTCATTCAAGAGCGGGCAGCCGAGGAGAAAGCGACGCTTTTCATGGCTTTCGACCGAGAATCCCGTTTGATCGCGGAAAAAAAGAAAAAGCGCTATTTGTTTCGTTATCGATTCGGCGGCGAGTTCTTCCGTTTTTCGCCCGGGCTTCAGGGAGAGCACCAGGGGCGAAACGCTGCCATCGCCGTTGCCGCAGCCACAGTTCTCGGCCGGGTCTGGCGGCCGCTCGAGAAAAGAACGATCATCGAGGGAATCGAGCAGGCGCGCTGGGAAGGACGCCTGGAACCCGTCTCCAGCAATCCCGGGATTCTTCTCGACGGAGCTCATAATGAGTCCGGCGCGGCGGCTCTTAGGAAATACATCGAGGATTTTTGCTCCAAGCCGCCCGTTATCATTTTCGCGATGATGAAGGATAAGGCCATCAAGCGCTTCTCGAGGATTCTCTTTCCTCTGGCCAAAAAAGTCGTTCTCACCTCAATCCCCTATGAGCGCGCCGCGTCGCCGGAAGAGATTCTCCGCCTCGCCCGGCCTTTCGAGCGCAAGATCATCCTTGAACCTTCCCTTCAAAAGGCCGTGGCGCGCGCTTTGGCCGAAGCCGGCCGAGGCGGTACCGTCCTCATCACGGGTTCTCTCTTCTTGGTCGGCGAAGCGAAAAAGATAGGGCTCCGGTGACAGACACCACGGTGCCTGTCACCGGCTTCCTTCTCAGCAACATAGTTCCGCTCTTCTTCGTCCGTTGCTCCCCTCGCCGGGGAAACTGGCGTGCCGACGGCCCTCTCCCCCGAGCTTACTCTTGAGTTTTTCGCCTAAAAATGGTATTTTTACGAATCACCATAGAGGGCTGAAGAGTCATCTTATGCTCCAAATCGATGCGTCATTCTTGGTCATCTTTTTTATCATCTGGATCCTCGTCTTCATATTGTCAAAGGTCTTTTGGAAGCCCATGATCAAGGTCGTCAAGGACCGGGATTCTCAAGTCCGCGGCGACAACGAGGCTTCCGGAAAGAGCCTGGCGGCCTACGAGCAGAGCCTCTTGGAGATTGACCGAACGCTCGAATCGGCCAGGGCCGCTGCGGAGAAAACGCGGGAAGAGATCGAGGTCGAGGCTCTGAAAGAGAAGTCCCGGCTTCTCGCCGAAACCGGAGCGGCTTCCAAGGACGAGATCGAAAAAGCGAAAGCCGCACTCCGCGAAGAAATTTCCCGGCTCAAACGAGAACTAGAAAACGAGGCGGAACGGCTGGCCGGCAAGATCGAGCGGAGGCTCGTCGGCTGATGGCGGACAAAAAACCGGCCCTTGTCGTCCTCCTCGTCGTCCCTCTGTTTCTCTTTATGACGGCCGAGGGGGGAGCGCAGGCTTCGGGCTCGAGCGAATTCTTGGGAAAGGTCATTAACTTCGTCATCCTCTTCGGCGGTCTGGCTTTTGTTCTGGCTAAGCCTTTGCGGAATTTCCTGGCCAAACGATCCCGGGATATTCAGACCTCTCTCGCCGAGGCACGGGATGCTAGGTCCGAGGCGGAGCGGAAGGTTGCCGAGGCGCAGCAGAGGATCGCTGCCCTCGAGGACGAAGCGGCCAGGATGAAAAAAGATGCGGAGATTGAAGGCTTGAAGGAAAAAGAGCGGATCCGAGCCCAGGCCGAAAAAGAAGCCGGAAGGATCCGGTCGTTCGCCCGGCAAGAGATGGACATCCGCCTCAAAGCCGGGATCCGGGAGCTCAAAGAATTCACGGCGGAGATGGCGGCTTCGCTGGCCGAAGCCCGCCTGAAAGAAAAGATCTCCGGAAGAGGCCAATCCGTACTGATCGATAAATCCATTGAACAACTGGCGGAGCTTCATGGAAAGTCAAGCTCTGGTTAAACGTTACACGGAAGGCCTGGCCGCGGCCTTAAAATCCGAAGAGGAATATGAGACCGTGAGCCGTGAGCTGGCCGAGTTCTCGGACATCCTCGAAAAAAATGACGAGCTCCGCGAGGTTCTCCTCCGTCCTTTTCTGGCCGCGGCCAAGAAAGCGCAGATCGTCCAAGACATTCTGGAGAAGCAGCCCTCTCAGGCCAAGACACGGCGGCTCGTCCTTCTTCTTCTTCAGCACCGGCGGCTGGAGATCCTGTCCCGCATCGTCCGCGATCTGCCCGAGCTGTGGAGGGCCCGGCAGGGCGTTCTGACGTTTGAGGTCCGCTCGGTCGTCCCTCTCAAGGACGCCCAGAAAAAGAGGCTTGAAGCGGAGTTGCGGAAGCTCGAGAAAAGCCAGGTCTATTGCACCTATGTCCTCGAGCCGGGGATCATCGGCGGGCTCTATATCAAAAAGGGGAACATGGTCTATGATGTCTCCCTCAAAGGGCAATTGGAACGATTGAAAGAAAAAATCAGGGAAAGGTAGAGAGTCATGGCCATCAAAGCTGACGAAATCAGCAAGATCATTCAACAACAGATCGAAGGGTTCGAAACCGAAGCGGATATCAAAGAGATCGGGGCGGTCATCTCGGTCGGCGACGGAATCGCCCGCCTTCACGGGCTGGAGCGGGTCATGTCTAACGAGCTGCTCGAGTTTCCCCACGGTGTCTTCGGCCTGGCCTTGAACCTCGAAGAAGACAGCGTCGGTGCGGTCCTCCTCAACGAAAGCCATCTGATCAGGGAAGGCGACCTCGTCAAGCGCACGCACCGCATCATGGAAGTCCCGTCCGGACCGGCGCTCATCGGCCGCGTGGTCGATCCTCTCGGCAAGCCGCTCGACGGCAAAGGCCCGATCCAGACGGATGTCTTCCAGGCCATCGAACGCCAGGCGCCGGGGGTCGTGGATCGTTTGCCCGTCCGGGAACCGTTGCAGACCGGGATCAAGGCCATCGATGCCATGATTCCCATCGGCCGGGGCCAGCGCGAGCTCATCATCGGCGACCGCCAGACAGGGAAGTCGATCATCGTCGTGGATACGATCATCAACCAAAAAGACACGGGTGTCATTTGCATCTATGTGGCCATCGGCCAGAAGAATTCGACCGTCGCTTATTTCATCAAGACCCTTGAGGAGTTCCAAGCGCTGGACTATTCCATCGTCGTCGCCGCTTCGGCCAGCGACCCTTCGCCGCTTCAATACCTGGCCCCCTACAGCGGCTGCGCCATGGGCGAATATTTTCGCGACAACGGCCGCCACGCGCTCATCATCTACGACGACCTGTCCAAGCACGCGGCCGCCTACCGCGAGATCTCTCTCCTTCTCCGGCGGCCGCCGGGACGCGAGGCCTATCCGGGCGATGTTTTCTACCTCCATTCGCGGCTCCTTGAGCGGGCCGCGAAGCTCAACGACAAACTCGGCGGCGGGTCGCTGACGGCCTTGCCCATCATCGAGACCCAGGCCGGCGATGTTTCGGGCTACATCCCGACCAACGTCATCTCGATCACGGACGGACAGATCTATCTTGAGCCCGAGCTTTTCAATACCGGCGTCCGGCCGGCGATCAACGTCGGAATCTCGGTTTCGCGTGTCGGCGGCAACGCCCAGGTCAAAGCCATGAAGCAGGTCGCCGGCAAACTCCGGGGCGACCTCCAACAGTACCGCGAGCTGCTGACATTCGCCCAGTTCGGAACCGAGCTGGACAGGATCAGCCAGGCCCAGCTCGACCGCGGTGAGCGCCTGACCGAGATCCTCAAGCAGAACCAGCACAGCACGCTTCCGGTCGAGAAGCAGATCCTGATCATCTACGCCGGAAACCGCGGCTATCTTGACGAATTCAAGGTCGATCGGATCCGCGATTACGAGAAGCGGCTCTACGGATTCTTCGACAAAGAACACGGGGATATTCTGATAAAGCTCGGCGAACGGAAGCAAATCGATGCCGCCCTGGACGCGGCCATCAGCGCGGCCCTAGCCGAGTTCAATCAACGCTTTAAACAGGACAAGACCTGATGCCGTCGCTGCTCGACCTTCGCCGCCGGATCAAAAGCGTAAAAAACACGCAGCAGATCACCACGGCGATGAAGACCGTCTCCGCGGCTAAGTTCAAGAAGGCCCAGCGGACCGTCCTTGAAGGGCGGCCCCACTGGCACACGGAGCCGGACTCACTCGCCCGGATCTCGCGCTGGGCCGGAACGCGCGTCCATCCTCTGTTCAATGTCCGGGACGAGAAAAAGATCCACGTCATCGTCATCGCCTCGGACAAGGGGCTGTGCGGCGCTTTCAATTCGAATCTTCTTGTCCGGACGATCGAGTTCATCGAGGACAAAGCCCAGAAAACGCAGGTCAGCTTGATCCTCATCGGCAAGAAGGCCGTGAATTTCTTCAAGAAACATTCTTTTCCCGTAGAGCGGGCTTATTCCGAAAAAGTCGACAAGCTCGGCACCCGGGAGCTGCGTCGGATCGCCCGGCACCTGAGCCGGTTGTATGCCTTCCAGGAGACGGACGGAGTTTACCTTGCTTACAACGAGTTCAAGTCCGTTCTCGCACCCCGGATAGCCATCACGAAGCTCTTGCCCATCGCTTTGCCTGAAAGTGCTCCCGAACCGCTGGCCGTGCCGCCGGATTGGGAGCCTGCCGCCGCGGCGCTCCTGGAGACGCTCGTCCCCCGCTACGTCGAAGACCAGCTCCGCCATTCGTATTTCGAGTCGCAGGCCGCGGAGCAGGCGGCGCGGATGATGGCCATGGACAACGCCTCTCAGAATGCCGAGGATTTGATCCGGGGCCTCTTCCTCGTCCTGAACAAAATCCGCCAGGCGGGGATCACCAAGGAGCTTCTCGAGATCATGACGACAGTGGAAGCCTTGAAAAAATAAGGACCGCCATTGGAGTGACCCATGACTGAAACCGCAAATCAGGAACGAACCGGGACCGTCGTCCAGGTCATCGGGCCTGTCGTCGACGTCGCGTTTAAGGGGCTGGAGCTCCCCGAGATTTACCACGCCATCCGCATCACGAGCGAAGGATTCGAGACTCAGATCCCCGTCGATATCATCGTCGAGGTCGAGCAGCACCTCGGCGAAGACGTTGTCCGCTGCGTGTCCATGCATCCCACGGACGGTTTGGCCCGAGGTATGAAGGCTTTCGACCTTCGCGGGCCGATCGAGGTGCCGGTCGGCGTCGAAACGCTGGGCCGGGTGATGAACGTCATCGGCGAACCCGTGGACCACAAGGGACCCATCAACGCCAAGAAGAAATATCCGATCCACCGCAGTTCCCCGACGCTCAAAGAGCAGAGCACGCGGCTTGAGATGTTCGAGACCGGCATCAAGGTCATCGATCTCATCCAGCCGTTCCTCAAGGGCGGAAAGATCGGCCTCTTCGGCGGCGCCGGCGTCGGCAAAACCGTCATCATCATGGAGCTCATCCATAACGTGGCCAAAAAACACGGCGGCTATTCCGTGTTCGCCGGAGTCGGCGAGCGGACCCGCGAAGGGAACGACCTCTGGATCGAAATGACGGAGTCCAAGGTCATCGATAAAACGGCGCTCGTCTACGGCCAGATGACCGAACCTCCGGGCGCCCGCCTTCGGGTCGGGCTGGCCGCTCTCTCGGTCGCTGAATATTTCCGCGACGAAATGAACCAGGACATTCTGCTCTTCATCGACAACATCTTCCGTTTCACCCAGGCCGGGTCCGAAGTGTCGGCCCTGCTCGGCCGGATGCCCTCGGCCGTCGGCTACCAGCCCAACCTGGCCACGGAACTGGGCGAGCTCGAGGAACGGATCACCTCGACCACGAAAGGCTCGATCACCTCGGTCCAGGCGATCTACGTGCCGGCCGACGATTTCACCGACCCCGCGCCGGCGACGACGTTCTCGCACCTGGACGCTTCGACGAGCCTTTCCCGCGCGCTCACGGAAATGGGCATCTATCCCGCTGTTGACCCGCTGGCCTCCTATTCCCGGATCCTTGATCCGAATATCATCGGCGAGGAGCATTACCGGGCGGCGCGCCGGGTGAAGGAGATCCTGCAGAGATACAAGGACCTCCAGGACATCATCGCCATCCTGGGCATCGAAGAGCTGTCCGACGAAGACAAGCTCATCGTCGCCCGAGCCCGCAAGATCCAGCGCTTCCTGTCGCAGCCCTTCCACGTCGCCGAAGAGTTCACGGGCCGTTCCGGAAAGTACGTTTCGGTCGAAGAAACGGTCCGCGGGTTCAAAGAGATCTCGGAGGGCCTGCACGACGACAAACCGGAGCAGGCGTTCTACATGGTCGGCGGGATTGACGATGTCGCCAAACGAGCGGAGGAACTGAAAAGCCTATGAGCCAGGACCTCCCTTCCTTTTTTCATCTCAAGGTCATCACGCCAAGGCTTTTACTCGCCGAGGCGGATGTCGATGAAGCGTCGCTCCCAAGTCTCGATGGCCAGATCGGTATCCTGCCGGGGCACAGACCGCTCGTCGTCGCCCTCGGGCGCGGGGCCTTGACCTACAGGCAGGGGACAAGATCGGAGAGCTTTGAAGTCGAGGGCGGCTATGCCGAAATCCTGCCCGGCCGGGTCCTCGTTTTCACCGAAATGATTTAAGGGTACACATACGGTATGTGTACCTATTTCGTGAGATACGGTATGTGCACCCATGAATGAGGATGAAACCCTGGATGCGTTTTATCGGGGCCGCATCCTGGTCCTGCAGAAAAAGAAGGGCTATCGCTTCGCCCTCGACGCCCCGCTCCTCGCCGATTTCATTCAAACCCGCCCGGAGGACGAGCTTTTGGACCTGGGCACGGGCAGCGGCATCATCCCCCTCCTCCTCAGCCTCAAGCCCTTCGGCCGTATCACCGCGATCGAAATCCAGGACTCTCTCGTGGACCTCGCCCGGAGAAACGTCAGCCTTAACCGGCTTGAGAAAACAATCGACGTCATCCGCGGCGACTTCAGGGAATATCGACGCCGAAAGAAATTCGATGTCGTCTTTTCCAACCCTCCCTACATCCGGAAAAAGACGGGTTTCTTGAGCGCGACGGCCGAGAAATCCGTGGCCAAACACGAGCTAAAATGCGATATTTTAGAGGTTATGCGCACGACGGCTAGACTGCTCGATAAGGACGGACGGGCTTATTTTATCTATCCGGCCCGGCGCCAGGGAGACTTAAGGGAGGCCGCCGGGATATGCGGTCTTCATCTTCACGCCCTGCGCTTCGTCCATCCGCGGAAGGGAGTGGAGCCGAATTTATTTTTAACCGAATGTCGATCTTCTCTGGAGGAAACGCGGATCCTTCCTCCGCTTTTTCTGGCTGACGACCGGGGTACAATGACATCCGAAGCCCGTCGGATTTTTGAAGGGAGAGCTCGTCGGCGGGGATCAAAATAATCGGGATGGAATTGAGGTCAGGGGATTAAGATGTCGATCTCAAAAGTGAAATCCTTGGAAGAATTAAAAAAGATCCGGGTCCGGCTGCGCCGGGAGGGCAGGAGCGTCGTCTTCACCAACGGCTGCTTCGACCTCCTCCACGGCGGGCACATCAATCTGTTCAAAAAGGCCAGGAGCTGCGGCGACGTGCTGATCGTCGCCTTGAACACGGACGCCTCGGTCCGGAAGATCAAGGGCCCTTCGCGTCCGGTCTTTCCTCTGCGGGAAAGATTCGAGATTCTCTCGGCGATCGAATGGATCGATTATTTGACTTCGTTTGCCGCGGAAACGCCCCGAAAAATCATTGCCGCGCTCCTCCCGGATGTTTTGATCAAAGGAGGTGACTGGGGAACCGACGAGATCGTCGGCAAGAAAGAAGTCGAGGCGTCCGGGGGAAGGGTCATCCGGGCCCCATATTTTAAAGGCCATTCAAGCACATCGATCATCGGCCATCTCCTCAGGAAGTTTTCCTAAAGCGGTCGCATTGACTTTATCTCCGGTTGAAAATATCATTTCTGGCCAGGCCGGAAACTTGGATAAACAAACTTTAATGAGTCATGGAACGTCTGTGGGAAGAAGAAAAATATCGGGTGCCCTGCCGAAATTCCTAGTTGTCCTGGTCGTCTTATTGTCCGGGGCGGCCGCGGCTGTCGACAAGGAGTCTATCGAGGCGCTGATCGAAGCGGAGCATTGGAAAAGAGCCCGGGCGCTCATCGAGCCGCTGTTCCGGGCGAATCCTGGCGAACCGCGGGCCAATTTTCTCATGGCCTGCTGTTACGAGGCCGCGGGAGAATACAATCGGGCCTTGGCCCTGGCCGAGAAAGCGGTCGCGATCGAGCCAAAAAACGCCGATTACCACCTTCTCCTGGCCTTCATCTGCGGACGACAGGCCATGAGAGCGGGCATCCTTCGCCAGATCGGCCTGGCCCTGCGCATCAGGAGAGAGGCCGAGACGGCCCTCGGGCTCAATCCCAACCACGTCGAGGCCCGGATCGTTCTGGCCGAATATTTTTTTCGGGCGCCGGGAATCTTCGGCGGCGATAAGAACAAAGCCCGGGCTCTGGCCGAGGAAGTCGTCAAGCTCAATCCCGCGCTGGGCTATCTCGAGCAAGCCTCCCTCGCCCGGAGGGAACGGAAACAAGACCGGATGGAAGATTTATACAAGAAGGCCGTCGAAGCGAACGCGCAATCCTACCGGGCGCTGATGGCCCTGGCCGGTTTTTACTCTTACGGATCGCAATCGAACTTCGACCTCGCCGAAAAGTATGCCAGGGAGGCGATCAAGCTCGATCCCGGCCGCAGCGGCGCTTACGGTCTGCTCGCCCAGAACAGCGCGCGCCAGGAGCGCTGGCAGGAACTTGATGATATTCTTGGCCAAGCCGAGAAGAACGTCCCGGACAACCTGAATCCCTATTTTCAGGCCGGACGCACCGTCTTGCAGGACAAAAAAGATCCGGGCCGGGCCGAGCGCTATTTCCGCAAATACCTGACCCAAGAGCCGGAGCCGACGTCCGCCTCGCCCGCCCAGGCCTACTGGCGGCTGGGGCAGGCGCTTGAAAGACAGAATCGGAAAGCCGAGGCCGTCGAAGCAATCACGACAGCCTTGAAACTCGATCCCGGCCTTGATAGCGCGAAAAAGGATCTAAAACGTCTCCGCTCGAACGTTTTCCTGGACTGACGCTATCCGGTCTTTAAGCCGCCAAAATAACTTTTACAAAATCGCCCGACGCTCGCGAAAACAAATTTCTTATTCTCTATTTTTTGAGCTTGAACCCGAGCCTTCGCAGGATGCTGGCTGCGTCCATGGTCGTGAACTCGACTTTCCCCAGGTTCAAGATGTGGCTAATCACTTGTTTCGGCGGGAATTTTTTGCCGTTGATCTCGACGTAGTACTGTCGGATAACTTCCGGATCCACGCCGATCATCGCTCTCTCAACGTCTTCTTTTGTAAATTCGTAGGGATTTTTTCTTAGAATGAACCTTGTCATATTCTACTACTCCTATTAATCTTCTACTACTATTATACTACATAAAGATAAATGTCAATTAATATTTGCCTTTTTAAAAATAAAAAATATCTCTGATTCATAAATGGTAGAAAGCACGAAAAAAGAGATTCTGTGTATATGTAAATAATACTTGACAAAATGTAAATCATACTTTACATTATTACTCGGATAGACAAAAGTGAATCTGGATAATAACCTGAAGATTTGGAGAGCAAAAAGGAATATTACCCAAGAAGATCTGGCTGAAGCTATTGGAGTCAGCCGTCAGACGATCAATGCCATAGAATTGGGAAAATTCAACCCTTCGGTTTTGACAGCGTTGAATCTGGCCAAATTCTTCGGGACAAGCGTCGAAGAGATCTTTTTTGTTCCAAAAGAGGGAGACCATGAGAAAAATCGTCAGCTATAATTTCTATTTTAAGTTCGAAATGATCGTCGGCCTCATCGCCGCTATGGCCGTGATCTTGATCGGTAATCCGGGCTGGGCTTTTTTATCTCTTTTCAGCATTTTGGCTTTCTTTAAGCGGAAAAAAGCGGATGAACGGGAAATCCAATTATTCCTCAAAGCCAACACCGGGACCCTGATGGCTGTCTACCTCTCGATGTTTCCCGTCTATTTTTTCATGCCTTCCGTCAACTGGCTGATGGCCATGGCCTGCTCCTTCATTTTCTTTCACGGGCTCTGGGGGTTCCTCATGTTTAAATTCGGATGAAAGGGATGATTTAAGGAGGCAACGATGTTTGAATTTCAATCTCTTAGGAAAGGCATCAAAAAAGTCTTTTGGCCCATTTCTTTGGGATTGATTTTGTGCCTGGGATGTGCGGCCGCGTCCGGCCAGGCTCAAGAAAAGGGGACGCCATTCCCCAAACAGAAAGATCTTTTCGAAAAACTTCATGCCCTTGAAGCCTGGCAGTTGACGAAGGGCAGCTCCGACGTTCTGGTCGGGATCATCGACAGCGGCTTCGATTTTTACCATCCGGATTTAAAAGAGCGTCTGATCCCGGGCTTCTATGCTCCCGGAGGATATCATCCGGAGGTCTATGACAATATTGCCCATGGGACCCTGGTCGCCAGTATCATCGCGGCCAAGGGCGGACAGGGGAGCGAGATGTCGGGGCTTGCCCCGGAATGCAAAGTCCTGGCCGCCTCCACGGGAACGATCGAACATAAGCTTTTAAAGCTTCAAAAAGAATTGCAGAAGAAATCTCCAAACGCTGGCATCGCGGATTTGCAGAAAGAAATGATGAAGCATTTGGACGAGATAAAAAAGTTCGGCCAGGATTGGACTTCTTATCAGGCCTTATCGACGGCGGAGGCCATCCGCTATTTGACGGACCACGGGGTCAAGGTCATCAATTTCAGCGGCCTGATGAGGAAAAGCCTCATCCAGTCAGCAGAAGCCTGGGACAAGCTTCAAGAGGCCTTTCAATACGCCTTCAACAAGGGTGTGCTCGTCGTGATCGGCGCCGGCAACAACTCTCAAGCCTGCGAGGATTATCCGGGAGACGAAAATTCGACGATCGTTGTGGGCGCCACCCGCCTCAATGATGAGCGCTGGGAAGAGGAAAAAGAGGTCATGGGCCAGAAATTCAAGCAGGGCTCGAATTATGGAAAGCGGCTGACGGTCATGGCTCCGGCCGAGAATATCTTCGTCTGCGTCCCTCATGACAAGCGTTTTTATGTCAGCGACGACGGTCCCCTGGGCGCCACCAACGAGGAGTTTAAAGCCATTTATGAAGTCTTGCCCATGGGGGCGACTTCGTCGGCCACGCCCATTGTGACGTCCCTGGCCGCGCTCGTCTACAGCTTGAAACCGGATCTCGAGGCTAAATCCGTCATGGAATTCATAAAGAAAGGCTGCGACGATATCGGCGAAAAAGGGTTCGATATTTATACGGGCTATGGACGGGTGAACTTCCTGAAGACGCTTCAACTGGCGAAGGACGTCAGACGCTGAGAGAACGGCGTTAAAAACCAGGATAGGAACCCGGCCGTTGCCTGGCTCTGTCCCTCAGTTTTGGCCAGACTAAATTAGATAGAATTTTATTTAATGTACGGGATCTTTTTCTCCGCCAGGAGCTTGTTCAACTCGGGGACGTCTTTCTCCGTGATATCCTTCATTTTCTCGACGAGCGGGGCGAGAAACGCTTTGGCCTCCTCGATCTTATCGATGCTCATCTGAGTCGGCGCGCCCGGGAAGCGAGAGATGTCGCTCGCGGCGCGCAGGACCACCTCGCCCATGGTCCCGCCGCGCAGCGCGTTGAAGTACAGCTGGCGGTATTGGGCCTGTCCTTCGGGAGTCCTGTAGTAGACCTTCTGGATCTCACCCAGTTTGTCCTTCACGGCTTTGAGCTTGTCCTTGACGGCTTGGTCGACGTTCCGGATAGCAGCGAGGTTCGTTTCAATCTGCTGGAGTTGGCCGGCGAGGTTGTCGATTTGCGTCATGAGCCGCGAGGCCGCGGCCGAAACTTGGGCCGCTTCGCGGGCATATTTCTGATTGAGCCTCTTGTCTTCGAGCGGAATGCCGAGCTCGTCCTTGACCGTGAAGGATTTTTCGTATTTCTTGCCGTTGACCTCGAGAACGGCTTTGTAATCGGCCGCGTCGGCATAAACGCCGCCGGCCCCTCCGCCGAAGCCTCCCCCCCCTCCCATGCCGCCGCGTTGTCCGCCGCCCCCGAGCGGCGTCCCGATCGCCGCGGCTCCGGCTTGACCGCCGCCCGCGCCGCGCTGCCCGCCTCCCGGGCCGCCGCCGAAGCCGCCCATTCCGCCGGCTTCCGCGCCGGGAGCCCCGGCGGCGTCCGGCCTGAGGTCCCACACGACCCGATTCACGCCGGAGGCGTTCGTCGGCCGGAGCGTGCGGATATCCTTGCCCGCCTTATCCTGGATGGTGAGTTTCAGCTTGGCATCATTGGCCGACGCCGGATTCAGATAATAATTGATATAGGCTCCGAAGACGGGATTTTGGCCGGGAAAATCGTTGGTGTCGACGTCCGAGGTGCTCCGCAGGGGATAGATCGTCGCGGGCCGGACATCGAACAACTCGCTCTCGCTCCTGACGGTTTCGGCCGTGAGCCGTTCGAGCGGACGGATGTCGTCCATGATCCAGACGCCGCGGCCGTGGGTCCCGACGATGAGGTCGCGCTGCTGCGGCTGGATCTGGATATCGCGAACGGCGATCGTCGGGAAGTCCCATTTGTAGGGAATCCATTTTTTCCCGCCGTCGAAGCTCACGAAAAGGCCGAATTCCGAGCCGGCGAAGAGCAGGTTCGGATTTTCGAGGTCTTCGCGGATGACGTGGATGTAGCCGACCGCGGGCAGATTGGATGCCAGGGAAACCCATGTCTTGCCGTAGTCCTCGGTCTTGAAGATATACGGCTTGTAATCGTCCACCTGATGACGCGAGATCGAGATGGTGGCCGCGCCTTCCTTGAAGTGCGAGGCTTCGACGCGCGTCACCCAATTGTCGTCGGGTCCGAGCCCTCGGATATTCTTCGTGACGTTGTCCCAGGTCTGGCCGTCGTCCCGCGTGACCTGGACCAAGCCGTCGTCCGTGCCGACCCAGATCGTCCCTTTTTTGAGAGAAGATTCCGAAATCGTCAGGATCGTGCAGTGGATCTCGGCGCCCGTGTTATCGATCGTGATCGGCCCGCCCGAGTCGATTTTTTTCTTCGGGTCGTTGGTTGTCAAATCCGGCCCGGCTTTTTCCCAGGAACGGCCTTTGTCCTTGGACCGGAAGAGGTGGTTGCCGCCGAAGTAGACGACATTGTGGTCGTGCGGCGAGATATAGATCGGCGAGTTCCAGTTGAATCGGTAGGGCTCCTGGCCGAGCGGAGACTGCGGTTTGATGCCCTGCGATAGGCCTGTCTTGAGGTCGTGGCGCTCGATCCCGCCCATCTGGAGGTTGCGGTAGAGGATCGACCAGTCTTCGGGATCGATCTGGGCGTAAAAACCGTCCCCGCCGCCCGTGGCGTACCAGTGCTGGTTCAGGATCCCGTTCCGGTTGAGGGAGTTCGAGGGGCCTTCCCAGTTGCCGTTGTCCTGGAGGCCGATGTTGACCCAATACGGATCCCGTCTATCGAAAGTGAGGTTGTAGATCTCGGCCCAGGCCCCGGATTGGACGGTGTGATAAGTCCTCCCGCCGTCCCAGGAAATGTCGATCCCGCCGTCGTTGCCGTCGATGATGTGGCTGGAATTGGAGGGATCGACCCAGAGAGCGTGGTGGTCGGAATGCGTCCCGCGCCCGATGACATCGTAGGTCCGGCCGCCGTCCCGGGAGACATAAGACGAGCCCGAATAGACGTAGACGACCAGCTCGTTGTTGGGATCGGCCGTCAGGCGGCTGTAGTAGAACGGACGGAAATTGATGCGGTCGTATGTCCGCTTGTCGCACATCCGGATCCAGGTCTCCCCTTTATTGTCCGTGCGGTACAGGCCGCCGTCCGTGATATGCTCGATGAGCGCATAGACGACGTTGGGCTTGGAGCGGCAGATGTCCACGCCGACCCGGCCGGCGATCCCGCTCGGCAGGCCGGCCGTCATCTCTTTCCAGGTTTCGCCGCCGTCGGTCGTCTTGAAAAGGCCGCTTGTCTCTCCGCCGCTATAGAAGTAATAGGGATTGCGCCGGTATTTCCACATACCGGCATAGAGGATCTTGGGATTGGACGGATCCATGGCCAAGTCCGAGCAGCCCGTGTCCTTGTCGATGGTGAGGACTTTTTTCCAGGTTTTCCCGCCGTCGGTTGTTTTGTAAACGCCGCGCTCTTCGTTCGGGCCCCAGAGGTGGCCCTGGGCGCCGACGAAGACGACATCGGGATTGCTCGGATCGATCGCGATGCGGGCGATGAATCGCGTCTCGGCCAGGCCCATGTTCTTCCAGGTTTTGCCCGCGTCCTCGGATTTGTAGACGCCGTCGCCGGGAGCGACGCTGTTCCGGGCGGTGGCTTCGCCCGTGCCAACCCAGACGATGTCGGGCGCGCTCTGGGCCACGGCCACGGCGCCGACGGCCACCGAGCCTTCGTTCGTGAACGAAGGCTCCCAGGTGATGCCGGCGTTCGAGGATTTCCAGAGGCCGCTCGGCCCAACGGCCGCATAGATGATCGACGTGTTGTTCAGAGGAACGGCGAAGTCGACTGTCCGTCCACCCATATTGGCCGGGCCGATGTTGCGGAGCTTGAACGTTTTTAAAATGGACGCATAGTCGAAATCATCCATTTTGGCCGGCGCCGGTTTGGTCTGGCCGAAGCCGGTCAGACCGAGGATCAAAACAAAGGCCGCCAGGGCAAAAATGCCTGAAGATTTCAGATGTTTTCGAGACACGGAGACCTCCTTTATTTATTGATTCTGTCAAAAAACCACCGCCACAGCTTCTTATGGAACTCGAGGCTCGGCGCGTGGGCTTCTAAAAAACTGTTGATCCCGATCAATTCCTTGTCCTGGGGCGTGAACTTGTATTTTGGCTCCGCGTCCCAGAGCATGGAAAATTCCGGATGGAACTGAACGCCGAGGACATGAGGGAATCGGGTATGTTCAATGGCTTCGATGATCTTTCCGTCGAGCGACGTGGCCGCGACCTTGAAGCCCTTGCCCAGAAGGCCTGCGGCCTGATGATGGGCGCTCATGATGTAGGGCTGGTCGCCGGGCTTGAAGCCGAGCTCTGTCAATAATTTACAGCCGGTTGCGAATTTAATGGGGTGAAGCATATAGGAGAGGAGTTTTTTGTCCAGAGGTTCGAGCCGGGGCCAGGGATTGGTGTGCCAGTTCGGCTGGCCGAGGGCGATGATGTCCTCGACAAACATTTTGCCGTACGCGTCCGACCAGACATCCTGGACCATCGTCCCGCCCGTCCCGACATTCAGAGTTTGGCTTCCGAGACAGATGCCCAGGACGGGAAAGTTCGGCCGTTTTTCCAGGAAGGCTTGGAAGGCGCCGTTCTGGGAGCCGCCCAGCAAATGAAAGACGAAGGAGAGCTCCAGATAATGGCGATAAGGATCTTCGATCCGCGTTAGGAGGCTTGTCTTCTGGCCGTAGATCGCGGGCGGCAGATCCGGGCCGCCGAAGAAAATCATCCCGTCGGATTTTTGGAAGATGTCTTTGAATTCCTTGGAGGCGGCGTTCGGCTCGAACAGGTCGGCGGGCCCGAGCTCAGCGGAGATCTCGTGGAACTTGATCCAGGTCAGGTTTCTGTCCTGGACGAATTTCTGGGACAGATTGTAATTGGTTTTTTCTTTGGCATGGTAAACACCGACGATCTCGAATTTATCTGCGGGCAGGAGACCCTGCTCTTTAAGAGCCAGCAAGTCTCTGAGCGTTCCGACCGAAGGATAGAAGATCGTCAGACGGGCCTTGGAATGGGGCTCGGTCGCCGTATCGAAGAAGCGAACGGGGGTTTGGCCGATTAGCGCGGCCTGCGGAAAACTGAGAAAAATGATGCTGGCTATGATGACGGATCGAATGAACACATTCTTTTTCATTGGGGCTCTCTTTCGTTGTCTTGTCATCCTAAAAAAACGGTGACACGCACCGAATTTAGAAATTCGGATGCATGTCACGCATTTAAATTATTTGACCAGCGAAACGACGGCCCGGACGAGGATCGCCTCCAGAAGTTCGACTTTGTAGCCGTTCTCCGCGAGCGGCACGGCTTCGGACAAGGCGGCTTTAGCCGCTTTTCGAGTTTCGGGCTCTGTCGCTTTTTTGCCCCTGAGGCCGTCCTCGGCTTTCTTCAGCCGCCAGGGGATGGGCGCTACGCCGCCGCAGACGATGCGGATGTCCTCGATCGTGCTGCCTGAAAGCGTCGCCTTGACCGCTGCGGAGACGACGGCGAAGTCCCATGCGCCGCGCTCCATGAATTTTAGATACGCGCTCTTTTCGTTCTTCTTGGCCGGCGGAATTCTGACCTCTCTCACGATCTCCTGTCCGCTCAGGACATTTTCCTTCCGGACGTTGACGATGGGGGGAGCATAGAATTCCTCAAGCGGCAGTGTCCGTTCACTCTGCGGCGAAGCGATCACGGCTTTCGCCTCGAGGGCGATGAGGGCCGGGGCCAGGTCCGAGGGATAGACCGCGTAACAGATGCCGCCGGCGAAAATGGCATGGTACTTGTTTCGGCCTTTCTCGGCGTAACATTTGCTCCCGCCCTTTTTATTGCAGACAGCCGCCGCATCGCGGTAGTACCAGCAGCGCGGCCGCTGGCAGAGATTACCGCCGATTGTTCCCATGTTCCGGAGCTGGGGCGAGGCAACGGCCTTGGCCGCTTCGTGCAGGACGCGGTAGTCCTGTTTGATCGCCGGATCTTCGGCCAGCTCGGCGATCGTCGTCAGGGCGCCGATGGCGAAAGCGTCTTTCTCTTTTCTCAGATAAGCCAGGCCGGGTATCGCTTTAAGATCGATGACAACGTCCGGATCGATCGTCCCTTCCTTGATTTCGCCCAAAAGGTCGGTGCCTCCGCCCATGACGAAGGCGCCTCCGGTCCCGCGGGCCAGAAAAGAGGTCACTTGGCCGAGCGAAGCCGGTTTTCCGTATTCGAAGTTCTTCATGGCTTGGCCTCCTTTCTCTTGAGGGCCGCCAGGACCTTGGCGGGCGTCATGGGGATCTCTCGGACATGGACGCCGATGGCGTTGTAGACCGCGTTGGCGATCGCGGCGGAGGGGGGAATGCGGGGCGGCTCGCCCAGGCCCTTGGCCCCGAGGTTGTTCAGACGGTCATCCACCACGTCGGCGAAGAGCGGAACGATCTCCGGGATGTCCAGGGAGGTGGCGATCTTATAATCGTGGAGGTTGGGATTGACCATGGTCCCGGTCTCCGGGTCCATGAGCTTCTCTTCGAAGAGCGCCGCGCTGAGTCCCTGGGTGATGCCTCCCAGGACCTGGCTTTCCGCAGTCAGACGGTTGATGACCCGCCCGATATCATGGGCCGCGACGACCTTCTTCACTCTGATCTTGCCGGTTTCCGTGTCGACCTCGACTTCGGCGAAATGGGCGCCGAAGGTCTGGAAGACGTAGGTCGAGGGATGGGCCGAGCGTTCGCCGTGAAAGACGATGGGCCGGGGCAGGCTCCGGGCGAGCTCTTTGATCTCGACGGCTTTGGCCGGATCGGCCTTCACGACGAGCTTATTGTTTTCGAGGGCGATCTCCGCCGGCGCGACGTTGAGTTTCTTGGAGGCGAGCCCCTTCAAATATTCGGCCGCCTTGAGCGCCGCGTCGCGGACCGCCGGCGCCACCGATGGTGTCGTCAGGCTGCCGCCCGAAATGGGCGCCCAGGGATAATCGGAATTCCCGATCTTCACGCTGATGTCCCGTGGTTCCAGGCCCAGCGTCTCGGCGGCGACGACGGCGATATGCGTTCTTGTCCCGCAGCCGATATCCTGGGTTCCGCATTCGACCTCGATGCTTCCGTCGGCGTAGATTTTTAGATCGGCGAGCGTGCCCGGCACGCCGGCGCCCGGCCAGATCTGGCTGGCCAGGCCGATGCCGGTCCGGATCTTGCCGCTGCCGGCGCCCGGTTTTTTATTGCGTCTCGCCCAGCCGATCTTCTCCGCGCCGAGCTTGTAGCATTGGTCCAGGCCTTTCGTCGAATAAATCGTTCCCGTATCGCCCTTGTCTTTGGCCGAATAGTTCTTCAGCCGGAGTTCGAGCGGATCCAGGTCGAGTTTCGCGGCCAGCTCTTCCATGAATCCTTCGAGGCCGAACGTTCCCTGCGTGTGCCCGGGAGCGCGGGTGGCGCGGGAGCCGCAGGTGTTGACGAAAACCGAATATTCTTCGACCTTGACGTTCGGGCATTTATAGACGTCCGTCGCCGGCTCGGCGCAGCGGTCTCCCCTTCCGATCCCGCCGCAGACATAATTCTTCCAGTGGATGGCGGTCAGCGTCCCGTCCTTTTTGACGCCGGCTTTGATCGTCATCCTGGCCGACGGACGGTAGCCGACGCAATAGGAATTTTCTTTTCGCGTCAGGACGACCTTGACCGGCCGCCCCGTTTCGCGGGCGAGCCGGGCCGCGACGACCGTGTAATCGTTCAGGCTCAGCTTGCTTCCGAAGCCGCCGCCCATGTAATGTTTGATGACTTTGACGCGGCCGGCCGGGATGTTCAGGCTGCGGGCCAGGCCGTCCCGGACGGACTGAACGGCCTGGGTCGAATCCCAAACGGTGAGGTTGTCGCCGTCCCATTTGGCCAGGCTCGAATGAGTTTCCGCCGTCTGGTGCACTTCCCAGGACGTCTTATAGGTCTGCTCAAAGACGAGGTCGGCCTCCTTGAAACCCTTTTCGATGTCGCCGCGATTGTATTCGTTGAGCTTCTGCACGTTTCCTTGGTCCTGGACCGGCGGCGCGCCTTGTTCCATGGCCTTTTCCTCGCTGACGACATGGGGCAGGACTTTGTATTCGACCTTGATGAGCGCCAGCGCCTCCTCGGCCGTTTTCTCGTCCAGCGCCGCAACGGCCGCGATCTGCTCGCCGGCCCATTTGACGCGGCCTTCTTTGAGTTTCAGAGCGGCCATGACGCCCGGATAATTCAAGGCCGGGCCGAGGTCGATCGAAACGACATCGGCGCTGGCGTGGGGGGAACGGAGGATCTTGGCGTTAAGCATACCGTCGAAATAAAGGTCGTGCGTGAAGGCAGCCGCGCCCGTAACGATTTTTTTCCCATCCACCCGGGGCGTGTCTTGGCCGATGTGCTTGAACTCGCCGGGCTTGGGCTGCGGCTGGGGCTTGGCTGCGGCGGCCGGGCTTCCCGGATTTTGGGCGAGCTCCATGTATTCGAGATGAGCGTCTTCTATCGCCTGGTCCTTTTTCATCTCAGCCCCTCCTCACGGATTCCGCAGCCGCAGCCACGGCTTCATAGATTTTCTGGTAATTGCCGCAGCGGCAGAGGTTGCCGGCGAGGCCCGCTTTGATCTCATCGAGCGACGGCTGCTTGTTTTTATTCAGGAGCGCGACCGACGACATGATGAAACCGGGCGTGCAGAATCCGCATTGATAGCCGTCCTTGTCGATAAAGGCCTGTTGGACGGGGTGGAGCTTTTCTCCGCCAGTCAGACCCTCGACCGTCAGGATGTCGGCTCCGTCGGCTTGAAGGGCGAAAATGTGGCAGGCATAAACCGCTTTTCCGTCAAGGAGGACGGTGCATCCGCCGCATTCACCCCGGTTGCAGGTCCTTTTTGTCCCGGTCAGCCTCAAGCGGTCGCGGAGGACCGAAAGGAGCGTCTCGCCGGCTTCCGCTTCGAGGCGGATTCGTTTTCCGTTTATGGTCATCTGGATCTTTTTTTTCGCGAATAATTCCATCTCGCCCGGGCCGGATTGGAAAAGGGGCGGCTCCGCGCCGAGAACCCGCGAAGCGACGCTCACGCCGACAGCCCCGCCGCCGAGGCTCTGGAGGAAGGCGCGGCGGGTGACTGGCTTTTTCTTCTTTCGCGTGTTTTCCATGAGCGTCCCCTCCTCAAGCGAGCCTGATGAGCGCCTGGAGGATCAGACAGAGAACGACCGCGGCCGAGGGGACGAGCCAGCGCCAGGCTGTGGCTTTGGCCGAGAGGGCGGCCTTCCCTTCGAGAGCTTCGGCCTTGGCCGCGACGATAAAGCCCAGCGGCACCGTGATCAACGAAACTCCGACGGCGAGAGGGGCGTAGACCAGAGACAGGGGTGTGGTTGACCCGGGAAAGACGCAGGCTGGTACGCCCGTCGCGAATTTTACGAGAGGGAAGAGGTTTACGGCGAGGAGCGCCGAGATTCCGCCCAGGAAAGCTTGACCCGCGGCCTTCCGCTTCCAGGCTTCAGCCAGGAAGGGGATGATGACCAGAAAGGCCAGCCCTTCCGCGACGAAGGCGAACATCGGGTTGGCAATAGCGCCGTGTTTGATGGGGAGCCCCAGAAGAAAAGCATCGAAGAGCTTGAAGGCTAAGGCCAGGGCGACGACGAGGGCCGGACCGGTGAAGCGCCGGGTTCGGACCCAGGCCGCCGAAATGAAAAAGAGGGCGACGCCGGTCATGAGAGAGCCCGAGGCGAGCCGGGCGCAGTTCCCGAGCGCCAGGCCCAGCGCGGCCTCGGCCAATCCCCAGACCGCGCCGCAAATGACGAGGAAACCCAGATGAGAAGCAGAGATTTTTCGTGACATCGAAATCTCCTTTTGCCGTGTTTCGGCCGAATGCAAAAGCACGCTGTCCATTATAATAACATCATCGCCGGATTTCAATTTGGCAATACCCCATCATAGCTGGATTTGCTGCAGAGAGAATATACTACGGAGTGCATAAAACGGGAGTGCATAAAATAGATGTCATTCTGAACGAAGTGAAGAATCTCGTTTTGGCCGCGACCATGAGATGTTTCGCTTCGCTCAACATGACAAGGATGCAAACAATAATATGCTCTCCTTAATAAATGCCTATTTCGTGCCTGTTGACAAGGAGAACTGTTCCCTTTAGGATGTCCCTAGCTATAAAATAAAATTTCATAAGGCTCTTCAGAAAGTCTTTTTAAAACCGGACGGCCGATGGTTATTTTAGGGATCTGGGACGGACATGACGCCGGTGCCGCGCTCATCGAGGACGGCGAGATCCTCTTCGCGGCCAATGAAGAGCGATTCACGCGGAAAAAGCTCGACGTCGAATTTCCGTCCTGTTCGGTCAAGGAGGCGCTGAAGTTCGCCGGACTCAAGCCGGGAGACGTTTCTTCGATCGCCGTCTCCACTTCGGATTTTGCCAAAACGCTGACCCGCGTTTTCCCGGGCCTTAAACGGCGCTACTACCTGATCCGGAGGAGGAAAATCGAGCCGACGTTTTTCAACCGGGTTAGCAATAAAGCGAAATACGCCCTGACCGAGATCGGCCCGAATCGTCTGACGGGATGGGCGAGCGTTCTCGCCGTCAAAAAGGAGCTCAAGAAGCTCGGGTTTGCCGAACCTCGGCTCATCTGGGTCGAGCATCACCTGGCGCACGTCGCCGCCGCCGTCGGGACAAGCCCCTCGGAGAGAGGTCTGTTCTTAAGCCTCGATGGAATCGGCGACGGCCTGTCGGGGATGATCGGGACGTTCGAGGGCGCAAAGCTCAGGGTCCTCAACCGGTTTTCCGGGAAAAATTCGCTGGGCCTGTTTTTTGAACATGTCACGAACATTCTCAACATGCGCGAGCTCGAGGATGAAGGCAAGGTCATGGCCCTGGCCGGGTTGGCATATCCCGTGCCCGACGAGGAAAATCCGCTATTAGATCTTTTCGAAGTCAAGGGACTCTCGCTCCGGTTGAAATATCATTCCTGGAAGCTCCACCGGAAGCTCGAAAAAATTCTTTATCTGTATCCGTCCGAGCAGTTTGCCTCCATGGCCCAGCGGGTCCTGGAGGTGAACATCCTCAAGCTCGTCGAGAACGCCTGCCGGATGACGGGGATGTCCGATATGGTCTATGCCGGAGGCGTCGCGTCCAACATCAAAGTGAACATGCTCTTGAAGAATTCCGCAAAGGTGAAGAACCTTTATGTCTTCCCCCATATGGGAGACGGCGGGCTCGCCCTGGGCGCGGCCTTATATGCCGGCCTGACGCTCCAGGGAATTTCCCGCTATCCGCTCCAGGATCTTTTTTTGGGGCCGGCGTATTCGAGCTCCGAAGTCGAAGGAGCCATCAGACAGTTCGGCCTGCCTTATCAACAAACGACAATGATCGAGGAGAAGGCGGCCGGGCTCATTTCCCGAGGACATATCGTTCTCTGGTTTCAAGGGAGGATGGAATACGGCCCGCGGGCCCTGGGGAACCGCAGCATCCTGGCCCTCGCCAACAGCCTCGCGATCAAAAACCGGTTGAATATCTTTTTGAAGAAAAGAGTCTGGTACCAGCCGTTTTGCCCGACCATGCTCGAAGAAGATGCGGCGGAAATGCTCGAAGACCATAACGGCGTTAACAATCCTTTTATGACGGTCGGGTATCGGATCAAGGAAAAATACGCGGACAGCCTCGCGGCCGTGATCAACGCCGATAACTCCTGCCGGCCCCAGATTCTGGACGAGAACGCCTCGCGCTACGGCCGGCTTCTCCAAAAAATCAAAGAGCTCACCGGATTCGGCGTCGTGCTCAACACGAGCCTGAACAGGCACGGGGAATCGATCATCAACAGTCCCCGAGAGGCGCTCGAACTTCTCGTCAACAGCCGGTTCGAACACCTGGCGATCGAGGATTTTTTGGTGTGGAAAAAATAAAGCGCCTCATTCTACCGCTCGCCCTGACCCTCGTCTGCCTGGCCGTTTATGCCGGGGAAATTTCGAGAGGCAGGAGCCGGACGATCGAGAGCTTAAAAATGCTCTCGCCCCTTTTTCTGGAACTCACGTTCGTTTTATTTCTTGTCCTGTTTGTCTTCAGCTTCAAGGACCTTATCCGTCCCTTTTCCTCCGTTTCCGCCAAGAGCAGGATTTTTCTGGGGGCCCTTCTTATCTTTGCCTTGGCTCTCGCTTTTTTCGTCGCGCCGAAAACGCATCGGATTTATTATGACGAGAATATCTACCTCCACATCGGCCAGAGCATCGCTTCCACGCACCGGGCCGAGATGGTCAATTTCGGCGAAATTAGGGAGGGCCGACTGCAGGTCGTCCAGGGAGAATACAACAAGCAGCCGAATGCCTATCCCTGCTTTTTGAGCTTCTTCTATCGGATCTTCGGCCGCAGCGAGAGCCTTTCTTTTTTCATCAACAATCTCTTTTTTCCCCTGTCCTGTCTGCTCGTCTTCGGGCTTGGATTTCTTCTGGCCGGAAGCGAAAAAATCGGCCTCTACGCGGCCTTTGTTTTTGCGGTCATCCCCCAAAATATCCTTTGGCATAACACGACCTCGGCCGAGCCGTCGAATACTTTTTTCCTCGGCCTGACCGTTTTTATTTTTCTCGTGTTTCTGAAGTCGGGCAGGAGTCGGTTGTTTTTTCTGGCGGCCGCGGGCGCATGTTTTGCGGCCCAGTTCCGCCTGGAGTCCATTTTGATTTTTCCTCTGCTGGCCGTCATGGCCTTCCTCCAGGATCCGAAGGCGTTCAAAAACGCCGGGCTTTATTACGCTCTTCCGTTCGTCTTGTTTCTCTTATTACCGCACATCCTCCATCTCTTTTGTTTCCTGGGTCATCCCTGGGGGGCCGGCCAGGACAAATTTTCCATTTTTTATGTCCGCCATAATCTCGGGACGAATGGCCTGTTCTTTTTCAACAATAAAGATTTCCCCGCAGTCCTGACGGTCTTTCTTGTTCTGTCGCTCTTCGCCGGCAGCTTCCTCAAGGAAAAGTTCAAACTCCTCTTCTGGCTGCTCTTTTTTTGGGGAGTGTTTCTCTTCTTCTACGCGGGGAGCTATTATTACGGGGCCGACGTCCGGTTTGTCCTAGTGGCCCTCCCTCCGTTCAGCCTTCTCGCCGGAATGGGCCTTTTCAATTTCGACAATATTCTAAAAAAATTTTATAAGAAAAATTATGCCGCCGGAGCGGCCGTCATTGCCCTGGCCTTCCTTTCTTTTCTGCCGGAGGCCCGTGCGGTCGGCGAGGAAGCCTGGGCGGCCAGGGCCGATCACCGTTACGCCAGGATCATGTCTCGAACGTTGCCGGCGGACGGCATCGTTTTTACCCACAACCCGAACATGTTCCTCTTTTGGGGCAAAAGCGCGGCCCAGGCCTCCATCCTGGCCGGTTATGACGAGAACAAAATGGTGGACTTGAGATCGCGATTCCCGGGCGGGGTCTATTTTCATTTTAATTTCTGGTGTAACGTCAGCGACCCTCTGCAGCAGAGTTTCTGCAAAAACATTCTCGAGAAATTCTCGCACCGTGAGATCCTGAAATTCCGGGAGCGGGACTACACGTACGTTTTGTACAAAATCGATTGAATGAAATTGGAACTCCCCCCTGAGATTTTTATTTTCTTGACATCCGGAGTCGCCCCCCGTTATATTTTAGCCTAATGGGCAACACACATCCCAAGCCTCAAGGGAAGACGTCGGGATAGGTCAGTGGAGGGATTGTACCCATTCGAATTCTAAGGAGGAAGAGCAGTATGAGGAAAATTGGCCTGCTTTTATGTGCATTGGTCCTAGTCTTGGGAAGCCTTCCCCTGTCCGGAGCTTTTCTCCGGAACGTGCCGGTCACCGTGGTCCAGCCGCATGGAGAGATCCTTCGGCTGTTCGCCAGCGGCGACGAGTTTTACAACTGGCTGCACGACGCCGAAGGCTACACGATCATCCAGGATCCAGAAACGGGGTATTATGAGTATGCCCTTCTCCAAGACGGTCTTCTGCAGCCCTCGGGTTTTCCGGTCAGCTCCGACGCCAGGGTGAATAGAAGGAGCATCGTCTCTTTGCAGATTCGGCCCGGGCTGAAAACATCCTGGGAAAGACGGGCCAAGCCCGTTGACCTGATGCCCGGAGGTGCCGCCGATCGCGAGTGGCTTGTGCCGGCGCCGAAGACCGGAACGTTGAATAACATCATCATTTTCATCCGTTTCAGCGATGAGGCCGAGTTTACGGATGCGATTTCGACCTACGAGGCCATGTTCAACAGCAGCACCGCGGGCGCAAATTCCATGTACAATTATTATCGCGAGGCGTCTTATAACCAGTTGACGATTCAGTCGTATTTCTACCCGGCTCCGACGACGCTGGTCAGATCCTATCAGGATACCAACCCGAGAAACTACTACAAACCGTACAATGCTACGACGAATCCGACCGGCTATTCCGGCGACACCCAGAGAACGGACCGCGAGCATGCCCTTCTTAAGAACGCCGTCAACGCGGTCAGCTCCGCTATTTCTACGGGGCTTAACCTGGACGGTGATAGCGATGGCTATACGGACAACATCTGTTTTGTCGTTTCCGGAGGGCCGACCGGCTGGAGCGAGTTGCTCTGGCCCCACAAGTGGTCTCTTTACACCCAGACGGTCTATATCAATGGGAAGCGCGTCTGGACTTATAATTTCCAGCTCCAGACATCATTGCAATCGTCGGGCGTCGGGGTCCTGTGTCATGAAATGTTCCATACCTTGGGAGCGCCCGATCTCTACCATTATAGCTATGACGGACTTCAACCCGCTTATAAGTGGGATATCATGGAGGATGACCTCAATCCCCCGCAGCACATGTCCGCCTACATGAAGTTCAAATACGGGGGCTGGATCACCTCGATCCCCCTCATTTCGAGCTCGGGGACCTACACGCTCAATCCCTTGACATCCTCCACGAATAACTGCTACCGGATTCCCTCCCCGAACTCAACGGCGCAATTTTTTGTGGTTGAATACAGGAAAAAAGCGGGAAGCTTTGAAAATTCTTTGCCCGGATCGGGGGTCATCATCTGGCGCTACGATACGCGCTATAGCGGGAACGCGAACGGCCCCCCCGATGAGCTCTATGCCTACCGCCCGAACGGAACAAGATTTTCCAACGGCTCTCCTACGAACGCCAATTACGGCGCTCACGTGGGGAGAACGGCGATCAACGACTCGACCAATCCTTCAAGCTTCTTGCAGGATGGAAGCGCCGGCGGATTGAATATTTCCAATATCGGCGCAGCCAACGGCACGGTTTCTTTCAATGTTGCCTTCAACAGTTATTCCTTGAACGTGACGGCCAGTGCGGGTGTCACCCTGACCATCAGTCCGAACGATCTCTTCGGAAACGGGAATGGAACGGCGCCGGCAACCCGCGTCTATAATCCCGGCACGGTGGTGACAATCACCGCGCCTTTGACCCCAGATGTCGCTGGCGCCCACTACAGATTCACCGGCTGGAGCGGGGACGTCACCGGCACGAACAACACGATCACGGTGACCATGAATGCGATTAAAAACATTCAGGCCAACTATATCCAGCAGTACCATCTGACCATTGCCGCGGGGACGGGCGGGACCACGAATCCGGTTCCGGGGGATTACCTCAAAGATACGGGTACGGTCGTCTCCATGACAGCTTCACCGATCACCCATTATCGATTTTTGAACTGGAGCGGCAGCGTCACGGGCACTTCGAATCCCGTGAACGTCACGGTGACCAGCGACACGACGGCCACGGCCAATTTCCAGAGGATTATCTATCCTCCTTCAAACGGAGCGGGCCAGCAGGTCTTGAACCGGTCGCTCTCCCAGGCGGAATACATCAATGTCCTGACCTGGAGCGCGAACGCCAATAACGTCAACATCACGGGCTATAATATCTACCTCGTCGCAGGAGGCGAGAGGGCCTTTGTTGCGTCCATAACCGGAGACAATGCTTTGACGACCGTCTGGCACCGGCAAGCGACAAAGGGACAGGAATATACTTACGAGATCGTCGCGGTCAATAACGAGCCGCGGGAAGGCGACCCGGCGACCATAGTGGTCAAATGAACGGCGGAAAAGGAGAACGAACGATGAAAAAAATGATCGTCATGACGCTCATGGTTTTGATGGCCGCGGCCGCGGCCTTTTCCTCGATCGGGATCAAAGGCATCTATTTTTCCCCTTCGGACCAGAACTTCAAGGATATCTACGGCGCGGGTCCGATGTACGGAGCTCAGTTCACGATTAAGATCATGAAGAACTTCGATATCTGGATTGCGGGAAACTATTTCACCAAAAAAGGGAAGTTGACCTACACCCAGGAGGATACGACCCTGACGCTCATTCCGATCCAAGGCGGTCTGCGCTTTAGAATCTTAACGGGGACAATCGAGCCGTACGTTGCCGGCGGGGTGAATTACAGTTTGTATATGGAATCCAATCCGATAGGCGACGTGAACAAGGGCGGCCTGGGGTTCATCGGCAAGGCGGGCGTGCTCATCCATCTGGGCAAAAGCTTTGGGATCGATGTCCATGCCGGCTATTCGTCCTGCAAATTCACACCGGCGGATTTCGAGATCAACGTCGGAGGGATTGAATTCGGAGCCGGGATCTTCTTCTGATTTTAGCTTCTCGTTCCCGAAAAATTTAGTTTAAATAGTTTTTTTCGTATAATGGGACGTTGTTCCCATGAGCCTCGATTTTCTCAAGGACGTCCCCGAGTTCAAGGAACTCGTCCGGGCGCTCCAGAACGGCGAACAAGGGCTCAGAATCTCGGGTCTGGCTTCTCCCGCCAAGCCATTTTTTATCTCGACCCTGGCTCTCCATCTTTCCCGGCCCGTCGTCTATATCCAGCCCGCCGAATTCTCGCTCACCCGTTTTGAAGAACAGAGCGCGTTTTTCTTTTCCCAGCTTGGTTCCTCGAAGCGGATCAAAGCCCTTCCCTCTCTCACGGAAAATCCCTTTGAGGAAACGGCGTCTTCGCTGGAAGCCATCTCGTCCCGGATGCGATTTTTTTATAACCTCCTCTCTGATCGGCCGGCGCTCATCATCACCAACTTGTTTGGCCTTCTGCGGCCCTTTCCCGCGCCCGATCGTCTTGCGCGCCTTTTCCTGCGGCTCGAAAAAAATTCTGTCTATGACCGGGACCGGTTGCTCCAAGCCCTGGCCGAGTACGGCTATGTCCGGGAAGCCCTCGTTTCCTTCCGCGGAGAATATGCCGGACGGGGAGGCATCGTCGATGTGTTCTCTCCCTGGCAAAACGCCCCCTTCCGCATCGAATACAGCGGTGAGGAAGTCGTCTCGCTCCGCGAATTCGATCCCTCGACGCAGCGTTCCCTTCGCCGCCTGGACAGCATCCTCATCCCTTCGCTTTTGGAATCGGCCGGGCCCGATGTTTCGCCCGTGCCCTTCACCCAGTACCTTGGAGATTCCGTCTTCATCGTCGACCATCCCCAGGATGTCGAAAAAGAATGGGAGGAAATGCGCCACGAACTTCAGGTCCGGGAAAAGGCCTTCGCTGTCTTTTCTCCATCGCTCTGGGACGAGATCCGAGAAAGGGCCGTGTTTTCTGAAGAGTTCGAGTTGGGGCCCGCAAAAAAAGATTTTCATTTTCCCTTCCAGTCCGTCCCGCGGTTCGACAACAAAATTCCCTTCTTCCTCGATTATCTGCGCCGCCTCCAGAGAGAAAGGGACCGTTGCTACATTTTTCTCACGAGCCCCGCCATCCGCAAAAAGATCGCCGGCCTTCTCCTCGAGAATCGAATCGAAGGCCGCGAGTCGGATTCCTCGCTCGCGTCGCCGAAAAGCGGAGAGGTGATGCTCGTCCTCGGCGGCCTCGGCCAGGGATTCGGTTTCCCCCGGGAAAAGATCTCCTTCTTCGCCGAAGCCGACATCATCACCGAGGAGAAGGTCGTCGTCAGCCGTCCTTCGGTCAGGCCTTCGCTCACGCAATTCCAGGACCTCAGGGCCGGCGACTATATCGTCCACGTCGATTACGGCATCGGGGTTTTCCGGGGGCTGCTCAAGATGGAAGTGGACGGGTCGACTCGAGAATTCTTGGAGCTCCATTACCGCGATGAGGACAAGTTGTTCGTCCCCGTCGAGGACATGAACCTCGTTCAGAAATACGCCCAGGTCGGCGCCGCCCTTCCGACGCTTGACAAGCTGGGCACGAACTCCTGGCCCAAGACCAAAGAGCGAACGAAGAAAGCCGTCGAGAAGCTGGCCCGCGAGCTTCTGGAACTGTATGCCCAGCGGAAGGCCATCTCGGGTTGGAGCTTCAGCCCCGAGGGCGACTGGCAGGCCGAATTCGAGAAGACCTTCGAGTATGAAGAGACCGAGGACCAACTCCGCTCCGTCCGGGAGATCAAGAACGACATGGAGGCCGATTTCCCGATGGACCGGCTGCTCTGCGGCGACGTGGGCTACGGCAAGACCGAAGTGGCCATGCGCGCCGCTTTCAAAGCCGTCATGGATGGAAAGCAGGTCGCGATCCTCTGCCCGACGACCGTCCTCGCCAGCCAGCACTTGAAGACCTTGACGAGCCGGATGGTGTTTTTCCCGGTTCGCATCGAGGCCTTGACCAGGCTTCAGCCGAAGGCGGAACAGGAGGCCATCGTCAAGGATTTGAAAAAGGGCCAGGTCGACATCATCATCGGCACCCACAGGCTCCTCTCAGCGGACGTCGAATTCTTCGACCTGGGGCTTCTCATCATCGATGAAGAACAACGGTTCGGCGTTAAGCATAAAGAGAAAATCAAGCAGATGAAGGCGACGATCGACGTCCTGACGCTGACGGCGACTCCGATCCCGCGGACACTCAACCTTTCGCTGGCGGGACTGCGCGATATCAGCCTGATCGAGACCCCGCCCAAAGACCGGCTGGCCGTCCATACCGTCGTCACGGCTTTCAGCCCGACGCTCATCACCACGGCGGTCAAACAGGAGCTCAACCGCGGCGGGCAGGTCTATTATGTCTTCAATCGAATCGAGGATATGGAGCACATGGCCTCGCTCATCGAGAAATGGGTGCCGTCGGCCAAGGTCGTGACCATCCACGGCCAGATGCGCCCCCGGGAGCTCGAAAGACGGATGATCGATTTCATCGACCGGAAATACAACGTCATGGTCTCGACGACGATCATCGAGAACGGCATCGACATCCCCCTGGTCAACACGCTGATCGTCCACCGGGCGGACCATTTCGGGCTGGCCCAGCTCTACCAGCTTCGCGGCCGGGTCGGGCGGTCTTCCCGCCAGGCCTTCGCTTATTTTCTCGTCCCGCCTTCGAACGAAATGGCCCCCCTGGCCAAACGGCGCCTCGAGGCGCTCAAAGAGTTCAGCGAACTGGGTTCGGGTTTCAGGCTGGCCGTGAAGGACCTGGAGATCCGGGGGGCCGGAAACGTTTTCGGCGCCAAACAGCACGGGGCGATGGAGGCCGTCGGCTTCGATTATTTCATCCATCTCCTCGAGCAGACGATCCGCGAGCTCAAAGGAGAGATCGTCGAGGAGGTCAAAAGCGAGATCAACCTTAAGGTCGCGATCCAGATTCCCGAGGATTATCTCCCCCAGATGAATCTCCGGCTCAACCTCTATAAAAGGGTCTCGTCGGCCGAAAGCCTGGACGAGATCAAGACCATCGAGGATGAAATCCGGGACCGCTTCGGGCCGCTGCCCCAGAGCGTGCTCAACCTCTGCCAGTATGGGCGGGTCAAGTTCCTGGCCCAGAGATTGAAAATCAAGGCCGTGGACCGTCTCGACGAGCGGGTCATCTTCAAGTTCTTGCCGGCCACAACCGCGGAACTAAACCGGATGACTTCGCTTCTCAACAAGTATGCCGGGACGCTGACGCCCCAGGGAGTGATGAGCCTGGCCCTTCAAGCGCGGCAGGACGAGGAGTTCCTCCGTGAAACGATCGCCGTCTTGAAGGAGTTATAGAAATGTCGTATAATGAATTGATAATCAAAAAGATGAGAGATCGTGATTGCCTCCGGACGGGGCTTTTTCTCCTGGCGGCAGGATTCTGGTTGCTCGTCTCGCTCGCTTGCCGGAAAGAGAACGCCGATCCGGAGAAAACCGCCCTTTTCACGGAGGATTCGCAAAAACAAAGCCGCATCATTCTGGAGGTCGAGGGAGCGGCGTTCACGAACGCCGATTTCGAGACCTACGTCCGCTATGCGGTCGGCGAAAAAGTATCCACGCTCTCAGCCCCCGCGCTCAGCCGGCTTTACGACGACTTCGTTGACGAGAAGATCTTTCTCAAGCGTGCCGAGGGCCAGAGCGTCACCCTGACCGAGGACGAGAAGAGCGGCTACCTGAAAAAACTCGCTAGCGCCATGGGCGCCGAAGACCAAAAGACGGAGCCGCCGGGGCTTGATGAAAAGGTTCTCACCGAACGGCTCCTCGTCGAAAAATACCTGAATCTCGTTGTCAAGGACATCAAGGTCGAGGACAAGGAGACCGCGGCGTACTACAACCAGCACAAGAGCGATTATCTCCAGCCCGAAAAAGTCCAGGTCAGTCAGATTCTTTTGGCTTCGGAAGGAAAAGCGAGCGAGGTCCGGGACCGGCTGAAGGGCGCGGGCGAAGAAGAATTTTGGGCCGTCGCCCGGACGGATTCGGTCGGGCCCGAGGCGTCCAAAGGCGGCCGGATGGGGGTCTTCAGCGTCGGCCAGCTCCCTCCGGAGCTTGAGAAATTCATTTTTCCCATGAAAGAGGGCGAGATCAGCCGGGTCGTCGAGTCCACTTACGGCTATCACATTTTCCGACTGGACAAGAAATTCGAGGCGCGCCTTGTAACCCAGGCCGACGCCGCGCCCTCGATCCGGGCCAAGCTCCTCGATCAGAAACGCAAGCAGGCGATCGCTGCTCATCTTGAGGAGCTGAAGGCCTCCATGGACTGGAAGTCCTTTACCGAAGATTTGCCGTTTACCTATCAAAGGAACGAAAGATGATGAGAAAAAAGGCAATGCTTCTATTCATCGGCCTCGGTCTCTTGGTCGTGTTTGGCCTGGCCAAGGAGATCGTTGAGGAGATTGTGGCCATCGTCAACGACGATATCATCACCCTGTCCCAATACAAGCGCGAGCATGAAACGCGGGCCCGATTGCTCCAAACTCAATTCCAACAAGCCCAGGGCCAAATCTCACGCGACAGCCTGGACAAAGCGCTAGCGGATCTCAAGACCCAGCTTCTAGACTCCATGATCACCGATCTGCTCCTCCTCCAGTTGGCCAAAGAGAAGAATCTGAACGTGTCCGAACAGCTGAAAATGACGATCGATAACATCAAGAAAGAAAACAAGTTCGAATCGGACGAGGATTTGAAACGGGCCCTCCAGAGCCAGGGATTTGAGTGGGAATCGTGGCTCAGCCAAATGAAAGAGGATATTCAACGCCGGGCCATCATCGTCCAAGAAGTGAACCAGTCGATCGTCCTGGACGACGCCGAGATCATCGATTATCATAAAAAACATCAGTCCGAATTCGTTCTGCCCGAGGAATATACGATCCGGGCCGTCTATCTCAACTCGGTCGATATCGAGGCGGCCGCCTTGGAGATAAAGAAAAAAGAGATTAACGACAAAATCAAATCCGGCGCGGATTTCGCGGAGCTCTCCGGGACTTATTCGGACGTGCCGCTCAAAGAATCCAAGGGGGATTTGGGGACTATCAAAAAAGGCGATTTGGACAAAACCCTCCTGGGGGCCGTGGAAAAATTGAAGAAGGGTGAGATCTCGGCTTGGACCCAAGCCAAAGCCGGCTGGTATCTGCTCAAGCTCGAGGATAAAAAGGACAACCGCCTCTTATCGTTCGACGAGGCGAGAAAGACGATCGAGGAAAAGATCTACGGCCAAAAGCAGGAAGTCAAGCTGAACGGATTTCTGGAAACCCTCAAGAAAAGAAATTACATCAAGATTCTCAAGCCCAATCCGCTGAACCTCTAAAATTATTTCTTGTCCGGTTCTTTCTTCTCTCCGCCCATATGCACGGGCTGGTCTTCTTTAAAATCGATCTTCCGGGAAACGATCCATTCACCCAAAAGAACGTGCCGGGAGCCCTTTGACAGGGCAAAGAGCCTTACGGAATAAGTTTGCCAACCGGGATTATTTTTGAAGGAATCAAGATTGATGCCCTCGACGCCGAAGTTGCTCTTCATCGTGATGAGATCGCTCAGCTCGCCGGGAAGGACCGGCTTCTTACGGATGGCTGCCAGGAAGCAGTCCCCGCGGTTTTCTTTGGCGCCGACCTCTTTGAAGATGGCGTTGAAATTGACATATTTCAAGGGCTCGGGCGAAAGATTCTTGATCCGGAATGTGATGACCGGAACCAGGACGAGCTTGGGACGGGGCCACTGCCGGTATTCTTTGGCCACCCATTTGGAATCCAATCCGACGACTTCCATGGATTTCTTGATCTCTTCGTCCGTCGGCACTTTGCAGCTCGTGAGGAAAACCACCAGCGGGGAGAGGATCGCCAGGCAGGCGGCGAGGCTGACGATTTTGCGTCCGTGATTCATCGCAATTCTCCTTCTTTAAGTTAATGATACCGGATGGTCGGGAATTATGCAAGGAAGGCGAGGGGATGGAGGCTCGAACGTACGCCGATTTTTCCCTGGCGACTTTGGAGGGGAAGACCCCTTCCAACGGTCGCTCCGCTCGCTGCCTCCCCTTCTCGGGCAAGAGCCCTGCATGCCATCCCGGAGATGCCATCCTTTTTTGGGGCCCCTCTTATTTAGCTTAAGAGGGGAAGGGGAGATAAAGATGATTGGAAAAGGAGCTTCAAAGGCATCTCCGGATATAACTCAAGGGGGCATATCGCCCGAATAAAAAAAGAGGTGCGCGTGACATCAGGGCCAGGCAATCCATAATGTCACAGCAAAGAAAATACTCTTTTTTTCTCCCAATTTTTACAACCAGATGAATTTCTCGTACGAAATGGAAGGCTTTTTGATAGAATAAGCATAATGTTTTTATCGAAAGCTCGGTTCGTCAGGCTTAATCCGTATATCGGCTTCGCCCTGCTGGCCGGGTCGGCGGCTCTGCTGGCCGCGGGCGCGCCGTTTATGAAAATCTGGTTCTACAGCTTCGCCTGGTGGTCCTTCATCCTGGCCTTGGACGGCCTGAATTACCGCCGCTCCGGAAGCTCTCTTCTTTTTGACACTGTCCCGGATTTCTTGTTTGCGGCGTTTATCTCTGTTCCCGTTTGGCTGCTCTTCGAGCTCTTCAATCTCAGGCTCAGGAACTGGTCCTATCATCATCCTCAGCCCGGCCTTGCCGTTCGCTGGCTGGAATATTTTATTGCTTTTGCTACGGTCATTCCCGCCCTGAAAGTTCTGGCGGTTTTTTTTCAGGGCGTTTTTAAGGATATCAAATGGAAAATCGGCCATTTGACCGTAAATCCTGCTCTCCTCGACCTCAGCGCGGGAATTGGCATCCTGTTCTTTGTCCTATCTTTAGCCTGGCCCCGGCTCTTTTTCCCCCTGATCTGGTTGGGATTCTTTTTTTTGCTCGAGCCCGTCAACTACCGCCGTCAGTGGCCCTCTTTCTTGAGGGATCTGGAAACAGGCCGGGCGAGCCGGACTTTGAGTTGGCTGGCGTCCGGATTGGCCGCCGGATTTCTTTGGGAGCTATTCAATTTCTGGGCGGGCGCTCATTGGGAATACCATATTCCCTACCTGAATTTCGGCCGGATCTTCCAAATGCCCGTCTTCGGCTATGCCGGATTCATCCCTTTTGCCCTCGAAATTTTCGCCATCAGCTCTTTTATGAGCGCCTTTTATGGAAAAATCAAAGGAAAGTTTGTCCCCCGCTTTGCTTTTTGGTCCGGGCTTTTGGCTTTTGACTTGGCCTCGTTCTATCTTATCGATCTCATAACCCTCGTCCGTTAAAAATAATTTAGTGTCTCGCCATCCTCCGTCTTCCTCCCTGCTGCAGGGTTTGGAGTATAATCCCGCGATTTGTTCTCTTTTTCCCGGCTCTCTTCCATTTTGAGTGATATAGAGCGGGAACGAACCGGAGACAGCCAAAGCGACCATGGAGGGTTGTCACTCTTGGAGGGGAAACTATTGAGCGGTTTCCCCTCCAACGGTCGCTTCGCTCCCTGCCACCCTTTCAAGGAGCATAGAACAACGCATTTTTCGGGAGCACGCAAGTCCTACGGTAGGCTTTGCCAATTCTTTAATAATGCATTGCGCCCAGACAGCTTCGCCGCCGAAAAGGACGGCGAGGGAACGGCGTGAAAAACCCGAGTCGGGAGCGCGGCTGTCTCCGGTTCGTTCCCGAAAAATTCCTTACTCATCCAAAATGGAAGAGAGCCGTTTTTTCTTTATTGACATTTCCCTCGATTCATCATATTTATTTTGAATCTCTTCCTAAGAGAGGCACCATGGGATTGGTCAAGAAAGGCAAGAAGCTCTGGTTTTTCGAGGAACTCTATAAAGACGTGACGTATGGATTCGAAGTCTCCCGGATCATCGTCCCGGAGGTCGACACCGGCTTCCAGAAACTCATGATATTGGAGTCGGATCGTCTGGGCCGGGTGCTCGTCTTGGACGGCATCGTCCAGCTCACCGAAGAGGACGAGGGGATCTATCACGAATGGATCGCCCACTGGCCCCTCTTCGCTCTCCCCAAGCCGGCCGAGCACGTGCTCATCATCGGCGGCGGCGACGGCGGCGTCGCTAGGGAGGTCCTCCGCCATAAGTCCATCAAAAAAGTGACCATGGTCGAAATCGACGAGATGGTCGTGGACCTCTGCCGCGAGCACATGCCGTCCATCTCGGGTGGCATTTTCGACGAGACGCGATTCGATTTGATCATCGGCGACGGCGCCGAGGTCATCCGCTCGATGAAGGGCCAATGCGATGCGATCATGATCGATTCAACGGATCCGATCGGCCCGGCCAAGAGCCTGTTCAACACCAGTTTCTACAAGAGCGTCTATGACGCCCTCAAAGACGACGGCCTCACCATCCATCAGACCGGAGCCCTCATCCTCCAGCCGTTCGAGGCGCCGGGGAGCTGGCGCCAGATCGAGCGGACTTTCGACGATGTCCGGGTCGTTCAGTTCGCCAACGTCAGCTACATGGGCGGGCCGTTCAGCTTGACCGCGGGCTCCAAAGGGCGGCGGGTTTTCAAGAACGCTTCTCGGAACGCGAAGAGAAACTATAGACGAGCCGGGATCAAGACGAGCTGGTATTCGCCCGACATTCCGGCGACACCCTATCCGGAATTCCAGAAGCGGCTGGAGCGCGACAGGTACGGCGAAGAAGTCATCCTGGACATCGACCTCGCCGGACGCAAACGACCGACGACAAAACAGGTCGAAAAATGGAGCCGCGAAACCTGCCGGGCGATCCGGATGAAGCCTTTTGGCTCGCCCATCCTCTCCCGGCCCGACCTCGGAGACGGGGACACGCTCGTTCAGTACATCGAAACGAGCGCCATCAATTTCCGCCGCTTCGGCAGTCTTGGCTGCGCCAATTGTTTCACCTGCGCGGCTCTTCCCGTGGATGAGGCTGTCGGATTTTCCCTGGATTATTTCGGTGCCGGGTCCGCCGTGTGTTGGCACTTCCCGCGGGGGTCTTTCGCCGAGATCAAGGAGATCAGGAAGAATTCGAGGATCTACAAGGCCGCCCTCAAACCCTCGAACGAGAGGAGTGTCGAAATCGTGTCGAAGATTCGCCGGCCGAAGCTCGTCGAGAGCGCGGCGGTCTTTTCGCCGGATTTCAAGCTGCCCATGGAGCTCGGATTGTCCTCCGCTTTCGAACTGATCATGGACATTTACGACTGCGATTATTCCCGGATCTCCTCCTGCGAGACCGTCGCTCACTGGGCGGGCGCCGAATTCCGCAGAGTGACGGGCTTCGAGACTCTGGGCCGGCCCGATGCGCCGGATTTCGGCCATGCCAAGAAAAAAACGGCCGGGCCCTCCGTCGTTCAGTTCCTCAAAAGGGGATCGAACATCAGCCACTACTCTATGAACTGGCTCATGATCGTGGTCAACATCGTCAGCCGGGATGCCTTCCCGGTCCGCAAAATCATCGAGAACGCTCTGCGCTATTTTCGGGGAAAAACCGCGGTCTGCTGGATCGTGCCGAGAGGCCTGCGGAGCCAGAACATCGCCGAGATCGCCGAGAACACATTCATTTTTTCCGTCGAGAACGGTTAGCTTGATCTATTCATAAAAATAATTGCTTTTGTCGTCCCGAGGCTCTTTTGAGCCGTGGGGACCTTCCAAACAATTGGAGGGCTTCAACTTGCCGGTTCAAAGCATCAAAACGCTTAGGAGGTCGCCACGTCGCTTCGCTCCTCGCGACGACAACTATATGAACGACATTTTTTTTCATTTCAATAAGATACGAAAATTCAAGAATTAATCAGGTGAGTCGTTTATCCCGCCCCGGCGTCTGTCACTCGACGATCTCCGAAGCGAAGACGAGCTTGATCCCGTAGTCGGCGGCAAGACCCAGGTATTTTTCGAGGGCGGCCAGAGTTTCCTTTTTGGGATGACAGATGCCGACGGCGCGGCCTCTGGCCTGGGCCAGCCGGAATAATTCCCCGATTTTCGCTTTGATGGCGGTCTCGTTGAGATCTCCGTCGAGGAAAACCTGGCGCGACGCAGCCCGAACGCCCATGAGCTTTGCCGTTTCGAAGGCGATGGAGTCTCTGGTCGTCCGGCTGTCGATGAAATAAAGCCCTTTGTCTTTCAGGACCTCCAGAATTTCGGGCATCATTTCCGCGTCTTCGGTGATCTTCGAGCCCTCATGGTTATTCACGCCGCTCGACCAGGGAATCTGTTCAAGGCAGGAGAGGATGTTGCGCTGAATCTCCTCACGGGTCATCCCCGCGGAGATCATGCCTCCGAAAGAGTTACCCGATTTTTGGAGCAAGGATTCGAGGGGAAGATGGAGCATGATCTCGAGGCCGCATTCGTGCGCCACTTGCGCGGTTTCCAGAGTCGAAGAGGCGAAGGGGAGAATGGCCACGGTCACCGGCTGGCGAAGAGCGCATATCGTCCGGGCCGCTTCGAGGCTATACCCCAGGTCATCGATGATCACCGCCGCTTTGGGTCTCGGAGCTTCCGGTTTTTGAGGACGGTCCGCCTCTTTTTTTTGCGGCGGGCTCGCTTCTCGTTTGGGGATTTTATAGGAAGGTGCGGTTTTGGCGGCCTTCGGTGGTTCCTGTTTTTTGGCCGGACCTTTGATGAAAACGAAAATAACGAGGATGAGCACGACGAGCGGTAGAAACAAGAGGGGAGGAGGAAGCGTTCTCCGCATGGATCAGCGGCCGGCAACCAGGCCGAGGGTTTTATCGGTATAGGCTTTGGTGTCCGCTTTATCCAGGTCCAGCTTCACGTCCGGCGCCACACCCGTGCCCCACAGTTTTTCCCCCGAACTGTAACAAAAAACACCCGTGGATAGAAGAAGTGCGTCTCCGTTTTCGAGGGGAAAAAGCTCTTGTTTAGCGACGAGGCCGGGCGTTGCCAGACCGATGACCTTGGCCTTTTTAAGATCCCTTAAAATGCCGGCCGCCAGTTCCGCAGGCCCCATCGTCGCCTGGTTGACCCAGATGATGAGGGGGAGCTTGTCGAGCGGAGCTGGCTCAGGACAGGCCAAGAATTCTTGGGCACCCGCCTTTTTTTCGAAATAACCGATCTTCTCGGCCCGCAGAAATATGTTGAGGAAGAGGCGGGCCTCGTTCGTCTCGCCTTCGTGGCAGTTTCTGAGGTCCAGGACGAGCGGGCTCTTCAGCCCTTGAACGCGCGGCAGGACGGATTTTTTGAATTCTGCGACCAGCCCCGGGTAAAAATGATGGATCTTGACGATCCCGGCCGTCTCTTTCTGGGGCGTGAGGGTCAGAGCCCTGGGGTAGATGTCCGCCCGTTCGACTTTCATCTCTTTGGTCGATTCTTCGCGGATCACCCGGAGCTCGACCGCCGTCGGATTTTTATCTTTGAGAGAAAGGCTGATCTCCGGCAGGCTCCAGACGAGCGTCGAGCGGCCGTCGAGGGCGCTCAGGTAATCGCCGATCTTGATCCCCGCTTTTTCGGCGGGAGAGCTTTCGACGAGGCCGATGACGAGAGGGAAAACACCGTAGCGTTTAAACAAAATAAGGCCGACGTCCTTGAGCTGGAGTTTCTGAGCGTTCGTGCATTTGGCCACGGACGCCTTGTCCAGATAGCTGGAGAGGATGTCGAGCGAGTTGATGAGTCCATGGAAAGCGCCGTCCATGGTCTTTTTCGGGTCGGGCTCTTCGAGATAATCGCTCTTGATATAACGGATGACGGTGTTGAGGATTTCGAAGTTCTTCTGGGGCGCGGCTTGTTGGGGGCCGCCGGGCAGAGATCTTTCTTCGAGCCAGAAAAAGAGGACCGCGGCCACGAAGGCCGTCAGAAGGAGGACCCGGGCTTTAGGTGTTCTCAGCATGATCCATTGTCTCTTTTGAGAATGACGGATTGTATCATCTTCGCTCCAGCCATTGCAAGGGATCGAGGGGTTTGGTCTTGTAACGAATCTCGAAGTAAACGGATTTGATGTCCAACATGGAACCCGTATCTCCCGCTACGGCGATGGGCTGGTCGGGCTTGACGAAGTCGCCAGCCCGCACCTTGAACTCGGCGCAGTGGCCGTAGAGCGAATAATAGGTCAGCCCATGGTCGATGATGAGGAGGTTGCCGTATCCTTGGAAGTAGTCGGCGAAGACAACCTTGCCGCCGTGCACGGCCCGGACGGTCAGGTCGTCCTCGGCCGGCGCGATCTCAATCCCGTTGTTCAAGGTCTCCGTGTTGAACTTGGGATGCTTCTGGACCCCGAATCGCTGGACCAAGTTCCCGACGGCGGGCCACGGGAGCCTTCCCCTTTTCTCGATGAATGGAGCCAGAGGAAAGGGCAAGGAGGATTCTTGTCTCTCGAACTTTTGGAGGAGTTCCTGGAGCTGCCGGGCCTGGATATTTTTTTCCTGCATGGTCTGTTCGTAGGCGCTCTTATCGGACTTGATCTGGTCCAGGAGCGCCCGGTTCTTTTTCTCCTCGGCCTCGAGTTCGGCTTTCTTGGAGCTCGCTTTTCCGATCAAGTCGTGGATATCGCTCTCTTTGGCCTGGAGGCTTTCCACCGCCCGGTCGAACTCGGCCAGGTTTTTGGCGTATTCGCCGATCATGCGCTCCTGAGTGGAAGCGAGGATGGCCAGGTTTTTGTTTTCGCTGAGAAAGGTTTTGAGGTTCGCGGACTCGAGGACGAATCGGATGAAGTTGAATCGGCCGTATTTATAGAGCGTGATCAGGATCTTGGCCAGGGATTCTTTTCCTCGGTCCAGGTTCGCCTGGAGCTCGGGAATGTTTTTCCTGATCGCGGCCAAATCGAGCCGGTTCTTGTCGAGCTGCATATTGAGGAGGGCCAGCTCGTTCCGGATCAGGCTTTTGTTGAAGCCGATCCCGTCCAGCGCGGAGAGCATCGTCTTTTCTTTTTTCTCTTCGGCGGCGATCTTGGCTTTGAGGCCTTCGATCTCTTCTTTGATCTTGGCCAGGCGTTTCTCGTAGCCCGTCGCCTCCTGTCCGGCGCGGCCCCAAGACGTCCGGACGGCCACAAGCGTCAGCCCGAGGGCGAGAGCAAGAAGGATCTTGGGAGATCTCATGTTTCGTTTCGCCATCGGGCTTCATATTATTGTATCATATATCTCCGGCGGAGAAGAACGATGCTGTTAACCAAAGCGGAGAGCATCTGGCGGGCGGGACTGGACGGCGTTTATCCGGGGAATCTCGTGCGCCGGAGCCTAAAAATTCGGGAACACATCGTAGAATTTTCCGGGACCGAGCGTGTCTCAAAAATTGGGGACCTGAACAAGAAATCTCTTGATTTCGGTTCGCGTCCCCGTTTTTTGAAGAATAAATTCGACCTCTCGGCCTACGAAAGAATTTACCTTATCGCCTTCGGCAAGGCGGCGCCGGCCATGGCCTCCGGTTTGATGGATATCTTGGGAGACGCCGTCCGGGGCGGCATCGTCGTCGCGCTCCCGGATCATAAAATATCCATCCCTAAATTGAGAGTTATCGAAGCGCCACACCCTTTTCCCGATGAGCGAAGCTTGGCAGCCGGCCGCAAGATTCTCGCCCTCGCCCGGGAGGCCGGACCACGGGATTTGATCTTCATTCTCCTTTCGGGCGGCGGGTCGGCCCAGGTCTGTCTGCCTCTTTCCGGAATTTCGTTTGAAGATAAAAGATGCCTCACCCGGGAACTCATGCTCCGGGGCGCCGGCATCGCCGAGCTCAATATCGTCCGCAAACACCTTTCGGCCGTCAAGGGGGGCCGCCTGGCGGAGGCCGCCTTTCCGGCCGAGGTCGTGAATCTCGTCGTTTCCGACGTCGTCGGCGATGACCTGGAGGCTGTCGCCTCGGGGCCTAGCCATTGGGATTCGTCCAGGTACGAAGATGCCCTGGCCGTGCTTCAGAAATATGGCTTGTGGGAAAAGGCTCCATCATCCGTCAAGAAAACGATCAGCGGCGGCTTGGCCGGCCGGATCGAGGAAACTCTGAAAAAGGAGAACCGGACGTTCGAGAGGGTATCCTCCTTTGTCATCGGCAATAACGCCACGGCTTTGGACTCCGCCCGCCGGCAGGCCGAACAACTTGGATTCAAAACTGTGATCTTGACCTCCTCCGACCGAGGAGAGGCCAGGTTCGCGGCAAAAACCTATGTCTCTCTCCTCATAAACCTCGCGGCCTCCCCGAAGAGATTTAAACAACCCCTCTGTCTGCTCAGCGGCGGCGAGCTCGTCGTGGCCGTCAAGGGGAAGGGCCAAGGCGGCCGGAACCAGGAATTTGTGCTGGCCTTTCTCCTGGAGTTGGAAAGGCAGGTTGCCGCCATGAGAACTGTCCGTTCGGGCCTTTGGCACGATTTTCAGAAAGACGGCTTTTTATCGGGGCGGGATTGGCTGGCCGCCAGTCTCGGGACAGACGGCATCGACGGAAACACCGATGCCGCGGGCGCCTGGGCCTCTCCCTCCCTTCTCTGTAAAGCCCGCGAACAGGGAATGGAGGCGCAGCACTTTCTCGACGACAACGATTCCTTCCATTTTTTTAAAAAAGCGGGCGGGCTCATCGTCACCGGCCCGACGGGGACCAATGTCATGGACCTGAGGATATTTTTCCTTACGGACAAGCAGGGAAAATAAAATCTTGGAAAAAAGGCGAAGCTCGGGATATGGAAAAAAGTCGAAAATGTGAAGAAAATGAGCGATTGGCGGTCTTATAATAAGGAACGATTGCGGATGAGCTCTTAAATGAAAGTAAAAAAATACAATCCATATTTTTGGGTCTTCTTATCATTGAGGTTGGAGAGTCGGTGAAACTCAAGAGACGAAAAAAGGCCGTCGTCTTTACGGTTTTTATTTTCTGCGCGACTGCCGGTTTTTCTAAAACGCTCCATGTTCCCCAGGATTATCTGACGATCAAAACTGCGGTCGCGGCCAGCCGAGACGGCGATGTCGTCGAAGTCGAAGACGGCATTTATTTTGAGAAAAATATTATCGTCAACAAAGATATTGCGGTTAGAGCGAAGAATTTATTCGGCGCAGTCATCTACGGCACAAGAAAAATTTCCGAATGCATTTTCATCGTCAGGGCTAAGGCGGAAATAGAGGGCTTTATCTTGATAAATTCAAGTGGGGGAATCATGCAGAGGGACAGCCCGGATGTGGCCTGGAGGGCTCACGACCTGGCCATTCTAAACATGGACGATTCGGGAATATCCATAGATGATAGAGAACGCAATATCGGCTCCGCTTTGATAGAGAACGTGATCATTGACAATTGTTACGTTGGAGTGGCGACCAATGATGCTCATGACCTCCGTGTCCGCAACTCCCTTGTCACGAATTGTAAACAGGCGTTTCAAGGCTTCGATCATCTATTATTCCTGGTCGAGCGAACGGTGCTCTGGAACTGTTCGCATATTTCACGGCCGGGCGATTGGTTGGCTCCTCCTGCTCGAAACGCGACCAATCAAATAAATCTAGGCCGGGATGTTTTGATGGCCGAAAGCCTTATGAAGAATCATAAGGACCAGGAGGCTCATCTTTTCCTCGGGAAATTCTTCAATCGTCCGGAAGGAGCCGCCCCGCAGAAAGCGGCTGATATTAATAGGAGAGAATGCCTGTTAGATACGATCATCGGCGATATTTATTTAAAAAAGAACGATTTTGAATCGGCAAAAAAATATTATCAAGAGGCTCTTGTCCGCGGGCAGAGTTCGGGATGCGCGGAAGTTGCCCTGAGGGCCTTGTCCGGCCTGGCGCGCATCTCGGAAAACCACGGCGATTTTCCCGCAGCCATCGGCTACTCCAAAGAAGCCGTTGATGTCATTGACCGTATCGTCAATCGTTTTCCTTTCAATTTTTTCCAGATCGGCTATTTTGAGGACAAAATAGAAATTTTTGAGTCGCTCTTGAACCGGCTCTATCTGATGCATGAAAACGAGCCGGCCGGAGGGTATGATAAAGAAGCCTTTTATTACGCCGAAAAACTCAAGGCTGTCGGCCTTTTGAATGGCCTGCTTGAATCGGCGTCACAACCCGAAGACTTGAGAGACGCCGATTTCACCTCCAGAGGAAGGATGCTTTCCAGAGAAATAGCCCGGCTTCAAATTCTCCTTGGTCAAAAAAACATTCCCCAGGAAAAACGACGGCCATACCTCGAACGGCTCGAGAACGCCGAAGACGAATACAAAGCTTATCTTGTCCGGCGCAAGAAACAGGAATCGATTTTTTCGCAGCCTCAGCCTCCGGAATCTTATCGATATGAACGGCTCCGAGATTCGCTGCTGACTCCGGATTCGGCTTTGATTGAATACTTCATCGGGAACGAACAGGCCTTTGCCTTTTGGCTGACGCGGAATTCTTTGGGCCTGGCGCGGCTTCCGGGCCCGGAATCTTTGAATTCGTTGGTTTCAAATTATCTCGATTTTTTGACTCTCGAAAGCTCGAAAGGGTTTGTCGGACAAAAAGGCGGCGAAAAATTATTCGAAATTCTCATCGGACCTTTTAAAGAAAGGCTGAATTCGGGAATCAAAAAAATCATCATCATCCCCGACGGCATTTTGAATTACCTTCCGTTTGAAGCGCTTGTCCGGACAGCAACCCGTCTGAAAGACGATAAAAGCGGAGAAAAAAGATCCGGCCGCTTCCTCGTTGAGGATTATGAAATCAGCTACGCTCCTTCCGCTTCCTGTCTGGTGCGGCTCGTTAAAAGCCGGGTTCCGGACACGAGGAAGATGGAGTTGCTGGCCCTTGTCAATCCGCGGGAAAGCTTTAGAAGAGGCGTTTTTTCAGAAAATGTGGGGAATTTCCCCCGCCTTGCCTTTGTCGAAAAAGAGGCGCGGATGATCGGCCGCAATTTTGATGAAGCGAAAAGAAAAATATTCGGGGGAAGAGAGCTTACGGAGGAATATTTTAAAAGCCTGGACTTGAACGACTTTAAAATCATCCATTTTGCCGCTCACGGGATGTATGATGACAATTGCTGGTGGAGGTCGGCGATCCTCCTCAATTCTAAAAACGAAGAAAATGAAGATGGGCTTCTTCAGCCCTTTGATATCCTGGATCTCCGGCTGAGTGCCGATCTTGTCGTCCTCTCCGCCTGCCGGAGCGGGAGCGGCCGGTTTGAAAAGGGGATAGGCTTGATGGGGTTTACCAACGCCTTCTTCCTTTCGGGCGCGAGATCCGTTCTCTCCAGCCTGTGGACCATCAATGACTGCTCGACCTCGGTCTTCATGGATAAATTTTATGATTATTTAAGGCAAGAAAAAACAAAGGCCCAGGCTCTAAGATTGGCGAAATTGGATATGCTTGAATCAAAATATTCTCACCCGCGATTCTGGGCGGCTTTTACCCTCATCGGAGACCGGGCTACGCCGATCAGGATCGGGAATGCGGCTCGCTAAGGGCTGGGATATTTGATGATGAAACGTTCCTGAGCGACGGCCAGCCTGTTAAGGTCATTGTCTTGAGCTTCGACCGTCCAAATGTAATTTTTCTCCTTTTCCAATTTTCTCTTGGCGGTTTCATCAAGAACATAAGATGTCGTTTTAATGTGCTCAATCTCCAATGTCTGGAGATCCTCGTCAATGAGTTTGAATATATAGACTTCCGCATTTTTATAAGCTTTCCATGAAAAGACTGTGGGTGGATCTTTGACCGTGCCTTTAGGCTCAATGAGTTGAAGTCTGCCCCCCTTCCCTTCTCGATAGGCTTCATAGCGGGAAAATATGAAGTATCCGGCAAGAACCATGAGGATCAAGCAAGAGATAACAATCACGGGACGAGTCCCCAACCGATGAGGAAAGTCGGAAAAGGCCGGCTTTCCTTTTTTCCGGACTTCATTTTTTATTTCGCGGAACCGGACCGCACTCATCTTCAAAAAAGCTTTCCTCTCGGCTGAGGATAGCGCCGCCCCGGAGATTTCTCCCCCTTTTTCCCTGAGCTCGCGGTCCAGAGATTTGAGCGCTTCGAATTTGAGGCGGCATGTTGGACAAGCGAAGACATGGTCGAGAAAGGTCTCTTTTTCCTCGTCGCTCAGCTCATGAAGAAACGCCCTCTGGAATGAATCGTCCTTGGGACAAGTCGCTGTTTTTTTTCTCATGTGAACACCGCTTATATCGTATTCCTATTTTTCTCTTTGATCTTGGCTCGCAAAGCCGGCGCGTTCCCTCACTTTTTCCTTTAAGTCTTCAATTCCTCTATAGAGAAGATGGCGGACCTGATTCAGTTTCCAGCCCAGGAAATCGGCGATTTCCTCAAGACGCATGTCTGAGAGCCAAAGTTGAAGCACCGTTCTTCGCCGGTCCGGAAGCGATCCGACGGCTTCTTGGATGAGATCTTTCATTTCTTTCGCCTCGAGGAGGAATTCCGGCGAGGCCGATTGAACCTGAGATATGAAGAGTGATTCGGCTTTTGCCTTCATGTCCTCCGCTGTCGCATTTTGGATTCTTTCTTCCAGAATATCCAGGGCGGTCGTGTAAACGATCCTCCATAAATAAGACCTTAAATTGTCGATTTTCTTCCCGTTTGCGGCTTGCCTCCAAATCTTGAGCTTGACTTCCTGCTCGATATCCTCCCTTTCCTCGGGGGTCGTCCTCGGGATCGCGGCGAAGATTATGTTTTTTACGGAAATGGCGATATCATCGAGGAATTTCTTTGTCTTTAAAAGCTTTTCCAGTTCCACTTTTGAGTGGATTAAGTATATAAAAGACTGGTAAAATATGCAATATCTTATAGTTACTTTTCCGTCCGCAGGTCATTTTGGAGACAAGCCTCCGCACGCTCGGTGACTTTCTAGCCGAAAAGTGCCCTTCAATCAAAGCCTGAAATCGGTCTCTGGAGTGATTAAGGACAAAAAAATTCCATAAAATGCGGTAAAAAAATGCAATTTCCAGGTCTACTTATTGAACGATAAAATAGAATTTCAAAAAGGAGGAAGAAATGAAAAAATTATGTATTTTCGTGGTAATGGGGATTTTGGTCTTAATTCTCCTGCTTCCGAATTCAGCTTCAGCATATGAGATAAAAGGGGGACTGAAAATTGGGCTAAATATGGCCAATATTCATGGCAAAGATGTGAAAGAATTCGAACAAGTAGTCGGGGGAAATTGGGAGTCAAAACTCGTATTTTGCGGAGGTGGATATATCACGTTAACATTAACTGAAATGATTGCTATTCAGGCGGAAGTCCTATACACGCAAAAAGGTGCCAAATATGACATGACATGGTATGATGAAACATATAGTGCGAAATTTAATTTTAGTTATTTAGAAATTCCAGTTTTAGCAAAGATTTTAATACCGACCCAAAGCAGTTTTAAGCCTAGCCTATTCGCTGGACCCGCTTTAGCTTTAAAATTAAGTGGCAAAGCAAAATCTGAATACGCAGGAGAATCTTATGAGGAAGATGTTGAAGCTATGAAGGGGACTGACTTTGGGTTTATTCTAGGTGCCGGTATTGATTTTGGGCTTGGTGGTGTTATTAAAGGGAAAATCACGGTTGACGTTCGTTACAATTTAGGCTTAACAACAATTTCTAAGAAGGTGGAAGGTGAGTCGACGGACATAAAGAACGGAGTTTTTTCATTCATGATTGGATATTCTTTTTAATTTCATAAAGAACGGTAAAAAAATGGAATTTCTGGGTCTACTTTTTGAACGATAAACTAGAATTTTGACTGGAAACTAGAATTTCAATTAGGGCTTCACAAAAATACCTCAAACAAGGTGACGAGGCAAGGAGAGATTTTGCGAAGCGGCTTTTATCGGGGAACCCCTCGCGATGCGCGGCCAGAGCCACAAGCAGCATGTTGATATGCACGATTGTGCAATTTCGGTCAATAAGGGAAGGCCGCGGGTGATTTTTTTGGGAAAATTTTCCCGCCTACGGCGGTTGCCTGGCCGATAATTGCGATTATCTTGATGTGTCAGATTTGTATCCGGAATGATTAAGGACAAAAAAATTCCATAGAGTGTGGTAAAAAAATGGAATTCCCGGGTCTACTTATCAAAGACTTAAGATTCATACGAAAAGAGGATGGATTCTTTATTCAAATCATTCGCTTTAAGGTTTCCTCTTGAACGAGTCATTGATAAGAGTGCTGAAGAGTTTGAATAATCACGAAAAGGGAATAAATGCCTTTGTTGAACTTTGTTATGGATGAGGATAAAGAAGAAGGCTAACTTTTAATACACCGCTACATTTTGTGGACCTAAACGGGTGGAGGTTCATTGTATGTATAAGCTATGGCACAATTTTTAATAATACATAGATGTTGCTTGTTGGAAGCAAAAGAGGATTAATAATGAAAACCATAAACGTTAAGGCTCTCTCCAACCGTCCAAGTAGAGTAACAAATATTATTCCATATTTACAAGAGTTTTAAAGTTTGCTTAATAAGGACTTTGATTCAGACATTAGAGGGGGGGTTAAACAACGTACGAGCTTGATTTATGACGAACGATCGGAGGACAGTCAAGGTCAGGTGGAAGGGAAGGCCCATTCCGGCAATTGGATGATTTTAGAAATGACCAAAGGCACGTTGAAAAATAAATTCCTATCCGCTTCTTTTACTTTTAAAGAGGAGGAAAAAAATGAATAAGAAGAAATTATTTACAAATTCATTATTCGTTTTTCTTGTAATGATTTTTGTTATTTCATGTGAAAAGACACCAAATATTATTAAATATTCGCTGACTTTAATTTCAGGAAACGGAGGCACTACGAATCCTTCTCCTGGGACTTACACCTATAGTTCTGGAACCTCCGTGTCTATAGAAGCAAAGCCCAACACAAATTTTATATTCAACAACTGGAGCGGAGATGCGTCAGGAAAACAGAATCCGCTAACTGTAATTATGAATTCAAACAAGACTATTACCGCGAATTTTTTAAGACAATACAAATTAATTATTGCAACGAGCCTGGGGGGGACTACCGATCCTGCACCAGGGACTTATATTTATGATGCCGGAACTCAAGTTAAAATCTCCACATCTCCTGAAACCGGCTATGTTTTTTACAAGTGGAGCGGAGACGCGTCAGGAACAGAAAATCAAATAACAATCACGATGAATTCAGATATGACGATCACAGCTAATTTTACTATTAGAACTGAGATGCGATCAGGTATTTTAGAGGTTGTCGCAGGTTCAACTCTTCAAGCGAAAGATTTAAACGTTGTGACTTTCGCAGGATCAGCAAACATTGATCAAAATGGATCCTTTTCAGTCAAGGCATCTTATGCGGAAAAATATCAATTATTATTTTTTAATTCTAAGACGAGCGATAATCCTGTTTATATCGGAATCTATAATCCCTCAGATGGCAAAGTAACGGCAAATATCACGTCAACCGCCCTAGCCCTGACCTTTCTTAATCCAAACTTAATAAACACTGACCAGTCCCAAAAAGAACAATATTTAAAAGTTGTCCAACAGAACAGCAAATTCTTACAGCTTAAAGATTTGCTCACGAATGCGTATAAGACTAACGCAAATACAGCTCTGGATTATGACGCCAATCTTAGAATTTATCAACTCGCGGTTCAATTAATGAAAGAAACGATGGAGAGCTTGGGTGGTTTGGGAGTCCTATCTGTAGCGGCTGGTTTAGATGAGAAAGTGCCTACTATTGAGGATGCTCCCGGCGCCGACATTAAATTTATAAATCCTCGACATATTTTCTATGCAGCTGGAGTTTATTCTAATGCAGGTGATTTAAAAGAAGTTAAAACTATTGAAAGAACGAGAAAATACTTTTCTTTTAAGTGGGGTTGGCCACCGATATGGTTTACAGATCCGGAACAAACAATTTATGCATTAGGAGATGGGACTTTTAAATTATATTTAGCCAAAGGATTAGATTTTAACAAGCTGTTACAGTTGAATGATCCTGTCGGTAGAGCTACTTCATTAAATTCTGGCCAAGCCTTACTTTATATTATCGATTTAGTAATTGGTTTTTTACCCAAGGTAGATTTAGCTAAGCTCATTTATAATATCCATATTACTGTTGAACTTACTTATAATCTTACCAGAGCTATTATGGATAGAGATGTGGCAAAATTCATTGTCAATTTTTGCAGGTTCCTTGTTGATAATAGGGAGGGAATTGCCTATTGGATCTGGCAAGAAACCCAAAATAATGCAGCCCATGCATTATTAAATGCCGCTGCAGGTATTGTAAAAAGCGCTGCTCTTGCTCTAAAAGTTTTAAGTATAGGCAATTCTACAGCGCCTTTTTTCTGGGATTTAATATTTGCTAAAGACGTAGCTTATAATGTGACGCAGCAAAATGGTATTCTAACTTCAACAATCAAGAACGATCCACCAAAACCGGAGTTTTCTATTTCTCCTCCGGCCGGAGTAAAAGGTACATTATTTACTTTTAACGCATCTTCTACAACCGATGATAACGACAGCATATATAATCTTCTTTTTCGCTGGGATTGGGAAACAGATGGAGTTTGGGATACGGCATGGAGCAACAACTATACTGCAACCCATTCCTTTTCAGAAACTGGGGCTTTTCTTGTGTCCCTGGAAGTAAAAGATAAAGGAGATTTAGTTGGATCAATAGCTCATAATGTCTATATTGGCGGAGGCAGAGGAACAGCATCACATGTAAAATTATTCAGAGATAATCTGCCATGGGATAGTAACGCGTTGGTAACTATTCTTGAAAACTTAGGCTTTCGTCTGGGTTCTGGTCCTGGAAAATACGAAATTATCTATTCCGATAAAATGCCGGAAGTTGAACTGAAGCCTGGAGAGGATTTAGTGATTATCTCAAATGATCAAGACCAAACTTTTTATAATAGCTATGCTGCCAGTCAGATTCGTTTCACCAACTTTGTTTTTAATGGTGGTTCTTTATTTTGGGAGGCATGTGATGAAGGATGGGCTGAAGGTTCTATTGCAGAAGCGGGTATCATTTTACCGGGTGATTTAAAAACTGATTTTGACTATGATTGGTGGAACTATATATACAACGGGAGCCTTCCTTTAGTTGCAGGACTTCCAAGTAAAATGGACCATAATTATGCAAGCCATGAAAGTTTTTCAAATTTACCCGAAGGAACCATTATCTATTGTATTAATGAAGAATCGGAACCCACCCTTATTGAGTTTAATTTTGGAACTGGATGGGTAATCGTTACCGGACAGCCGTTGGAACATCAATATGACAGAGTCTACGGTTCTCCTGACATGGAAAAATTACTGCCGAGAATAATTGCCTATTTCACGGGGAAGCCTATTCCTCAATCGATGATTCTAGAGAAAAAAGCATCTGAGATGTCCATAAGACCGAGTCACATTAAAAGCATTAAAAAGAAATACATAAATACCTTTGTCTCCATCAGGTAAATTCAAACGAATCCCAGCTTTTCTTGGCTATGGTTTTCCCTGGGCTGAGGAAGGGGACGAAGATGATATTTTTTCGGCAAGGGATGTCAGAAAAAAGTTGGTGGATTATTTAAATATCCAATAAAAACTAACCTAACTTGAAACACTCTATTTAACATTTTCTCATTATCTAGGAGATATATATTACCTATAATTTAGTTAGGGGCGTTAAAGCATATGCCGAAAAAACAAACTTATTTTCTGATTTCTTTCATCCTTCTTAGCGGTTGGCTGATAGCTTTCCAAGTAAAGGAGGAAGAATTTTCCTTTAGGTTCGCGCCCAAAGCCGGCACATTTCTCGCTTATTCTCTAAGCAGCACTATTCGGATAGACGGCATGACTTTCTTGGGCAAAGATCTCAGCCTCATCGGGACGGCTCGTGGCGAAATCCAAGTTAAATTAGGGCAATCAGTTGCAGAACAAGTTTATACGGCTATAACTAGCCCGGGAATAAACGTGACGATTCAAGCATTAGATTCTTCCGACAATTATCTCCTGAGAACTAAAGAGGGCAAGTCTCTCCAAGTTGTCTTCAGTCAAACGGGTCGAGTGAACGAAATAATCAACCTGGAGGCCCTTGAAGAAAAAGAAATCATGAATTTTTCCATATCGCAAATCCTCCGTGACTATTTCCCGACCCTGCCCGAAAAGCCTGTGAAAATCGGAGATTCATGGCTTGATCATAAACGGCTCTTAATTCCCTTTCAAGGAATGAAGCTGGAGGTCCTGCTCGAGATCAAATACACCTTGAATAGTGTTTTCAGAACGCAGGCTGGTCAGTCAGCGAATGTCTCTGTGGATTATAATTTGGCTGTTTCCGGCAAAAGGGGACTCGAAGAAATGATAGGTCTTGTCGAGGGAAAGGGCGTAGGTTATGGAATGCTCAATTTCCTTATCGATAAAGGCTATTTCACCGAATATAGATTGAATTATGGAATCGATGCCTCTTTGTTCGTTAAAAAGGCGGATAAAGTCCTTATGGAATGGCCACTGAACCTAAAATTTTACACGGTGCTTTATTTAATGAATTATGATTAGAGTTTCAACTCGAGAAAGGATTTTTTTACTGAGTCCTATCTGATGATCCCGAGTCTGACAAGCGGATCAAATACATATCTCTCGGAAGGGGTTGATGATGGGAGCCGAAAAATCCTTTTTATCCGAAGAGGCCTTTGCTCGTCTGTTTAAAACTGCGCTCTTGGTGTCTCGCGGCTTCCGGCGTGATAATTCACTTATGAGGAAAAACAAAAATTATTTCATAATATGGGAAAAAAATCTTTTTTCCGGGTCTACTTAGTGGTTCTAGGAAATATTAATTTATGGCATTTGGCGTTTTATTCCATATCTTTTTTCTCTTGTTAGAGAAATAAATATTAGTTTTTAGGAGGAAAATTTGAGAACCATCAGAAACCTAAGTGTGCTTTTTTGTTTTCTTATTGCCGTTCCTTCCTGTTCAATTTTTTCGGGAAGCGGAAGCGGATTAGAAGAAAGAAACAAAGAAGTAACTGTGCAAATTAACGCTTTGAGATTGAATGTTTTCGATGCAACGAGTCAAGTCTTCATTAATCACGGTTTTTCTATAACCACGACAAATGAACGCCTTGGCTTAATATCCACTGATTATAAAGACATCGAAAAAACCGTTGGAGGGGCCATTTTTTCTGGTCTTTTTGGGAGACAAGATTTGCAAGTAATGCTTACGACAAACATCCGGTCTTCAGAAACTGGGTGCATCTTATCTATATTGCCAAAAGGAAGGGCAATAAAAGCGAGTAAGCTTAAAGAAGAATATGTAGAGATGACTCTTTCCGAAAGCTTTATAAATAATATTGAAGCAATGGCCCAAGAGATCAAAAACCTTGCAGAAAAAAGTGGGGGCGTTGCGGCAGATAATCAACCTCAGAATAAAAAGGAAATAACCGAAACTAAACAAGAGAATGCATCGAAACAAGCTAATAAAGAAGAGAATATCAGCAAAAATCAGCCTGAAGGCACTATGATTATCGTCATAAAGGTCCCGAACGCAAATATAAGAAAGCAACCTTCCATTCAAAGTCCGGTGATAATGTCAGTCACCCAAGGAACTCAGCTCAAACTGATTGGAATTGAAGGTGAATGGTGCGAAGTGATTGTCGAGGGGAAAGCCGGCTTGCTTACAGGATACATTAATAAAGCATTAGGCGATATTACTAAAAAATAGATTTTTTATTCCTAAAAAAATTTCAACAAGAGAATGGTTTTTTTAGAAACTTCTGTCTGATGATCCCGAGTCTCGCAAGGGGATTAAATTCCTATCTCTCGGAAGGGGTTGATGATGGGAACCGAAAAGTCCTTATCCACAGAAGTCTTTGCTCGCCTATTTAAAACTGCGCTCTTGGTGTCTCGCGGCTTCCGGCAAGATAATTCCTTTGTATGGAGAAATGAGAATTTTCTTATAATTTGCGGCGATTAGACGGGCAGTTCGGAAAGCCAGCGGCCGGCTGAAACGACCGCAATTCCCCGCAAAAATTCTTCCTGTCGCAAACGATGCACGAGCTGAAACGCCTCGGCTTTGGGAAACTTTTGGGCGAGCGCGTAAAACGCCGGAGATGGAACGCCGGCGGCGAGTTTGGCCTCGATGAGCCATTTCACATTTGCTTCGACCGCGACGGCAAAATCCACTTCGCGGCCCTCTTTTGTGCGGATATAATGGAGCTCCGCCGCTTTGCCTTCAACGTCGTAGAGGTGCTGGACGTATTTCAACAGAGCCAGGGCGCAGGTGTTTTCAAACCGCGCCGCTTCATTTTTTGCATAACCGCTGTCGTAAAAATAAAGCTTTGGCGTTTTGGACAGAGCCCGCTCGATCCGGTGGTGATAAGGCCTGACCAAAAACATGACATAAAGGCTTTCAAGGATGTGGATGTATTTTTTCACGGTATTCGGCGCCACCTGAAGGTCCTCGGCCAGAGAAGAGAAAGAAAGAGGCGATCCGACACGGTCCCTCAGGAGCTCCACCAGAAACCGCATGGCCCGAATCTCGTGAATACGGCTATAATCCAGGATGTCTTCCCGAATGAGATCCGAATAATACTGGTTTCGCCAGCGGCGGGCGTCTTCTTCGGATTCGGCGAGGAAGGGCTCGGGAAATCCACCCCGTTCATTCAGTCGTTCGATGGCTTCTTCGGCCGGCCACAAATCTCGAACTTCGCGCGGTGAGAGAAGGTTTAACCTCAGATGAAAATAGCGTCCCGCCAACGACTCTCCGCTCTGCCGGAATGTCTCCATCCGTGCGCTGCCCGTCACGAGAATCGCCTGTCCGGCCGGGCGCGCATCGAAAACACCCTTAAGAAAGGACTTCCATTTCTTCATCTTATGGATCTCGTCGAAGATAAGAAGGCCGGCATCCAAACGCCAAGATCTGTCCTGGATGATCCGTCGATCGTCGGGGCTGTCATAGTTGAGGTATTGAGGCCTGGGGAAATCGCGCATAATTTCTTTGGCGAGGAAGGTTTTCCCGACTTGCCTCGGTCCGGTGACGAAGATCATTTTTTTCGGAAGATCTTTCAATATCTGCGCGCGAAGGTATCTGTCCATCTTGACAAATTAGCAATGTATTGCAAATTTGTCAAGACTTTCTTGCAATTTATTGCATAATTGCCGTAGCGGTAAAAATGTATCTTTGTCTCCTGTGTTTGACGGTTATTGGAAGGATGAAAGAGAGATAAATAAAGCTTGACAAAAACTCGGGGAAAAATATGATTAAAGCGTAAAGAGAGGAGGATAGATAAATGGCGAAACGTCTTATGTCGGTTCTCATGGTTCTGGTTCTTTTTTTCCTGCCATTGTTTGTTGAAAGAGCTTTCGCGCAGGTTGCCGAAGCCCAGGCTCAAGCGGAAAAAGATGTCAACGGGACATTGTGGCTAGGCGTGGGATGCCTCTTAGGTCTTGTCGGCTATTTGATCGCTTTGTTGGTCGTCCCCAATCCGCCGGCCGGTGCGCTGATGGGCAAGTCCCCTGATTATGTTGTCCAGTATACTGACGCTTATAAATCAAAAGCGAAAAGCATGCAAACAAGCAAGGCGCTCATCGGCTGCCTCGTCGGGACCGGTCTCCAGATCTTGGTTTATGTCCTAGCCTTTGCCAGCAGCTCAACTTCATAAACTTTTGAGCCGATAAGAAATTAGAAGAATTCTTTTTAATTTTTTTAAAATCCTCGGGTGGAGCTCATCGGGGATTTTAGAAAAAGATAGTCTGTAATTTAACGCTTCTCAGCGGGAATGTTTTTGTTCATCGAAAAAAATCTCTTCTATTCTTCTAAAGATTAACAGCGAAATCCATTGAGAAAGATTGTTTTTGTTCTTCTCTTAATCCTGTTTACCCAAAAAATGGGCCAGGCTGATATTTTTAAGACATTTATGGCGGATTTTTCTCGCGAATATTTAGCTCAGAAAAAAAGCGAAACGGTCACGGGAAAGATCTTTTATGAGGCTGATTCCAACAAATTGCTGATCGAGGTTGAGAAGCCCCTTCATCAATGGATGATTCTTCAGGCAAACGAGACGCTCGTTTATTATCCGGAGACAAAGCAGGCGTTTCGTCTTATATCCAAGGTCGAGGCGGTTATGCCTTTTTTCAAGATTATCTTGGGCTGTTTCAAAGAGGATTTTGGCTTGGCTCAGCAAGGGTACACCTTGGCCCACTACGAAAAAAAAGGGAGCGTCTTGCTTTCGACCTGGAATCCTCCCAAAAATTTGTCGAAGCTCGTCGGAGAGGCGATCTTGGAATACGACGCCAATAAGCTCATGCGCATCGAACATAAAACTCCGAAAGGGAATCTTTTGAGCCGAGCGGTTTTCAAGCAGCATACTCCGTTCAGCGGATATTTTTTCCCGTTGGAAGTGACTTTTTCTTACAGATCGAATCAGGACTCCGCGGAGGAAAAAGTCGTTTATATCCGTCCTCAATTCAATGCTCCCCTGCCCGCCGAAATCAAAGAATTCAAAATCCCTCCCGGAGTTAAGGTGAAAGACATTGAATGGTAGAAAGATCGGGGTCTTTCTGGCGATCGTTCTTTGGGGAGGAGCCTGGACCTTTTCATCCGGCCAGGTCCGGGAGGACCTGGCTTTTATCATCAGAAATCATGCCCCTTTAAAAAAAGCGGAGGACGGCTTTTTCCGACAGACTCTGGGGAGGGGATCAGAGCTGAAGTCGACGGCGATGGGGCTGATCCGGGTCTATCAGCTTTTTATTTCCTCGCAGGACGTTTCTGTCTGCAACTTCACGCTGAGCTGTTCGCGGTTCGGCATGACGGCCATTCAAAAATATGGTATCCTCTATGGCCTTCTGATGGCCTCCGACCGGATGTTGAGATGCAATGGCTACAGCCGGATTTTTTATCCGCAGGACCCGAAGACTGGGCTGGCCGTCGATTTTCCGATGGAAACCTATTATCTGGGCAAGGTTAAATAGGAACTTGGAAAGCCGATCTCATTCCGAAGATGGGAAGAGAGGGGCGAGAGCGAGGGCCCTCGTCTGGCTCTTCATCATTTTCCTCTGGCCGATTCGGCCGGCCGCCGGCCAAGAGCCGCCCTACTTTTCCCCGGAAAACATCCTTCGCTTCGCCGACTTTCTTTATCAGGAGAAGGATTATTTAAGGGCGGCCGCTGAATATCGGCGTTATCTCTCTTATGGCGATGTCCAGCCCGCGGCCGCCGCGCCGGTTTATTTCAAGATCGGCCTGTGCTACAGGCTGGCCCGAGACTATCCGAAATCTGTCTCCGCCTTCCAAGCCGTTCTCGAGAAATATCCGCACAGCGAGGCGGCGGAAGATTCGTATTGTCAGATCGCCTACAGCCATTTTTTAGGGGGACGCTATGAGGAGTCCCTGTCATCCGTCGAAGCCTTTTTCCCGAAGACGGGATCCGAGGAGAGGAAGCTCAAGCTGTCACACCTCAAGGGATTGAATTATCTTTACCAGAAGAAATGGCAGAAAGCCGAGGACTATTTCCGCTCTCTTGGTGAGAAGACTGCCGAGAATCCCGTGACCGCGGCGTTGAAGACTTTTGCCGAGCAGGGAAAACATCTCCCTCATCGAAGCCCGTTTCTGGCCGGGGCCCTCTCGACGCTCATTCCCGGAACGGGCAGGATCTATGCCGGCCGGACGAGCGACGGTCTCCTTTCGCTCTTGACCGTGGCCGTCACGGGCTGGCAGGCTTATGAAGGCTTTCATAAGGACGGAGCTCGGTCGGTGAAGGGCTGGATCTTCGGCTCGCTCAGCGCCTTTTTTTATCTCGGCAATATTTACGGCTCCGTGGTGGCCGTCCGGGTTTTCAACGAACAGTCGGAAATGAAATTCCTGGAAAAGATCGGGGTCTCGGTCCATGTCTTTTTTCAATAATATTTTGAGCGCGGGGTTCATCCTCTGGCTGTCGGTCAGCCCCGGCCGGCCGGATCGTCTTTTGAGCTTCGCCGATCGTCTCCTGAGCGAGGGGCAGGTTAACGAGGCCATCACGGAATACAAGAGGTATGTCTTCTTCAATTCCGACGAGCCCGGTAACGCGGCCGGCTATGCCTATTATCAAATGGGCTTGGCCTATCGCCACCAAGGCCGATGGGACGAGGCGGTGGCGGCGCTTCTCAAGTCCATTCAAGCGGAGAGCCTGGAGGAAACGAGAGACGAACGGCGGATCGCCCTGGGCGTCACCGAGATCGCCTGCGGCCGCTATGACCAGGCCGATTTCACCCTGCTCAAAGTCGAAATGTTCAGCCCCTTTGGGGAAGCCAAAAAGAGGGCGGCTTTCTTTCGCGGCATCTGCAATCTTTATACAGCCAAATGGAGCGAGGCCCGGGAAGCCTTTCGAAATTATTCGAGCGGAGACAACCTGGAAATGAGGGATCTCGGGAAAAAGGTCGACAGTCTCCTCGTTCAGGCCTCCAAAAAAGGTTTGAAATCCCCTCGTTTGGCCAAGACGCTCTCCACCTTCCTGCCCGGCCTCGGCCAGATCTACGCCTCGGATTGGGCCGGCGGCCTCAACGCCTTCGTCCTCAATGCGGCCACGGCGTATCTTTTGGTCCATGACCTCGTTCGGCTCGAGATCCAGGACGCCGTCTTTAATTCCGTCTTCCTCTTTGAACGGTTCTATAGCGGGAACCGCCAGAGGGCGGAAGAGGCGGCGAAAAAATATAATCAGAATTTGAGCAGGCAAATGGCCGCCGAGATCCTGAAGATTCTCGAGAGAAACTGAATGCGACATATCCGGGCGATTTTATGGGTCTTGTGGGGGATGATGATTTCCGGAATCATTTCCCCGCCGGCCTTCCCGCGAGCCGGCGAGGACAAATACAGCCAGGCCGGCCTTCTCCTCGATGTTAATCGCTACGCCGAAGCGCTCGCCCTCTACAAAGAAATCCTCAATTCGGAGGTACCGCTCGAAGATAAAAAGAGATCGAGGATTTTCAACAACATCGGCTACTGCTACTTCAAACTCAATGACTTTGAAAAGGCATATGAATTCTACAAGAATGCGCTCGACATCGACCCGAATTACCCCATCTGTTTGAACAATTATGCCGCCGTCCTGATGAATCAGAAAAAATATGAAGAGGCGCTGCCTTATCTTGCCCGGGCTTACGGAATCGAAAAAAACATCAAGGTCATTTTCAACCTTTTTGCGGCCCATTATTATTTGAACCATCAGAAAGAGGCGCTGGCCTTTATCGAAGAGGCCCTCCGCTTGGACGAGGCCTACACGGAGGACCGGCTGAAAACGAAGAACATCAAACAGCGGGACATCGACCGGTTGAAGAAGCGCATCAGAGGTTAATCCGCGCCCCTCCGGCCCAAAATTGCCGATAGAGATGACAATCCGTTGATATTCGTGTCATTGCGAGCGCCCCTTGGGTGCGTGGCAATCTCCAAAATAAGAATCTTCTGTGGAGATCGCCACGTCGCTCCGCTCCTCGCGATGACAAGCTCTATCGGCAATTTTCGGTCCGGCCTCCGCATTGTTTGTACCCCACTTTTCCGATATAATGAATTTTCTTTCGTCCACATCTGGAGAAAGACGAAAAGGAGGCTAGCCCATGAAAAAATTTTTTGCGTGTCTGGCTCTGGTTTTCATCGTTGCCCTCTCCCTGAGCGCGGATGTCTATATCAAGACGAAATCCCATACGGGCGGCTCGGGCATGATGGGACTGGCGAAGCCCGCCCAGGACGGTTTTTCGGAGCAGTGGATAGGCGCCGACAAGTTTGCCCTTGTGTCCGGGGAACAGACAATCGTCGTCGACTTGACGAAGAATCTCGGCTATATCATTAGCCATAAGACCAAGTCTTATAGTGAAATGCCTTTACCCCTGGATTTGTCGAAGCTTTTTCCTTCCCAGGCGGCGTCCATGACCGGCTCGATGAAGTTAACGGCCAGCGTGGTCCCGACCAACGAAACCAAGAAAATCGGCCAGTGGAACTGCAAAGGTTATAATATGACCGTCTCGATGATGGGCTTGGGCATGACTTCAAAAGTCTGGGCCACCTCTGACGTGCCGTTCAATGTCAACGACTATAACTCCAAGTTTCTCGCCTACACGCTCAAAGGTCTTGGGCCGATGGTCGACGACGCGATGATCAAAGAGATGATGAAGATCGACGGCTTCCAGATCGCCACCGAAATGGATATGTTTGGGTCCAAGGTCACGTCCGAAGTCGTGGAAATCACCCAGAAAAACGCCCCGGCCAATGTCTACGCTCCCCCGCCCGGCTACACCAAAAAGGCGCGTTAAAACCGGACGAAACCCGCACGAAAAAGGCGCCTAAAAAACGCCAACTCGAATTTTAATTGACCGCAGAAGATGCGTTGCAAAATGCTCCTTGGAAGGGTGGCAGGAGCGGAGCGACGTTGGAGGGAAAACCTACCGAAGGGGGTTTCCCTCCAAGAGTGACAGTTCGCAAACAATGCGCACCTCGCCTGGATTCATTATGACCGTAAAAAAGGCGTCGGATGATGCTCCTTGGAAGGGTGGCAGGAGCGGAGCGACGTTGGAGGGAAAACCTACCGAAGGGGGTTTCCCTCCAAGAGTGACTATTCGTATTCCGCCCAGTGTTTGATCTCGAGGTCCTCAAGCTTTTTCGTCGCCAGCGCCTGGACGAAGAGCTCGGCGACCTGGAGGTTGGTCAGGAGGGGGATGGAGAAATCGACGGCCGTCCGTCTTAAAAAATAATCGCTGTCGAAAGCGGCTTTCCTTTCCGGGTCCGGGATTGAAATCACAAAATCGATCTTCCGCTCGGTGAGGTAATCCAGGATATTGGGTTTCTTTTTTTCATGGACCTTGTGGAGGCGCGTCGTTCGGAGGCCATGGGCGTTCAGGAAAGCCGACGTTTGCTCCGTGGCATAGATCGCCAGCCCCAGGTCGCGGAGCCGTCCGGCCGATTCCAGGAATTTGTGCTTGTCGGCGCGGCTGCCGATGCTGAGGAGGATGGACTTTTTCGGCAGGACGAAGCCCGCCGAAAGGATGGATTTTAAGAAAGCCTCAGAGACGTCTTTGCCGAGGCAGGCGACTTCGCCCGTCGAGGCCATTTCGACACCCAGAGTCGGGTCTGCGCCCTTGAGCCGCGAAAAGGAGAATTGCGGCGCCTTGACCCCGACATAATTGAGGTCGAGCGTGGATTTCTTATTCCTCGGTGGCCGTCCGAGCATGGCCTCCACGGCCAGCTCGATGAAGTTGACCTTGGAGACCTTGGAGACGAAGGGAAAGGAGCGGGATGCCCGCAGGTTGCACTCGATGACCTTGATCTCGTTGTCCTTGGCCAGGAACTGGATGTTGAACGGTCCGCTGATGTCGAGCGCCGCGGCGATCCTCGTCCCCGTCTCCCGGATCTTGCGCATGGTTTCGATATACGTCTTTTGCGGCGGAAGGACCATGGTCGCGTCGCCGGAGTGGACGCCGGCGTTCTCGACGTGTTCGACGATGGCCGAAGCCAGGATCTCCCCATGACGGGCTACGGCGTCCATCTCGATCTCCTTGGCGTTGAGGATGAACTTGCTGATGACGACCGGATATTCGGGCGAGACCCGGGACGCTTTTTTGAGGTACTTGTCCAGGTCGCGCTCGTCGAGAACGACGCTCATGGCCGCCCCGCTCAGGACGTAAGAGGGCCGGACGAGGACCGGGTAGCCCACGGCTTCCGCGAAGGCTTCGGCTTCTTTTATGTTCCGCAGCTCGTTCCATTCCGGCTGGTCGATGCCGAGCGAATCCAGCAGCTTGGAGAATTTATAGCGGTTCTCCGCCATGTCGATGGATTCGGGCGACGTTCCCAAGATGCGCATGCCGGCCTTGAAGCATTTGAGGGCGAGGTTGTTCGGAATCTGGCCGCCCATGGAGAGAATGATGCCCCGCGGGTTCTCGCGTCTGTAGATATCCAGCACGCGCTCAAAGCTCAGCTCTTCGAAGTAGAGCCGGTCGCAGATGTCGTAATCCGTGGACACAGTCTCGGGATTATAGTTGACCATGATGGTCTCGTAGCCCATCTTCTTGAGGCTCGTCACGGCCGAGACGCAGCACCAGTCGAATTCCACGGACGAGCCGATGCTGTATGAGCCCGAGCCGAGGACCATGACTTTATCGCCGCCCGGCCCGAAAGGAACGTCGTCCTCGCGGCCGTGGTAGGTGAGATAAAGATAATTCGTCTTGGCCGGATATTCGGCGGCCAGAGTGTCGATCTGCTTGACCGCGGGAATCAGGCGGAGCCGGATCCTTTTTTTCCGGACCTCGAGCTCGTCCGACCCGGTGAGAATGCCGATCTGTTTGTCCGAAAAGCCTTCCTTTTTGGCCTCTTTGAGGAGAGGCGCGGGAAGCTCCTCGAGCGTCCGCCTCCGGAGCTTCTCCTCGACGGCGACGATATTCTTGATCTTCGACAGGAACCAGCGGTCGATCTTCGTCAGCCGATAGATCTTGTCGATGGAATACCCTTTTTTGAGGGCTTCGGCGATCCCGAACAACCGCTCGTCGGTCGGCTGGCGGAGTTCCTTCTCCAGGTTCTTGAAGGAATAGCTTTCGTTGCCGACAACGCCGTACATCCCGATCTGGAGCATCCGGGTCGCTTTCTGGATGGCCTCTTCGAAGTTGCGGCCGATGGCCATGACCTCGCCGACGGATTTCATCTCCGAGCCGATCTTTTTCGAGACGCGGCGGAATTTTTTCAGGTCCCAGCGCGGAATCTTGACGACGAGGTAGTCCAACGCCGGCTCGAAGCAGGCCGTCGTCTTTTTCGTGATCGAGTTCAGGAGTCCGGTGAGCGGGTAGCCGAGCACGAGCTTGGCGGCGATGAAGGCCAGGGGGTATCCAGTCGCCTTGCTGGCCAGGGCCGAGCTCCGAGACAAACGGGCGTTGACTTCGATGATCCGGTAGTCGCCGTCCTTCGGGTTGAGGGCAAACTGGATATTGCATTCGCCGATGATGCCCAGGTGCCGCACGGCCTTGATCGAGATCTCCCGGAGGCGGTGATATTCGGCGTTGGTCAGCGTCTGCGAGGGAGCAATGACGATGCTTTCGCCCGTGTGGATCCCCATCGGGTCGAAGTTTTCCATGTTGCAGACCGTGATGCAGTTGTCTTCTTTGTCGCGGACGACTTCGTATTCGACTTCCTTCCAGCCCTCAAGGTATTCCTCGATCAGGACCTGCGGGGCGTGGGCGAAGGCTTTTTTGAGGGTTTCTTTGAGTTCTTTCTCGTTTTGCGAAAGGCCGCTGCCCCGGCCGCCCAGGGCGTAAGCGACACGGGCCATGACCGGATATCCGATGTCTCGGGCGATGCGCAGGCCTTCCTCGATCGTCGTCGCCGCGACGCCTTTCGGGGACTTGAGTCCGGCTTCGGCGAGCCGGGCGTTGAACAACCGCCGGTCCTCGGTGTCCTCGATGGCCTTGACGGGTGTGCCGAGAACGGCGACGCCGTATTTCGCCAGGACGCCCGATTTCCAGAGCTCGACGCCGCAGTTGAGCGCGGTCTGACCGCCGAAAGAAAGAAGAATGCCCTCCGGCCGCTCCTTGACGATGACCCGCTCGACGAAATAGGGCGTCACGGGCAGGAAATAGATTTTATCGGCGAGATAATCCGAGGTCTGGATCGTGGCGATGTTGGGATTGATGAGGACGACTTCAATGCCCTCTTCCTTGAGGGCTTTGATGGCTTGGCTGCCCGAATAGTCGAACTCCCCGGCTTCGCCGATTTTTAGGGCGCCGCTGCCGAGGATGATGACTTTATTGAATTTGGTGACAGGCTCCGAATTTCCTAATTCGGAGCCTGTCACCAAATTCCCCGGCCGCCCTGCGACCGGCCGCAAGACACCGAGCTTTTTTGGGCCCTTCATTTAATGTTCCCAAGGAAGTGATCAAAAAGAAATTCCGTGTCCGTCGGCCCGGGGGCCGCTTCCGGATGGAACTGGACGCTCATGAAGGGCTTCGAAACGTGCCGGACGCCCTCGTTGGTCTCGTCGTTGGCGTTCGTGAACCAGGGCCGCCATGGTTTAGGCAGGCTGCGGACGTCCACGGCGAAACCGTGATTCTGGCTGGTGATATAACAGCGCGGCGTGCCTTCTTCCCGGCAGGGCTGATTCTGGCTGCGATGGCCGAATTTGAGCTTATAGGTGTTGCCGCCTGCCGCCAGGGCCAGGATCTGGTTGCCCAGGCAGATGCCGAACGCCGGGATATTTTCCTGCATGAGCCGCTTGACCGTGGCGATGGTTGCAACGCACTGTTTTGGGTCGCCCGGGCCGTTGGAGATGATGATGCCCGAGGGCGCCCAATCCATGATTTTGGCGAATTCCGTTTCGGCCGGGACGCGGACGATCCGGACGTTTCTTTTGATCAGACAGTTGAGGATATTTCTCTTGACGCCGCAGTCGATGAGGGCGACGGTTTTTTTGAGCTCTTTGTTGTAAGTTTTGATCTTCTTTGTCGTGACTTCGGCGACCAGGTGGCGTTTGTTCGGGTCGGGGATGAGCCGGGCTTCCCGGCGGAGCGATTTGAGGTCGGCTTTCGTAAAGTAGGTCTCGAGGATGCCGAGCATGACGCCGTGGACCCGGAGTTTTTTGGTGAGGGCCCGCGTGTCGATGCCGGCGATGCCCGGAATGCCGTTCTCTTTGAGCCAATCGGAGACAGTTTTTTCCGAAGTCGCATGGGAGGGAGTATCGCACAGCTCGCTGGCGATATATCCCCAGATCTTGGGTTTGTCGGATTCGAAGCTCTTGGAGCTGACGCCGTAGTTGCCGATCAAGGGGTAGGTCTGGCAGAGGATCTGGCCGTGGTAGGACGGGTCGGTGATGGATTCCGGATAACCGACCATCCCTGTGTTGAAAACGACTTCCCCCGAGACTTTAGCGAATGCGCCGAATCCTTCGCCCGGCCAAACGCTTCCGTCTTCAAGAACCAGGATCGCCTTCAAACGAGAAAGATCTCCTTTCGAGTCCGCTAAATTATATATATTTAAATAGGGGGACACAATACTGTGTCCCGCTTTTTCAAGTTTGACCCCATTCTTTCACGGTGGTATCATCAACGCGCCATGGATAAGATCAGCCGGATCAACCCGCTCCTCGAGATTCTCAAGTCATCTCCACGGCGGATCAACAAGATCCTTCTCCAGAAGGAAGGCGGACGGCGTCCGGTCGGCGAGATCGTCGCGCTGGCCAAAGCCGGCCATATTCCTTATTTGTTCGTGCCCAAACAGGCCTTGGACAAGCTCTCTTCTTATCACCAGGGCGTTGTCGCCATGGTGTCTCCCAAGGAGTTCGCCTCGCTTGAGTCCATCCTGGCGGTTGCGAAAAATCCATTCCTTATCCTCCTCGACGAGATCGAAGATCCCCAGAACCTCGGTGCGATCCTGCGGAGTGCCGAAGGGGCGGGCACGGACGGCGTTCTTCTGCCCGAGCGGCGGAGCGCCGGCCTGACCGAAACGGTCTATGAGGTTTCGGCCGGCGCGGTCGAGCACCTCAAGGTGGCCCGGGTCTCCAACCTGGCCCAGACCATGGAGGATCTGAAAAAACGCGGGATCTGGCTGGTGGGCGCTGAAGGCGGGGGAGAGGGCGAATTCTACGAATTCGACTACACTCAGCCCGTCGGCCTTGTCTTCGGCTCCGAAGGCAAGGGGCTCCGTCCCCTTGTCCGCAAAAAATGCGATAAAATTCTGTCCATCCCTCTGCGCGGCAAAGTCAATTCTTTGAATGTCGCCTCCGCCGCCTCTGTCTTTTTATTCGAAGTCGTCCGCCAGCGAAAAAAAGACCGATGAATGATATTTTTTCATTTCAATAAGATACGAAAATTCACGAATAAATCATATCTCTGTTCGTAGCTGGGCGAGGGGATGGAGGCGGAGAACGGCGTACCGAAGCGAGCGGGCTAAATTAATATTCCGAAGACGCACTGTAAGACTATAAACTATGATTCTTAATTCCCCCTACCCCCTTTGGAATTCAAAGGGGGCCCAGAAAAAGGTATGCGTCTTCGGCTAAGGTGCCGAGGGCCCGAGCCGATTTTGAGGATTTGGGCCCAGAGCCCAAATCCTCGGGGGTTCCAAGGGGGTATGCCCCCTTCGGTCGCAGGGCTCTTGCCCGAG
>Ga0315282_10000525_pt1 | contig 75591 bp, 68 predicted proteins | sample YL17G07_20_MG_FD_203693 | JGI IMG/M metagenome (GOLD analysis project Ga0315282, IMG submission 203693) | Sediment microbial communities from Yellowstone Lake, YNP, Wyoming, USA - YL17G07_20 | ecosystem: Environmental > Aquatic > Freshwater > Lake > Sediment | place: USA: Wyoming | collected... | reverse complement strand
ATCTATATGAGGTAACAACCTCGCTTGCCGGGGCTTTGTTCGGCATAAATACTTACGACCAGCCGGCGGTCGAATTAGGTAAAGAAGCCACTTTCGCCCTTATGGGAAGAGAAGGTTACAAAGAGTCAGCTGAGCAAATCCAGCCTTTGACCCAACTTGATGAAAGGTTTGTCGTTTGACTCACACCTCTCAAAAGAATCGAAAGAAATTTTTCTACTTGATGCCTGGGCCATATGATATTAAAATACAGAAAAGCATTTTAAACTACGAATTGGAATGGAGCAACTAAAATGGCGACAGAAAAATCTTACCACAGTATATGCAGATGGACATTTAATCCTGGAAAAGGCGGCTTCGTGCCGGGCGATATGAGGCCACAGTGGGGCGGCAAATTCGGCACGCCGGAAATGATTAAGCTGGTAGCCGACAAGATTCGGCCACGAATACCGGATAACGTCGAGCTTGGTATCGAGATGCACTACGACTCCGAGGTCGATGATAAAAACGCCTCGGCTGTAGCAGATGCGCTGGTAGGCAACAAACTGTATCTGGCTATGATAACGCCGGGTGCGCACAGCCATTTTGCTTATGGCGGTATTGCGTCACTTGACGCCAAAGAGCGAAGGGCTGCTGAAGAGCTCGGGACAAAGACGGTTGATTTGGCGTACGGAACGCTGAAAAAGGCCTGGCATCCCGACATCAAAAAGGCACCGGCGTTCGTGATATGGAACGGCTCGTTCGGATATGACGTTGCCACGATAGGCATCAGGCAGATGTACCAGAACCTCAAGGAGAGCGTGGCCGGGCTGTGCAAGTACGAACAGAAAAAGGGCGGCAATCTTCATATTGGATTCGAGCCGAAACCAAATGAGGGCCACCCCGCTATGCTTATTCCAACAGTGGCAAGCGCAATAGTGTTCTGGAGGAAAATCGAGAAGGAGTTCGGCGTCTCACTCAATAACAAAGGCGTCAACAAGGAATTTGGCCATTCGGAAATGATTGGCCTCGACCACGTTTACGACACCGTCGAAGAATTAGACAATGGAATGATGGTTCATATGCACCTCAACAGCCAAGGCTATAACGACGGCATCATTCTCGGCGGCCCCGGCAAATACGACATAGACCACGGCGCCAGAATCAACGGTATGAACATCGCCATCGCAGGTCTCATCCAGCAGGCAGGTTTCAACCGCTGGAAGGGCCACGATATGCAGACCCGCGCTTATGACAACGCTGAGCAGGGAATCGACAGGGTAGTAAGAAGCGTGTTGAGCTGGGAGGCGTGTGAGAAAGCTGCGAAATCGCTGGACACAAAGGCCCTGATGGCTACCCTTGCCAAACGCGAAACCGCCAAAGCCGAAGATATGATGAGAGGTGCCGTTGTTGCAGCCCAAGGGTATTTTGACCAGATGTACGGGCGATGATTCTGATTTGCTGTAAGGCATCCCTTACGGGATTTTGAAAATCTCAAATACTTATAGTCTCATCACTGATGACACTGGGCGGTATTGGACTTGAACCAACGACCTCCTGCGTGTCGAGCAGGCGCTCTATCCAACTGAGCTAACCGCCCTATCGGCCAAGAACTATACCATTTGAAAACATAGAAATCAAGAAATTTTGTGAGAAAGGCAATAACTATCAGAGGTTTCTTCTAACAACTGCGGCGGCGACGAGAGTCTTTTGTAAACTGCCGCTTTGAACCGTCATCGACATCTGAACACTTTTTACATAAACAACTGCATCCCGCACAAAAGTGTTCTTCGTGAAAGTCATTGCGGTAACATTGTCACAAAGGACATAGTCCTTGTCGGATGGGTTATCGTTAGTGATGAGGTAAAGCCTGTTATCGGCGCTGTTGTACCGATAGGTTATATCATCGTTTCCATCAGCAGTAATCAGGGAACATTCGTTACTCGCTGCGTTTGGGTCAACGGCGACTGCGGTACGAAGCTGAGTCGTTATCCTATAAAGAGCCTGGCGAGCGCTGTTGACAGCCTTAAAGGCATTTTCGTTTTCTCTGTAATTAATAACCGAGGCGTTAAAAGCTACCGCTACCGCTGCGAGCAGTATCGCTGTTATCGCCAGCGCAACGAGCATTTCCGCTATGGTTAAGGCACGACGGTTATCCACTTTATTTTGCATAAATTAAGTCTCTTTTCGTCAATATTTGGCCCGAATCCAACTGACAGAGCTGATTGGCCTGGAGTTTAGAGAAACTTCCACGCTCACCCTGACGAAGTTGCTGTCGTAGCCGACCACCTGCTGCAGGTCCGACGCGCTGACGTTTTTGACTGTAACCTTTTGAGTAAAAGCGGCAAAATCATTCAAAACCGTTCTGTCAGCAGCGATTGGAGGACAAAAGGTCTTCGTGTGGCTCGCGCCGCCGACGAAATCATCCAAATCGCCATAAGGCAGCATCGTCGTCAGTTCCCGTATCTGCTCAATCAGAAACTCAGCTGTCGCCAACTCCGCGCCCGCTGCGTTGGCTCTTGTAAATGAGCTGCCGGCTGCGACCAGCGCTGCGATTGCAATCCCTATCAGTATTATCGCAACCAGCACCTCTATCAGTGAAAACCCGGCCTTTTTCATTTGCGACTACCCATTTTCGATTTTAATTATCGCAGACACATATCGACAATCATCTTATTTGCCTGCAACGACGCTGGACATCTTGAAGATCGGCAGAACAATACTCATCGCGATAAAGCCGACCAGAACGCCCATTACAATTATCATTATGGGTTCTATCATTGAGATGGTGGTTTTAATTACAGCCTTGAGCTCTCTGTTGTAATAATCGGATATGTCTTCGAGCACGTCCGCGAGAGTACCAGAATCCTCGCCGCTGCTTATCATCTGCACTACATGGTCAGGCATCAGCTTGTATCGGCCCAGGCTCGCTGTGATTTTGTTGCCCTGACGAACATCCTCACTTACGCCGAGCCACATATTTTTGTAAAGCTCATTGCCGGCTATCTGGGCTGTTATCGAAATTGTATTCAGTATCGGCACACCAGCCCGCGTCAGAATTCCCATCGTGTGAAGGCTCCTTGTTATATACAGATTTCTGCAGAGGGTCTTTATAAGAGGAAGCCTCAGTTTTGTCTTATCCCACCATACCCGCCCAGGTTCGGTACGAATAAAATACAAAAACCCACCAATTACCGCACCGACAGCAGGTACTACCAAAAACCAATAGCCGCGCAGCAGCGCACTTAACGCCATCAAGACCTTCGTTGGGCCGGGCAGCATATGCTCCTTTCCGGCAAATATCGCAGTAAACCTCGGCAGAACAAAAGTAAGCAGAAAAACAGTTACTACAATCGCCATCACCCCTATGATAATCGGGTACACCATAGCCCCCTTGACCTGCGAACGGGTTTCATTCTCGGAGTCGAGGTACTCGGTCAATTTCTGCAGCATACCACTTAAGGCACCGGAGGTCTCCGCCGCTGCCACCATATTTACATAAATACCGCCGAAGACGTCACCGTGCTGAGCCAGGGCCTGTGAAAAGCTCTGCCCTGCTTCGATTCTGTCTTTAACATCCGTGATTATAGCTTTGAACCTTTCATTGCGAATCTGGGAGGCGATTGACTCGAGTGAGTCCTGAAGACTAATGCCGGCGCGGACCATAACGGCAAGCTGATTGGTGAAGTTGAGAATGTCTTTTTTGCTGGGCCCAAACTTGAGCTTGAAATTCCGCACTTTCTGCAAAAAGTTCTGCCTTTCGCCAGCCAGTTCGCCTCCCGGCCGAGCACTCTGCCGGCGAATACCTTTAGTCGCGGGCGGAACCCGACCAAGTTGCGTCGAGTCCTCGCTGGCCATTGCCCCCTGCAGGACTTTTGCTACCGTGGTACCACCTTCGTTTTTTTGTGACGACTCGAACACCTTCTCCTGCCTTTCTCCGCCACTGATTCACAAGCTTACTATATTTCTATTTACCACAGGCCACTTCCACTGGAGCCAACGTCTTCGCCATCTTGGCAGGGTTGGTCGACCAGGAAATCGCCTCCTCTCTGTCTATAAAGCCTCTGGAATACATCTGGGCGATGCTGTAATCCATATTCTGCATGCCGAACCTCCGGCTGGTCTCAATAATGTTTGGTATCTCGTAGATTCGGTTCTCGCGAATGCAGGTTCTCACCGCCGAGGTGCACAGCAAAATCTCCACACACGGCACCATTCCAGGCTGGTCCACACGCCGAAACAACGTCTGTGAGATAACCGCCTGAAGGGTGTTGGCCAACATCGTGCGAATCTGATTTTGCTGATTGGCTGGATAGATATCTATGATGCGCTCAACTGTCTGCGAGGCGTTGACTGTGTGCAGCGTACTGAAAACCAGGTGGCCGGTTTCAGCCGCCGTAACTGTCGAGCTGGTGGTCTCAAGGTCCCTCATCTCGCCTACCATAATGATGTCGGGGTCCTGACGCAGCACGTGGCGCAACCCCGACGCAAAACCCGGGCAGTCCGAGCCTATCTCGCGCTGCTCTATCATACACCGGTCATTCTTGAGGGCGTACTCCACGGGGTCCTCCAGAGCGATTATTCGTTTTTTATATTTTGAGTTTATCAGCCCTATCATGGCGGCCAAGGTTGTGCTTTTACCCGAGCCGGTATGGCCGGTTACCAGCACCAGACCTCTCGGCAGGTCGGCCAGCTCTTTTACTATCGGAGGAAGGTTCAAATCATCTATCGCAGGAATCGAATCGGGAACAATCCTGAACGAAATCGCGATTGTATCACGCTGATAATGGGCGTTAACGCGGACGCGGTGCCCGTCATCAAGACACGCTGAAAAATCAATGTCCCTCTTTACCTCGAATTTCTTGAACCTCTCGGGTCCAATCATATCGAGAACCATTCGCTTAGCGTCTTCACCGGTAACCGGCGGCAGGTTCATAATGATTAGCTCAGTATTCTTGCGCAGCACCGGCGGCATCGCAACATTTATATGCACATCACTGGCGTCGGTCTCTACCGCACGGGCCAATATAGTTTTAACATCCATCATAAAAATCACCTCCGGTCATGTGTGTAACGAATACCACACGGGTCGAAACTATTGTTCAACAGATGCTGCTTTGCGTGTGTTTTCGACGGGCTTTCGTTCGAGATGGTCGGATGCTTCGGTAACACGCAAGACCTCATCGATAGTCGTCAGACCCTGTTTCACTTTCCTAATCCCGTCCTCAAACAAACTGATTCCGCCGTTTTCACGGAACACGGTGCGCATATTTTCAACAGAGGGGTCTTTGTTAATCATATCGCGGAATTTGCTGTCGATGACCAACATCTCATAGATGCCGATTCGTCCGGAGTAGCCGCTGCCCCTGCAGTTTTCACAGCCGCGGCCCGTGAAAATCTGGGTGGTGTCGACGCCGATTTTCTCCAGATTCCTAACGATGTTTGCCGGCGGCTTGTAAGCCTCCTTACACTTGGGACAAATCTTTCTGACCAATCTCTGCGCCAGAACGCCATTGAGCGAAGCCGCTATCAGGTAGGCATCGACGCCGATATCGACCAGCCTGGTAACACTGCCGGCAGCGTCATTTGTGTGCAGCGTCGAAAGGACCAGATGACCCGTTAAAGCCGCCTGCACCGCAATCCTGGCTGTCGGATAATCTCTGATTTCACCAATCATCACGATATCGGGGTCCTGTCGAAGCAGACTTCTCAGTGCCGAGGCAAAGTCAAGGCCCGCTTTTTCGTTGACCTGGACCTGACTGCAAAATCCGAGCTGATATTCGACGGGGTCCTCAACGGTTGAGATGTTCATTTTGTCGCCATCCATCTGACAGAGTGCGGTGTACAAAGTGGTGCTTTTGCCGGAGCCGGTTGGGCCGGTTACAAGCAAAATGCCGTGCGGCCTCTCTATCTGCTCATGGAAAGCTGCCATAGTGTCAGGCTCCATACCCAGTTGCTCAAGCCCCCGCATGATTGAGCTGCTGTCGAGAATACGGATAACAACCTTTTCGCCGTAAGTCGTCGGAAGCGTCGAGATACGCAGGTCAACCGCTCTGCCGCCCACAATGGCGGCGATTTTGCCGTCCTGCGGCACACGCCTTTCGGAAATGTCAAGATTCGACATAATCTTTATTCGAGAGACAATCGCGGCATGCATCTTTGCCGGCGGCTGCATCGTTTCGAAAAGAACGCCGTCTATCCGGTACCTTATCTTCGTGGACCTCTTCTTTGGCTCAATGTGAATGTCGCTGGCACCGTCGTGCAAGGCGCTGCTGATTAGATAATTTACGAATCTGATAACAGGCGATTCGCCTGCCATTTCTTCAAGGTCACCCTCATCCTCGGCTGTCTCCTGAATGACCTTGACCTCCGTCATATCCTGCATGATGTCATCGAGGCAGACCTCCAGCTTTTCCCCCTTCGACAGCTCACATATCGCATCGAACTCGGCCTCGGTGCACACAACAAGACGGACATCCATCTGCGAGCGTCTTTTCATTTCCTCCACGGTAAACACATTTGCCGGCTCACAGGTGGCCACAACCAGCGTGTCCGCCTCTGTCGCAATCGGAACGATTTTATTATTCTCTATGAAACTGACGTCAAGTTTCTTAAGTGCGTCCTTGTCGACCTCGTCCGGCTTGATGTGCCGAAATTCCAGGCCGTACAATTTCGTTTTCGCCAGCAGGATGTCTTCGGCGCTGGCCAATCCTTCCTTCAACAGCAGCGCCGCGGCGTCACTTTCAGGCCGCTCCGCCAGCCTTTCCTGGAGTTGTTGATGCTGGCGGTCGGTAATCTTGCCCATATCCAGCAGGACGTCGGCGATGCGAAGAACGTGCCATCGGCCAGCCTCCTTGGGCACATACAACTCGGTCAGTCCAGGTATCATCTGGCCTTCAGAACGGTTCTGGTCAGCGGCTGCACCCTGCCGGGATTCGCTGCGGTCCTCTTGCGGCTCCGACAAACCGTGGCTTTCCTCAGATGTAAACGGCAGTTTCATTGTTTTCTGCTCGCTACTGTGAAAACTTCAATATTATCTCGGGCTGTTGCTCCTGCCCGCCGGAGGGTTTACCTGCAAGTTTTACAAAACCATCACCAATTTGAACAACCTTGAAACCCTTTATCGAATCACCTTCATAAAGAATCTTGTCGTTAATCATGCAGCAATAATCACCTTCCTCAGTCTTCATAATGCTCAAGAGCTCTATAGGGCCGTCACCATTAGGGTCACCGTGCTCAGCGGCAAAAAGGCTGCCTCTGTTCCCGATAAATATCTCCTGCCTGAACGGATTTTTGATAAGCTCATTGCCCCCAACCTGCTGCACCCTGCTGAACTCATAAAACTTCTTCATTATGCGGTCCATCCGTGTGGACATTACCGAACTGGCTCCCATAAGACGTACAATAGCGTTTTCAATCTGCGCCTGCTGGGTGTCGGCAGCAGTGGGGCCGGATGCCGCCGCTGTGTCGGGTGTGTTCTGCCTCACCATAAACCAAAGGCACAGCAGCGCTGTGCCGAACAAAACAGCGAGCAAATGAGTCGTATTGTAGACCTTCTTACCCTTAACCGCGACGGTAAGATACTCCTGGCTCTGCTGTTTATTGTCAGCACCGTTACCGCCACTGTGCTTGTCGGCGACACTATCAGGGCGGCTGCTGCACACCGACGGATGCTCGGATTCTTCACCTCTCAAAAAAGACAACATCCTAAAACTCCTTTAACTTCTCTTCCATGCTGGCCGTCTAATTGAGACACGTCCCTTTACCAGCACTGCTGCCAAAGAAACATACCCACCGCCGCCGTACCGTCAGGTTGTATCCTCCCGGTCCTGGAAAAAAACGCTGACTATGAATGTCGCAGCAATATCCCCTTCGCTGTCGCCCTGCTTGGCCAGCTTAAGCTGGCGGAGTTTCATTATCCGCGGCAGCTTTTCGAGCTCGAGCAGAAACGCATAAAAGGAATTAAAGTTGCCCACCAATTCCATCTCCAGCGGCTGTTCTATATATTGCGGCTGACCGGCACCGCCTGTCTGGCGGGCGCTGACGTTGCCGACCCTCTGCTCGAGCGTCCGAAAAGTCTTGGAACGCAGACCATGCTTTTGAGCGATCAAAGTCACCTGCTTGAGCACCGTGTCAATCTCACTTTTCGGCGGCAGCTTGCTTTCAAAAAAATCAATCGCTTCCTGCAGTTCGTCAAGCTGCTTTGTAAAGCCTTCGAACATTACCGCGGCCTTTTCGAATTCCTTTAATTTGCTCAGCTTCGCCTCCACCCGGGCTTTTTGCGCAGCCAACTGGTAATTGGCCGGCCTAATCAGGTAGCGGTCTGCAGCGTAAGCTACAACCATCAGCAAAACGAAAAAGATAATCTTGCCCAAACTTTTTGTCATAGCTTTGCCCCGACTCCTTCAATGTCCTCGTCAGTAAGATGAATATCCTTCTTGAGCATCGCGGTTAACCTGAAACGTCGAAATTTTGTATTCTCGGCCTCGTATTCCTTGGACTCCACCAGCGTCACGTTCTCCAGCAGTTTCGAACCGCTCAATCGCTCAATATACGCCGCCACTTCGATGTCACTGGGGGCAATACCTTCGACATCGATGTGCATCCTCAACAGTTTCTCCTGTGACTGCGCAGGCGCAGCGGCAGCAGCCTTTTTGGCTCGCTCCTTCTCGTACTTGCTGGTTTTTGCCGCCTCGGTCTGCTGGTACTGCTTCGGTGGCTCCTTTTGAACAGCACTGAGCTGCAAAAGCGATACGCCGGCCGGCAGATTATTCGTTAACGACGCCAGCAACACACTTCTCGAGACCGGCTCAAGCAGTTCTGCCGTGGTCATCGCCCGCCTCCACACCGCATCGCGCTTTTCCTGAAGCTGCTCAAATTGCATTATCGCCTCATGAGCTCGCTCCATTTTCGCGTCTATAAGCTTTTCCCTCGCCACCAGCACACGCTGCTGTATCCTGATGAACATAAACAAACCAGCCAATACCACCATCACCGGCACAAACAACACAAGACACATGATGTTTATTCGCCGAGCTTCGTTGCTCTGGATGTAATCATCCGGTACTAAGTTTATATTAAGCATCGTTTAACCTGATAAGCTGTAAGCCTCTTATATTCACCCCGCAGCCTATTGCGGCAGTTATATCTTCCTTTCACGACAGACTAAGCCCAAGGGCGACAGACCAGTTAGTCTGCGACTGCCTTCTGTCTATACAGACCCTGCCGATATTTGGTATCTTAACCGCCCCCAGGACGTCTCCTATCTGCGCCGGCATCTGCAGTTGCTTCGCTATCGCCAGGCATATCTCTTTGCTCTCCGACGAACCCAAAAGGAAAATCAGACGGTCGATTTCACCGCCTCTGTGCATTGCGCCGAAGTGCTGCCTGCAAGCCGCCAATTCCAGCGACAGTCTTGTCACCGCCTCCTCCGTGCCGAGCTGATTCATACCTATCGCTACCGAGCGGGCAAAAAGAAGATTTTTATGTCGGCAAATCACAACGTTCGTGCTGGTGGTCTCCATACAGATGAGCATCACAATCGATTCTGCATCGGATTCACGCCTGCCAAAAAATCCGGTATAGACATTTGCCAGGGCGACCGGCCAAATGGCAATCGACTTAATCTGCAAACCGGCTTTCTCGTATATCGCCAAATGCCTGTCGATTATCTGACGCTTAGTTGCTATCACCACGACATTATCCTGCTCAGTTGGAACAGGCTTGATTATCATATCATCACAGTTAAATGGCAGCTTCTGCTTTATCCTCGAAATAGTCTCAGGGTCTGCACCGCCGAGGCTGTCCCAATTAGCATTAGGCAGCTTGATATGCTCGACAGAAATTTCGCCGGCAGGCAGAGCCGCTACCACCTCTCTGCCTCGATATTCACCGTCTTCAGTCAGCCGGCTGATTGTCTCCATCGCCCACCTTTGCCAGGCAGCACTGCCGGCTTCGACATCTTCCGGACGACGCGCGAAGTCCGCGGCGACCAATGTTACCCCCTGCCGAGTTACCTCAAGCTGGGCCAGTTTCAGCGAATCGTCACCCATATCAACGCCAATCGGACACCCTTTGCGAGCCCGCCGCAAAACGGGTCTTCCACAAGACAAAGTGTTTCTTAAAGCCCAAACCATACCTGCACCCCTCCCTTCTCATCTATAGGATTAAGATGTACCAAACGCACCTATATACTTAATCTCATCATCGTCATAAGCTGATAGCCCTATTAAAGATATATAGACGCACCCTAACCGTCAGCCGACCCTCTCGTTTTGCTTCGCAAAACGAAGCAGAGGGGGCACAGTGCCACCTAAAATATAGATAACAAGACACCCCCCGCTCAGACCACCGGATATATACGGCCGGCTGCTATTGATATTAGGACCTCATTCCAAATCAGTACCGGCGGTCCGGATCTTACCTCCCATAAAACAGGCGATTTCAATCGCTCCCCCGCGTCTGCTTGTCGCAGACAAGCGCGGGGGGTCTACAGCGGTTTACTCACCGATGCGCGAAATGAACAGCTCGGAAGTGATGAAAATGCCGCACCCCATCCTGCAAAACAAAGGTTATAGGACATTTCTAAAGCTGGGCAGCCTCGGCTCACTTTTATCCGCCTTTTACCCGCCTCAGGCGGGGCGGTGGAGCTACTCCGCCTTTGGACGCCGCTCCATTAAATCGGCAATCGCCCTTTTCACCGGTTTGCCCTCAAACAAAATCTGATAAACCGCCTCGGTAATAGGCATTTCAACGTTATACCGCCTCGCAAGGGCAACAACCGATTTGCAGGTATCAACCCCTTCAATGACCGACTCGGTGGCTCTGCAGGCCTGCTCCGTACCCTGGCCTTTTCCTATTCTTTCGCCGAACGAGCGGTTCCTGCCCTTTGGCGAGATGCAGGTCGTCACCAAATCACCCAAGCCGGTCAGGCCGGCAAATGTCTGCGGCCTCGCACCACAGGCAATCCCCAACCGCGTTATCTCAGCAAGCCCTCTGCTCAAAAGGGCCGCCTTTGCGTTATCGCCGGCGCCTATGCCGTCTACTATCCCAGCCGCAATCGCGATAATGTTCTTCATCGCACCGGCTAACTCAACCCCTAAGATGTCCGTATTGGTATAAACCCGAAACCAGGAGGTATTGAATGTCCGCTGAACATCCTTCGCTAAATTCTCATTGGTGGACGCCGCACACGCCGTCGCGGGCAGCTTCCGTGCCAGTTCGTCCGAAATAGTAGGCCCGCTGAGTGCAGCCAGTTTGTCATTCTGGGCGAAGCGAAGAATCTCAGCAAGTATCTGGGTCGGACGCAACAGCGTACCGTTCTCGATACCTTTCGCCACCGAGACAATCGCAGCATCTGGCGGAACATAATCTTTGAGCCTGTTCCAAACACCCCGCATAAGCTGACACGGCACCGCTGAAATAATCAAATCAGCACCAGCCATTATGCGTTCGTCATCAGCCTCGAATACAAGTGCATCAGGCAGCTTATAGCCCGGAAGGAACTTTTTATTCTCACGGGTTTGCTCTATCTGCTTTAACTGTTCGCTGTCATATCCCCACATCCGGACGCTTGCCACTGTGTCCTTTTTTTCGCACAGCAGCATCGCCATGACTGTGCCCATTGCGCCATCGCCGATTATGGAGATATTCTCGAACATAGATAAGTCATAAGTGCATAAGTCGTAAGTGCCCTCGACTTATGCACTTGTGCTCCTATACACTTTTTTGAAATCGGCCAGTTTTTGGGCGAGATTTTTGTCCGACAGAGCCAATATCTGCACGGCTAAAATCGCGGCGTTTTTCGCACCGGCTTTTCCGATAGCTACCGTTGCCACCGGCACGCCGGGCGGCATCTGTAGCGTGCTAAGCAGGGCGTCAATGCCCTCCAAACCTGAACTCGAAATCAACGGCACGCCGATAACCGGCAAGGTCGTCCTCGCCGCCAAAGCACCGGCCAGATGAGCTGCCATGCCGGCAGCGGCGATAATCACCTTTATCCCATTCTTAGCGGCATTTTGCGCGAATTCAGCCGCTGCATCCGGCGTGCGATGCGCTGAAATTATTCGCACGGCCGGCTCAATGCCGAAATCTTTGAGAGTATCGATACAGCTTTGCATAACCGCCATATCGCTGTCGGAGCCCATCACGACCGCTATGGATTCGACAGGCTCACCATAAACAGGAGTTTTCTTTTCAGATACCATTTGTTTTTCCTCACTTTGGGCATTACAATATCTTACGTCTGAATAGTGCCGTAATAATAGTCGCTCTGTTCCATAAATGCAAGTGATAGGGAATTGGCGATGCAAACAAGAAGGCCTATTGTCGCTGGTCAATTTTATCCACGCGGACGAACTGACTGCGTAGATGAAATAAATGAGTATCTCAACGAGGCGGCTTTAAGTAAGCCATTGCCCGACGAGGTGGTGAGCGGCATTGTTCCACACGCCGGCTGGACATTCAGCGGTAGTTTGGCGGCGATAGTCTTCTCCGCTGTGAGACAACGTCACGAGAATGTCGATACCTTCGTAATATTCGGAGCCGCACACGGCTACTTCGGTTTGCCGGCGGTGTATGACAAGGGCAGTTGGGTAACACCTTTAGGTGAAATATCTATCGACGAAGATTTGGCGGAAGCGGTTTTGAATAGCGGCGCAGCGGTCAACGACCCGGACGCCCACAGCTCCGAACACAGCATCGAGGTGCAGGTGCCGTTTATCCAGCATTTATTTGCAGATGCAAAGATACTGCCGATTGTAGTTCCTCCGAGCCGAGAGGCTGTTTTGCTTGGTGAGGCTGTCGGTGATATTGTCGCCGGTGAAAAGAATAAAAAAATCGTCTGTATCGGCTCGACCGATTTGACCCATTACGGCCCGCGTTACGGCTTTACACCGATGGGCACAGGTGCCAAGGCCCTGCGGTGGGCAAGCGAGGTCAACGACAAAAAATTTATTGATTTGGCCCTGAAACTCGATGCGATGGGCCTGCTCACAAGCGCCGCTGAGAACTGCAACGCCTGCGGCGGCGGTGCAGCAGCGGCAGCTGTCGCAGCAGCCAAAAAGCTCGGCAAAACAAAAGGCGTACTGCTTGCGCATACCAACAGTAATGAAGTAATGATAAAAAAGATGGGCACCTCAAGCACCGAGGCTGTCGGCTACGCAGCGATAGTGTTTTAGTACTGCGTCGAGTGGTCCCGGCATGGGGAAATTGAAAACACGAGGTTAAAATGGCCGAAAAAAACGATATGTCAAATCCGAATTGTAAAAGCAAGTCTCACGACGGACATCTGTGCTACGTTGTCTCGCAGGGGTTTCATCTGACCAATGCGAAAGAATATAACGCTATGGTTAAAAACCCGCAGTTTAAATGTCGACACTGCGGACGCGCGGCCAAAGAAGCAAAGAATCTTTGTGAGCCGGTAAAGCTATAAGTGCATCAGACGGCCGGCCCAAGCAGTCTTTTACTACGGTAATTTCGCGGGGTCCTGCTGATAAAACAGTTTCAACTCTTCGTAAAGCTCGGGATGATGTTCTTGTAATTGCTTCGGTTTTTCGAAAAAACATTCGGTGGCAACAGCGAAAAATTCCGCCGGATTGGTCGCGCCATATTCATCCAAGATAGTTTGTCGATTGCTGCTGACGTCGCTTCGAAGCTTCTGGTAATCTTTTTGCAGAACACGCGCCCAGGCAATGTAATTAGAGCGTTTCTGAAGGACCGGCGTGCTGTCGCGTTTGCCGCCTGAGCTGTCGAACTGATGCGCAAATTCGTGAAAAACAACATTGTGCCCATCGTGCATATCCGCTGCACTTCGGCGGACATCATCCCACGATAAAACCACCGAACCCCTGTGCCAGGATTCACCCAGCCGAACCTGCGGGCCTTCGGCGACGACTCCCCACGCCAGATACTCGGCCTGCTTAGCTACGTATGCCTGTGGATACACGAGTATGGAATAAAGGCCGGGATAGTAATCGGTTCGCCGATGCAAAAGCAGGATACAGGCCTGAGCAGCGATAGTAACCTTTATCTGGTCGGTTAGCTGCAGGCCGCCGCAGCCCTCGAAGTGTTTTTCGCCCAGAAAGACAAGAATATGTCGCTGCAGCTCAGCCTTATCTGCCGGCGGCAGCTTATTATAGAGAGGCACATTGCTTTCAAGAATCGCCAGCCAATCCCGAGGAAACGGCCGATTGCTGAGCCTCTTTCGCCGCCAGTTCTTAAACCCGAACATAGAATAGTCACCCTATTGCAAAATGTGACAGCGATACCGTCTCGTATCAAACAGAACAGCAGAGTTCAAAAACAATATACCAGCAGTCGCAACGAGACACGAAAACAGCCAGCGGTCGGATTCGAACCGACAACCCCCGGTTTACAAAACCGGAGCTCTGCCATTGAGCTACGCTGGCAACCACAAAAGATAATAATAAAAAAGGCCGTCTCAGTCAATCCACCTTCGGCTTCGGCGGATTAAAAGCTTGACCTTGTCAAGAATTGGATTTATGCTTTTTATATGAAGGGCAGGACAAATCGCAAACGCTGGGAGCACTTTCCGCACGAGGCTGATATAGGCATCCGCGGCGCAGGAGCTACCAAAGAACAAGCCTTTGAGCAGGCTGCTATCGCGCTAACCGCCGTCATCACAGAGCCGGGGAAAGTCGCGCCAGAACAAAAAATTGAGGTAACCTGTCAGGCCGGTGATGATGAGCTTTTACTCGCAGATTGGCTCAACAGTCTGCTGTATGAAATGGATACGCGAAAGATGCTGTTTAGCCGATTTGAAGTTCGTATCGAAGGAAACCATCTAAACGGAACGGCCTGGGGTGAAAAAATTGATGTTTCGAAGCATACGCCAACGACAGAAGTCAAGGCTGCCACATACGCTGAGCTGAACGTTCGACAGGAGCGAGACGGAAGCTGGATAGCGCAGTGTATTGTGGATGTCTGAAGCGTACGGAGGTGTAAGATGGATTTAAAAACTATAAAAAAACGGTCCGACTATGAATGGGGCATCGAGCCTTCCGGAAAGATGACCGTTCCTGTGATAATTTATGCCGATGAGAGCCTCATCAAGGCGATGGACGAAAAGGTGCGTCAGCAGGCTGTCAATGTAGCCTGCCTGCCCGGCATAGTAAAAGCTTCTTATGCGATGCCCGACGCCCACTGGGGTTACGGCTTTCCAATAGGAGGCGTGGCGGCCTTCGACCCGGACAAGGGCGGCGTGGTATCAGCCGGCGGCGTCGGCTTCGACATCGCCTGCGGCGTCCGCACAATAACTACGGGACTATCCATCGACGACATAGAACCAGTCAAAGAACAACTTGCCGATTTACTGGCCCACAAGATACCGGCAGGGCTCGGCAGCAGAGGAAAACTGAGTTTAAATATAAAGCAGATGGATGAAGTACTTGTCGGCGGAGCCCGCTGGGCGGTCGAGCACGGCTACGGCACAAAAGAAGACCTTCTGCGCGTCGAAGAACACGGTGCGGTCGCCGGCGCGAAGCCGGACTGTGTCTCCGACCACGCAAAGAAACGCCAGGAAGAGGAGGTCGGCACACTCGGCTCAGGAAACCACTATATGGAGGTCCAGAAAGTTGTAGAAATATATGACGAAAAAACTGCCGGGGCATTTAACATCGCCGTCGGCCAGATAACCGTCAGCATCCACTGCGGCTCTCGCGGCCTCGGTCACCAGATTGGCACGGAATATCTCAAAAAAATGGCCGCCGCAGCCGGTGAGTGCGGAATCGAGCTGCCGGAACGGGAACTCGCCTGTGCACCCATCAACTCCCGCGTCGGGCAGGAATATCTGGGAGCTATGCGGGCGGGAATCAACTGCGCGCTGGCCAATCGGCAGCTTCTTACGCATCTATTAAGAGGCGTCTTCGCCGATATGTTTCCAAAGGCTGAGCTTAAACTGCTCTACGACGTTTCTCATAACACCTGCAAGGAAGAGCTGCACAGCGTGAACGGCCAGCGGAAACGGTTGTTCATTCACCGCAAAGGCGCTACACGTTCTTTCGGGCCGGGCGACCCGAGTCTGCCTGCTGAGCTGCGGGACATAGGCCAGCCGGTCTTGATTGGGGGCACGATGGGGACCGCTTCGTATATACTGGTCGGCACCAGCGAAAGTATGTCACTGTCGTTCGGCTCATCCTGCCACGGTGCCGGCCGAAATATGAGCCGAACCGAAGCAACCCGACGGTGGCACGGCAGAGACGTCGTCAGAGGTCTGGCTGAGCAGGGAATTCTGATTCGCAGTCCGTCCTTCCGCGGGGTGGCTGAGGAAGCACCGGGGGCGTACAAAGATGTAAGCGAAGTTGTGGAAGCAGCCCATCAGGCAAAACTCTCACGCAAGGTAGCCAGGCTGGTGCCTATAATCTGTGTCAAAGGATAAAACAGTTAACTACAGCCGGCGTTAATTTGGTTTGAGGGCTGAACCTAAAGCGTGGCTTTTTCAGCTTTCCGCTGCAAGAGGCCACGTATCAGGCGGGAAACACCAATAGCAAAAAGTATCAAAGCAACAATAAACCATCCCCAAACGTCTTCGTCGGGAATCCTGCCGCCGCAACACACAAGGCCGGCACCGACAAGACCGGCTGAGATAATAAGCAGGGTGATTCCTGCGGTAAGGTTCTTTATCCACAATGGGCCAGTCAGCTTTGGGGGTTTTAGAGATTTTAAGTCCGACAGCGGCGTGCCCTTCTCGATGGCCGCCATTACCTGTTTATGGTTGAACCGTTTTTTAAGGTAGTAAACCAAACAGATAACAAGAACCGGGCTGGCCATACCAAGAAACATAATAAAAATCATTATCCCAATGCCTATAAGTTCAAAAAACTCTTTCATCTTTGTTTCCCCTTGTCTGAACCAGATTTGCTACAGTCTTTTCGCTATTATCTTATTTTTATTGAGCCGACGTTTGCTTCCAGAGTTACTTTTCCTTCGCCGGCTCCTACAGTACCATTGAGGCTCTTGCCGATTTTGCCTGTTACAGTCAAAGGCAAAGAGGTTTCTATCGAGCCGACATTTGCCGAGGCATGAAATGCCGCTGAAAGGTTGTCCGGGCCGGCAAAATCAATCTTGCCAACCGAAGTAGAAATATCAGCGTGACAGGCGGCGGGGGCATTCTTTGCATAAACGACCTTAACCTCACCTACGTTGGTGGTAAGGTCGGTGCGGCCGGTAATTTCCCTGCAGGTAATTTTGCCGACGTTTGTCTTCGCTCTTATATACTCAGTGATATTATCAACCTCCAATTCGCCGACATTTGTCTGGAGGTCGAGGGCAGTCTGTCCCGGCACGGTTATACTGAAGCTGACGCAAATCGCATCGTTGTCTGCCGTCGGGGGTTTTTCGATTTTTACCTCGAGCCTGTTGCCGGCAGGTTCAAGCTTTATCTGTGTTTCCTCAGCCAGTTTTTGTGCCTTTTCCTTTGTTGCTGCCCTTGCTGTGATTTTAGCGGTTACGCTGCAATCAGTGAAATCGCCGCCGGTAACAGTGATTGAGCCGACAGTGGTATGGACATCGAGGGTCTGGCGCAGGTCGACTGGGGCCGATACCTGTACCGTCCTTTCGTATTTGGCCTTAAAGGCGTCAAATATATTGGTACAGCAGCAGCCAACCAATCCGACAGTTGCCAACAACAAGCAGGCCAAAAGCGGTATACATTTTATAAAAAACTGCCTTTTCATTTTTTCCCCTTTCGGTCAAACGAATCCCCTTAAAAAACAGTCTTTCAACGTATAGGTTATCCCAATACAGTGTTGGATTGCTCAAGGCGATTCATGGATTAACTTGAATAGCCTATCCAGTCCTTCCGGAGTGTCGCACTGTCCAGGTTTTATAAGTCCACGTTTTTCAAACATTTCTATCCATCCTCGTTTTTTGGCGAGCGCTCTGGCCCTTTCAAAATTTTCCTCATTAATAAATCCATCAACCCATGTCATCCTAAAATTCAAACTGCTCAGTGGTTTGGTAAAAATGTAACCTTGGGCAATATCCGAAAGCACAGTTTCATTGTTAGTCGCAAAATACATGCTCCTGCGGTCCCTCAGGTTCGCAAAAGGTGAATCTTCCACATCAAACCCCACGGGCTTATTGCCGTTTTCCATCATTATTTTTTCGATGAAATCGATGATGAGCGGCCGGGACGTCGGCTGACCGCCGGTCAGGACCTCTGGGCCGAAATGAGGCTGATGCAAGCAGACTTGAAAAATGCGGTCTCCATACTTCTCATAAAGGATGCAGCCAAATCTTGGAGCCGTTTCAACAAATCGGTATCGTGTAAAAGAGTGCATATACCCTATCTGGACGAGTGCCTTACCATGTTTCGCCAGCACCTCCCGTTCAAGAACATCAGCCATGAACGGGTCATGAGCCTTCACAAATTCTTCGTACTCTTTAGTGGATGGGGATGTTGGCAGGTCAATAGCTTCCCAGTCGCCCTTGTCAAGCGCAATGACCTTAAACTTTTCAGCTTGCGGAGGTAACTTGTTATTGAGCCGCCAGATTGCTTTGATAATGTCCATATACTCTTTATAGCCAAAGTCAGGGTGGGCATAGTCCCGGAAAATGCGCAACGCTAATTGTTGGTCATATTCCTTACCGGTCACCAATTGATTCACTAAGGGTGTATTTTTGTATCTTAAAAGTTCCATTGCGAAGTATCTGACACCTGCCTGATGATACAACGGGTCAATGAGGTCCGCAAATAATTCACAATTTTCCCGAACCTCGTGCATTTCGCCGAGAATAACGACATCGTGGTCTTTGAACTTATCAAGCACATATTGCACCGGGGTTTTGGCACGTTGCTTGAGATAGGCGAGATACGGAGAGTAATCAGGAACTCCCCAGTCATTGACATCAATCGGATGTAGTCTGGCATCGCTTGTTCTGTGTATTTTAGGGGTATTCGAATCTGCAAGAAGCACACCCAGCACAGCAAAGAAAACCAGTGTGCCAAGTAGCATTATGCGTCTTTCCAATGATTTTTTCATTCTTTCTCTCTATGTTGATGCACTATATTGTGAAAACTTTTTCAGTATTATTTTATTTTTATCGAGCCGTTATGCGTTTCGAGACGCAATTTTCCCTGGCCTCCACCGACAGTCCCCCTTAACTGCCTTTTGCTCACCTCTCCAATTACGGTAATGGGAAGGTCGGAATCTATTGAGCCGTTATGGGTCGAGACCTCAACGGCGGCGGAAAGGTTTGGCGGAGCGATAAAGTTTATTTCGCCATTGTGGGTAACTATCGATACATCGCAAACAGAAGATGCAGATTTACTGCAGGCTGCCTCTACACTGCCGTTGTGCGTTTGCAGTTTCATATCGCCCGAAATTTCCTTGCAGGTGATTTGGCCATTATGCGTTCGCAATTTCATCGTACCGGAAATGCTGTCGGCGGTAACACTGCCGTTGTGGGTTGTGGCGTCTACCTGACCGGTGATATTTGTGACGCTGACGGTCCCATTATGCGTTGTCAGTTCGAGGCCGGCTTGATTCGGCAGCGTTACGTCAAAACTTACACTGACTGATTGATTCATAATACAGGTCGGCTGCTGTATTTTGGCTGTCAATTTATTTCCGGAAGGCTCAAGCGTTACTTTTGTTTCCTCAGCGAGTTTTCTGGCCTTTTCGTCTGAGCCGGCCCGGGCAGTAATCTTCGCCGTAACGTTGCAGTCGGCTGTTTCGCCGCCTCTTATCGTAATTGAGCCATTATGTGTTTGCGCCACAAAGACCGAGCCGGACGACATCGGAGCCGATACCTGCACCGTCCTTTCATATTTGGCCTTGAAGATGTCGCATACATTGATACAGCAGCAGCCTGCTACAGCAATCAGCAAACACAACAAAAAACCCACGAACGCCTTTGGGAAATTACCTTTCTTCACTTTTCTTTCTCCTTTGATTATATGTTTCTTCCTTATTTTTGGGGTTATTTTATTTGTACTAAACCGTTATGGGTTTTCAGGTATACCTTGCCGACACAGAGAAGCTGACCCGGGCTTGTGATTTCCATAAGTTTTTTCTTGCTTGCCTTTCTGAGCACTGTCAGGGGTAAATCAGTTCTTACGGAGCCGTTATGCGTCCAAGATGGTTTAAGATAACAGTTCTCTTTCATTTTTGACTTCTTTCGATTACTCGGTTCTATTTGTTTTAAGGTTCTGTTTTCTTTTTGTCTATTAGTCGCTTGCTTCAAGCCGCAGGTTTCAAAGAATATGTGGTTTTTCCTTGTTTTTGGCGTTATTATCATCTTTTATAAATTAGTTGCTGTTTTTATACAATAGGTTTCAAAAATTTTGAAACTTGTTGAGCTTGGACGGCGACTAAAAAAAGAAAGGAATATTCTTGGCAGACGAGGCGGGAAAGAAGCGAGATGAGAGCTGGTTGAGCAAGCTATTGGCCGGGGACCACGAAGCGTTTGCTGAGTTTATCGATAAATACAAAGAGATGGTATTTTTGTGCTGCCGGACGCTGGGCCTGAAAGAAGATGAGGCTGAAGACGTCGCCAGCGAGACATTTCTGGCAGCTTACAAAGGATTAAGCCGATATAAAGGCCGGGCTCAACTGCACACCTGGCTTTGGGCAATTGCGTACCGACAGGCGGTAAGTTATCTGCGTAAAAATAAAAGGACGTGGGAGCTTTTAGACGAACAGCAGGGGCAGGGCTATAGTAAAGAGCAAACACCGCCGGCAGCGGCACAGAGCAATGAGTACGAAAAAATCGTCTGGGATGCAGTAGGGAAACTGCCGAGGATTTGGGCTGTGGTGGTCATTCTCCACTACAGAGAAGAAAAAATGATAAGCGAGATTGCAAAGATAATGCGAATAAGAGAAAATACCGCTAAGACGTACCTGTTCAGGGCCCGCAACAAATTGAAGGAAATTTTGGCTCCTGTCTTTGGAGAAGGCTTCGATGTCGATTGATAAATTAAATGAAGACAAGTTAGATGAGATTTTAAGGCGGACTTTGCGAGCACCCCTGCCGCCAAGCCCAGCCAACTTTACTGCGAGGGTTTTGAAGCAGATAAGGGCGGCTGAAGAACAGCGGATTCTGGCTAAGGTGGTCTGGCAGGAAAGACTTGCGCTGGCCGGCTGCATCGCAGTAGCCGTTGCCGGGATTGCAGCCGCAGTAATCTTCGCCGCCATTGACGGTGGATTCACACCGACCGTCCAGCTACTTATTTATAGAATCAGCCAGACTATACAAACTTTCAGCAGCCAATGGCAACTCTATACCATCTTTGCGGGGATGTTTGTCTTTGCAGGCTACGGCCTTATCGACTTGTTGGTGAGCGATTAGGTAATCTCCTGTACTGCATATCGACGCTGATAATAATTGACGCCCCCAACAGCGATGCTTATAATACCGTTGTTCATTTATGATGTGGCAACTGGAAGATTTCAAAAAACAGGGTAACTATTATGAAACGAAATAATCTTGCCCCATTGGTTGTAGGTTTGACTATCATTGTAATTGTCAGCGGATGTGTCGAACGCCAGCTTACAATAAATACAAAACCGCAGGGAGCATTAGTTACCCTGAACGATGAAGAGATAGGCATCTCACCTGTTACGGTTTCGTTTAACTGGTACGGCGACTACGACGTGAGAATAAGCAAGGAGGGTTTCGAAACCCTAAAGACCCACCGCAAACTAAAGGGGCCGTGGTACGACAATTTTCCGTTCGACTTTTTCGCCAACTGTTTGTATCCAAAGAGAATCGTTGATTCGTACGAATGGACGTTTGAGCTAAAAGAAAAACAGGAGCTGGAAAGACAAAAGCTAATCGAGGACGCAAGGCAGCTAAAACAACAGCTATATTAGCAGCTTTTAATGTGAGTTTTACCTGGCTTGTCAGCTGCGGTCTACAGCAGATTGTCGCGATACCAGCCTATGGCCTTTTGCAATCCCTGGTGAAATGACACCCTCGGTTTGTAGCCGACAAAGCCTTAAGAAAACTGCGGAGGTCATTATATTTCCTGAGGGAAGAAGAACAATGCTTTTTGCGTTGAACTATAAGGCTTTATCATCTATAATTTTCTCTGAAAATAACAAGTCAACTTAAAACTGAACACCATCTAAAAGGTGCTATATGGCTATTTTGAAGCTGGATAAACACAATGAGGCCAAGGAAATCGATTTTGAACTGGATTATCTTACCTCCCTGACGACAAAACAGCGTTTTGAAATGATGTTCAGAAAGAACCGGGAAATGCTGGGCCTGCGTAAAAAAACAAATGCACACAGAACAACTGCTAAAATTATTAAAAGAAAACCAAGTTAAATTTGTAATAATCGGCGCTACAGCCTTTCCCGTTCATGGGTACTCACGCGCAACCTTGGACATCGACATCTTTATAAAGGCGGAGGAAGAAAACGCCAGTAGAACATTAAAGGCGCTGCGGGAATTCGGATACGATGTTACAGATATAACAATAGATGACCTTCTAACAAAGAAGGTGCTGATACGCCAATATATTGTTGAAACCGATATTCACCCCGTCGTCAAAGGAATAACATTTGAGAATGTTTGGAAGAACAAAGTAAAAGCACGTTTTGGAAAAACCTTCGCCTGGTTTGCCTCACTTGATGACCTTATAGCAATGAAAAAAGCTGCTGCCCGCCCCAGAGATCAAGAGGATCTAAAGTATCTGCTTAGATTAAAAAAGCAAAATCAAAAACGCTAACAATACGCAAGATTCTACTCATACCTGTTCAAGAAGACCTATGTGCAAAATTACAAAAGATTTTCCTGATACCAGCCTATGGCTTCTTGCAGGCCATCGCGGAATGAAACCTTTGGTTTGAAACCGATAAGTTTTCTGGCAAGCGTGATGTCAGCGAGAGAGTGTTTTACGTCGCCGGGACGAGGGTCAGTGTAAATCGGTTTGATATTTTTGCCAAGCAGTTCATTGATTATATCAATAACTTCATTGACGGTTACAGCCTGGCCGCAGGCGATGTTCACCACTTCGCCACAGGTTTTCTTTACGCGAGCAGCAAGTAAATTGGCCTCAACGACATTATCAACGTAAGTGAAATCGCGGCTTTGCTCTCCATCACCGTAAACGGTTGGCTGGCAGCCCTTTAGTACGGCTGTAACAAAAGCCGGTATCGCAGCGGCATATTGGCTGGTCGGGTCCTGATGTGGGCCAAAAACGTTGAAATACCGCAGTGAAATGGTCTCAAGGCCGAAGACCGTATAGAAAACTGCGCAGTAATATTCGCCTGCGAGCTTGGCGGCGGCATAAGGCGAAAGGGGCTGTGGCTGCATCGTCTCAATTTTCGGCAAAGTGGGTGTATCACCATAAGCTGAGGAGCTCGATGCATACACAAAGCGCTTTATGCCAGCGTCGCGGGCCGCCAGCAAAAGAGTAAACGTCGCATTAAGGCAGTGCTGATGTGTTGCAGCCGGGTCGTCAACACTGCGCGGCACCGATGGCAAAGCGCCCTGGTGCAAACAAAAATCGATATCCTTCATTGCTGAGCGGGCTACATCTTCATCGCCCATATCAGCCTGAATAAATTCGATTTTGTCGATGATATCCGCGAGGTTACTTTTTTTGCCGGTGAGAAGATTATCAACAACCCTTACGAAACAGCCCTGTGAGACAAGTCTTTTGCAGATATTCGAGCCGATAAAACCGGCTCCGCCGGTTACCAAAAATTTTTCCATATAGAGTCTCTTCACACAACCGTGTTATCCGATTAATCCGAAGCTTCCATTCGGGCTAAATTGGATGGGCAAGCTGTAACTTTTGATATTCCTGATAAAACCTGGATTGCTCTTCGAAGTAGCCGCCCTTGAGGGCCTTAACAGCCAGGATTACGCAGCCCAGTATCGTCGTATTCACCTGTCTTAGTTCGCGAATGGTCCTCAGAGCAGCACCTCTTCTTGTGGTGCCGGCATTGAATACGAGAATTGTGCCGTCAGCAAACCTTGCCAATATCTTAACATCGCTTACCAGCAGCACAGGTGGGCTGTCTAAAATGATATAGTCGTAGTTTTCGCGCTGGTCTTTAATCAGCTGGCCCATCCGTTCGCCGGCGAGCAGCTCCGCCGGATTGAAAGGCAAGGGCCCGGCATCAATTACATCAAGACCTCCAATTCCACTGGGTCTGATGACCTGCTGACAATCCACCTGCCCCAAAAGCAAATTGCTCAATCCCAGCTCGATTTCCTCGCGCGGCTGTCGAGGCTGTGCCTTCGGAAATATGGTATGTAAGCTGGGGCGCCTAAAGTTAGCATCTATAAGCAGGGCTTTCTTATTTTCAGCGACAAAAGTCGTTGCAAGATTGACGGCGACGGAGGTTTTTCCGTCACCAGCCATGCCGGCGGTAACAAGCAGAACCTTCAGAGATTCTGCGGCTTCAGAAAGCGTTAAATTGGTCCGAAGCCGCCTGTAGGATTCACTCACAACAGAATAAGGGGCTTGACGGACAACATGACAGAGGTCAACATCGCGGAGACTTTCATCTTCGGCTGCGTCAGGGATAATGCCCAGAAGCGGGATGTTCAGGTATAAAGCAACGTCTTTTGGCGTCCGCACCAAATCATTGAGCAGCTCGATAAGAAAAGCAAGCCCTACACCAAACATAAGACCCAAAGCCGTCCCGCCCGGAAAGTAAACCACCTTCTTTGGTGAACTTACATCCAGCGGCACCGGCGCGTAACCAATAAACTGCACCTTGGGTGTTTCCGGATCACCGTGCATTATCTTGAGCTTTTCAAGCTGCTCTTTGATTCCATCCAGCATTTGTCTTCTCTCATTCCTGATGGCCACTTGCTTTTCATACTGCGTGCGGGCTAAATCAATTTCCCTCTTCTTTGTTTCGACTTCCTGCCGCATACGCTCCAGCTCTTCAAGCCTGCTCTTTTGAACAACCAGCATGTCCTGCGCATTTTTAAGATTTGCCTGGCGGGTCTGTTCGGATATCTGCACCTTTCTGGCTTCCCTCTTTTCCTTCACAGCGTCGATCAATTCTTGCAAATCGCGAACAACTCTATGGTCTTCGCCAAACTTTGCAAGTTTGCCCATCAGTTGCGACTCGAGCGCATAAAGTTGCTGAGCAAGCATAACCATAACAGGGTCAGTCTCCACCATCTGTTCGATCTGGTTAGTAATCGGTCCTGTTGCCTGTTGCTCGAGTGTTTTTATTTGAGTCTCGCTATCCTGTATCTGCAAAGTAAGATTGCTCTGCTCGACCTCCAAATCATTCAGTTTTACTGTTGTCGTGTCGCCGTAACCATAGGTCTCCCTACCAAGGTCATAGACGTTATAAGTCTTACGGGTGTCTTCTATCGCCCGCTCAACATAATCCAATTCCGCCTGAACGGCATCTCTCTGGTCTGTAAGCTGTCTCATTCTATCAGAAACACCACTTTTGGTCGACTGTTTCTCGGAGCCGATGAACAAATCCACCATCTCATTCACTATAAGTGTTGCTTCCTCTTTATCGCGATAAGTCATCGATACGACAATATAATCACTCTCCCTTTGAGCAGCGGCGCTGAAGTTTTCCTTCAGATTTTCTATGGCTTTTGTGATTTTTTTGGATTTAATGTCCCCAAAGTGATTGAACCATTTTGTCTGCTGGATTTTGTCCCTGGCGACCAGCTCATCCAAAGTTCGCTGCTGTTTTATGAGGGCAGCCATTGACACGCGATGGCCGTACTGGATGTCCATACCCACCTGGCCTCCTCCGAGAACCATTGGGTCTTTTTCCACAGGTGGCAAAACTCTGATAAAAGTCTGGGCGGTATATTTCGGGGCATATCTAAGCACAAGATACCACGATACGCCGCCGACCACAAAACCTAACACCGTCAAAGAAACTATCAGCAGCACGTGCCTGCGCAACATCCCGTAAATTTCTTTTGGCGTCAGCGTAATGCCGACTGCTACAGGTCTTGGACCAGCGGGTACTGCCGCTGTGCGAACAATCGTTTGTTTTTGCTCTGCCATCTTAATTTTAATCAGCCAAATCCCCCAAAGGCTGCTATGGGCCTTGTCCCAAATCTCGACAGAGGGGGAAAGCCTCAATCCTTCCCCAAAAACCCTGGTTCAAATCCTCGCTTAAGCGCGTTTCGGGTAAATTATTCGGAGTCCGCGCCACTGCCGCCTACGCGGGAAAGCCGCTCGACAGCCGAGTTCATTCGTTCCTTGACTGTCTGCGGCAATTTATCTTCGCCTATTTTCAGGGCCTGTCTGTAGGCGGCAAGTGCCTCATCTCTGGCCCCGAGTTTCTCCTTTATCATACCTAAATGTTCATATACATCCGAAGTCGCGGAGATGCTCTGCTGCTCATACTGCAGCAGAGCAGCCTGGAGGGATTCGGCTGCCTCTGAATACCTGCCATTTTTGTACAGTACATAAGCATATGTGTCCGAAACGCCGCTATCATTAGGCTTCAAGTTGTGAGCACGTTCAGCATACTCGAGCGCCTCAGGCAGTTTCTGATTATTCTCAGCCAGCAGATACGCCAGATTATTCAGGATACCTACATTATTCGGCTCTTCGACGAGCAAACTTTCGTACTCAGTGATAGCACTTCTAAGATAACTATTATCGGAAGTTTTGCTGTAGGCCATCGTCAAAATTGTCACTTTTTCCGTGGCGTACTCCAGCCTGCGGGGATTATCAGACCCCAATAGCTGAGTGCATTTGTCAAGATAATTTAGAGCCTTGTTGTACTCGCCGCTGATTTTCATCAAATTAAACATCGTGAAATTAACAGAAAGCGAATTCGGGTCGCTTTCAAGTTTTTCGTTGCAATAGCTCACCACTGCTTCACGTCCGAGCAGTGTGTACATTCCATGCAAAATATCAGCAGAAACAGACTCGTCTGCACCGGCTTTATCAAGGGCGCTGTGGCAATATTGTGTGGCGGCTTCCCTGTCACCGAGTTTCATTTTGGCCTCAGCCATTCGGAAATAGGCAAGCGGGGCAACGTCGCTATCAATATATTTGCCAGCTTCTCTAAAGAGCTTATTGGACTTGCCGGCCGACAGAAGTGTCTGCAAATATCCAGACAGTGCTTCTTGGTCGGGTTTGCCTTCTTTCTTGCTTTGCTGGAGCGCTTGTTCGTACAATTGTTCGGCCCTGTCAAGCTCTCCCCCGGCCCGAGCGAAGGCCGCTGCATGAGTAAGCCACAGCACACTATCGGGAAATTTCTCTAAAGTCTGGGCATAGAACCTTTTCAAGGATTCCTTCCTGCCAAACTGCCAGTAAACCTGCTCGAGTAATGCCCTGCTTTCCGGCGGGGCCTGCGGATGGTCGACGGTAGCCTCAAGCTCGGTTATTGCATCTTCCGATCTTCCCGCCTGCAGGTAAGCCCTTGCCAGGGCGATTCCAGTAACCGGCTCGTCCAACAACAACTTGCTCTTTTTAAGGTCAGAGATGGCTTGACTATAATCGGCCTTAATGAGATTTATCTGACCTCTGAGGCGCCAAGCCATGGCACTGGCCTCGTCGGTCTCGAGGCATCGATTTGTCAGCTCCAATGCCTTGTCCAGTTGTCCCTGCCTCAGCGCCAGCCAGGAGTCAAGCAGCAATATTCGGGGTTCATTTGGATACTCTTCCTTGACGCTTTGCAATTTCTGATCGGCATCCTTGACCAAACCGAGCTTAAGGAAAGCCTGGACCTGAAAAAGACGATTTTGGAGGTTGTTCTCGAGCAATAAAAGTTCTTCAGAATATTTTCTTACTCCCTGCTCGTCAGCGGTTCCATCGGCAACGAGCAAAAGCCCTTTAACGGTATTGGTGTCTTTTGGGTTGGCCATATATAACTGTTCAAGAAGCTCTTTGGCCTGCTTGAACCGGCCGGTCTTGATGTGATAATTCCACAACAATCTTTCATCCTGCGACTGTGCAAGCAACCGCTCGGCCTTTTCGCTCTGGCCCGAGAGCCGATAGTACTCAGCGTAGGCGCCAAGTACGTCCTTGTTTTGAGGCTCCATAGCAAGGGCCTGTTCAAAAGCCGACGCTGCAACGGCAAAATACGCCTCCTTCTTCTTGGCGTCTTTTTCCTTGTCAGCTATTCTTGTTGCCATTCTGCCCAGCAGCAGAGTGTTGAGCATACTCGGAGAGCTTTTTTGTAAACTCTGCTTCAGTGCCAGCGCCTTTTCCGGCTCATCGTCGCTTGTATATTCAGCGTAGAAACTGACTAACTGCAGGTCACCCGGATTCAGAAATAATGCCCTTACTAAAGCATCCTTTGTTTCAGCCATCTGGTCAGGTGTTACGTTACCGCCAAGCTTTTCATTTCGCTCCAGCAGTACGAAAGCCAATCTTTTAGCAATACTTCCATCCAAAGGATTGAAAGACCAGGCCTTTCGTGCGTCTTCAATAGATGCGTACTCATTCCCAATAGCGGCGTTAACCATACTTCTGAACATATAAGCATACGAAAAAACAGGTTTTTGCTTCAAGGCCTCGTTAATTTTTGTCATCGCATCTTTCCATTGCTCTCTGCCTCCAGCAATACGAGCGGCATATAAATTGCCCTGACAGCCGTCGAGATTTTCCCGCCGAGCAATATCTGCCATCTGCTCCGCCAGCTGCCAGTCCTTGACCTGAATCGCAATTTCATAAAGAGAAGCCGCAGCAAAACGTTGCGACTCCGTCATTTTCCCCTCGGCAGCCGCAGGAGCCGTTTCAAGAACCTTTTTAAATTCCGGAATCGCTTTGTTAGGCTCCTTATTGCCCTGGTAAAATGCGCCGAGACTCATAGCTCTGGCAACAGGGTCAGCCAAACCGCCCCGAATATTTTCTTCGATTTCATAGAGCCTTTCAGGAGAGACTTTATCCGGCTGAGGCTCCGCAAGTACCTGTTTGTAAGACAGAACCGTTGCGTTGTTCGGGAAATACTTCAAAAATTTATCAATAACTTCCTCGGCTTCTTTGAACTTCCTCTCCTCTACATACATCCTAAAAATAATCGCTACAGAACCGACGCCCACGGAATTAGGCTCTATCGACAGCATTTTCCCTGTTAATTGAGCCAGGGTATTGTAGTAGCTGGCTAACTCGGCTTGCGTGAGCGCATCAGCCCCCTTCGTTTCAAGACGCTGTTGTTCACCAGTCGCCGGCACAGGCTGAGGAATAATATCTCGAGCCTGCTTTTGGGCAATGGCACCTTGAAGCTTCCTGGACTTCGCCCAGACAAGCTCCCAGTTAAGTTTAATCGTGTTCGGGTCATCGGGTGCAGCACCAACCAACTCCTTCTCAGCCTCGTCAAACTGTCCACCTCCGATATAAGCCATGATGCGCAACACTTTGCTTCTATTGTTGGCGCCGTAGTTGTCCTCAAAAAACTTTACCACATTTAAGGCACTGGCATTGCTCCTGAGTTTCAACAGGACCTCCGCACAATCCAAAAGTGCTTCAGGTTTTGTGTCGTAAATTCCGGCAGGTGGACTCAAGGCGCTTATGAAAAACTCATTTGCCGCACCAATCTCAGTGGTTTTTCTAAAAATCTGAGCCAGCCAATACGCAAGCATCGGATCCGTTCGCCCCGCAGCTTTGTTCTGCTCAGCGGCTTTGTTCTGCTCATAGGTTACGTAGAGTTTTCTGACTGCAGCGGTTTCATCTCCCTTGGCAAGCTCCAGCATACCCTGCCACTTGGCTACCGTAGGGTCCTCACCGCTACCAATAAGCTGCTCAATTTGGTGCACTGCCTCCTCGGCTTTCGATATCAGCTGCTGCCTCTGCGACTCGGTCGTTACACCAGAACGTTGAGGGTCAAGTACCTGCTCGATATAACACTGTGCGAGCAAAGCATACAAAGTTACTCTGTTGCTCTTGTTCGCCCACATCTTAGGCCCGGCCTTATCCTGAGCATCCGGCAGTGTAAGCGCACTATTAAGTATCTCTATCGCTCTTTGGATATTCGGTCTCTGTCCCCTGGTGGAATACTCGGTATAGTTCACAATTGCCGCATTGATGGCGTAAGCCACATTTTCCTTGTCTAATTCAAGTGCCTTTTCCGCTGCTTCTACAGCCTTGTCAATGTTTTTGGAACCTACAAGCTGATGGTATCTACATAAAGCCGAAAATGCCTCTGCACTGGTATTGAACCTGCCCACAAGCGACTGGTACTGCGGTTCGAGGGCTTCCATTTGCTCTTTACTTCTACTGTCGCTTGCCCGGGCGAGCCTTATCTGGAGCAGATTAATATGCGTCTTTGGGTTATCACTTGCGAGCTTAACAGCCTGCTCCAAAATTTTCTCAGCCTGCTCGCTGGCTTCCTTTTTCTTGCCAAGATCGCCTCTTGAAGCCGCAATATTACCTCTTGCTTCGAACACTCTTGCCAAAAGCCAGTAAGTATCGACATTGCCCGGTTGAAGCTTCCGAACCTCTTCCAAATCATTAATTGCGCGCTCAAGCGATTCATTGGGGTCAGTAACCGCGCCGGCTATTGCCGTCTCAAGAATGGCTCTGCCCCTGAGCAGATGCAGGTATGTGCCTAGCTGGCTGTCGCCCATCTCCGTCTGCTGCAGTCCAAAGGGCCCCCAGCGGGCCATGTTTTCGTTGAGCAGCCCGTCAGCTTCCGCCACTTCCATCAACTCCGACGCCTGTGACGCAATATCCTGCCACGGTCCGCCACCCGCGAAGCCAGCCACGCTCTTGGCCATTATGTAAAGATAGTTCAAGCGTGAAAGACGCGCCTTGATGTTCTTGGGGTCTATCTGAATTACCGTGCCCCAGCAGCCAAGGATGTTATTCCATTTGTCAATATTGCTGTAAACATCAGCAATCTTAAAAAGTAGTTCTATCCTAAGTGAATCGGACTTTGCCCGAACACGTGCCCTGTTATAACTGTTAGCAGCTTCTTCATAATTTCCTGCGAGCAAAGCTGCATCACCATCCTTAATAAACTTTTCCGGGTCCCTGCTCAAATACAGAAACGCTCCAATGGCAGCAAACACCCCAAATGCGAATATCAGAGACCCAATAATCGCAACTTTTTTATTTAATCTTCTTGCCATAATTTTTATTCCTTTCGCTAAGGTCTCGCGACTGATGACCAAAAACTGCCCTGTCCGTCATCGCCCATCAACCGTCACCTACAACTTCTCCCAATCAGGCCAATGTTCTTTCTCTAAAAGAGGCAGAATCACACTCAAAAGTTTTTGGCCTGCTGATACCGCCTGCTCCTCCGATGGACACATTTGCACACCGAACTTCACATTAAAGAATTTCATCTCAACCTTCGTGAAGTACGAATATCGGCGTAAGAGGTTTTTACCGAGAACAATCCGAGTGTCTGTTCTGCTGTTTGTATACTCGCCGTTGGTGCGGAAAATATACAAGACCGAAAACTTCGTACTGCCCTGCCAGCGGTCAGAATCCTTGCCGGTAAATACGACATACCTGCCCGCCAAATGCTCCTGGCGGCCATCCCTGTTAAGCGTGAAAACGACACTATCGGAACTCAACTTTTGATAGCCGCTGCCCGTATAGCATTCTTCCGGCACATGTGGCACTTTATCCGGAAGGCCGTAATAAGTAATCAGCAGCAAACAGTAACGAACAGCACTGTCAGCCGGCACACTATCATCTTCCAGATGCCATTGAATGTAATCCTGCGTGCCAAGTGTCTTGATGACCTCCTCGTTTTCAATTTTTTCCGTTGATACCACCTTATAGGGAGCCAAAGCTTTCTCATCAAGCAAGTCTAATGATTTCTTCAGCGGCAATGGCTCTTTCTTTAAGTATACGCCGAAACTTTTTATTGCTACGGACATACTGACCCCTGCCAGCGCAAGGATACCTGCACATATCAAGAAAGCCGATTGTGTATAAGCCTTGAACATATCCTGCATCATCCCGGATTCCACCTGAGGTTTTACACCTTCCGCTTGCGCACCACAACATCCTCCGCTGGTACGCCGGAGCTACTGCCCTCAGTAAACAGACTCGACATAAACCACGCGAGCAGACCATATAAACCGAACGCTAAAGGCAACATTGACATTCCGAGCATATCATGATAAATGCCCTGAGCGTACCTGGGATGAATCATAACACAAATAAATCCGGTAATCGTAACTCGCACAAGGTTACAGAATATTCCTATTGGTATAGTACTGAGCAGCAAAGCAATTCTCTGCCAAATGGGTCTGTAATGCAAATAGGCCATAGCAACGCCCAGAGCCAAAAAGGCCGTCAACAGTCGCATGCCGCTGCAGGCCTCAGCTACATCAAGTGGCGGTTCCAGCCGATGGCCCTTGTAAATCACATCTATCACGACGCCGCTGGTTGTGGCATCGAGGTCCTTAACCAGATTCAGCAAAAATGCCGCTGCTGTTGCTGCCCATTGCCGCATCGGAATAGTCAGACTTACATAATACCTCTCCGGCAGCGGTACCGCAAATACCAAATAGGCGATGGGAAGCCATGTGTATTTAACCAGCCCCCACCCACCCAAAAACAAAACAACCGCCCCGAGAGTTGCTATCATTCCGATTGGTTGCAAATAGCCATAACGTAGCTGAACAATATTGAAAGGATAAAACAGCACCCCGCAGATAAGAAAAAATAGCCCCAGATAATTCGGCTTTGTTTGAAGATTCAGAATTTGTGTCTTGTGCTGGTTAAGAAAGTATAAGCTAAAAAGTGGAATCAGAAAGCCATGCGACCAAGCGCTGTCGGTGATCCATTTGTAAACTATTACCTCAATCTCGCGGTGAAAAAGGTAAACAAACAGCACACCAATTATCAGCATCCTGATATAATTATGCACTCCAAGCTCGCGCCACTGCTGCTTTGGTGCGGGCGATTCTGTTCGCTGTGTTGCTGCGATAGAAGAGACAATATTTTCCACCATAACCAAATTATTCTGCCAATTGTTAAACGCACCCTTAGGGAGTACTAAACATACCTTTGGGGACTATATCTTCCAGAAATCCGTAATCGAATGGCCTGACATTGAAAGGCCCCAAAGGATTCCGCAATCCGAAAGCTCTATCTGAAAAGTTACGGTCATAAACAAAGCCGAAACCATAAGTCGCTCTGAAGGAATTCCGCAAGACCGCTCGCCATATAGATGTTGGGTGAGTGCCGACATTAACCACATCATTTGGTCTGATGAAGAAGTCCGGCTGTTCGCCGCTGAATATCTTGTCCAAATTAACCATTACGATTTCTTCTTTTTTTCTGCTAAGCCTTCTAACAACCTCACAGGACTTCGGCCAAGCCAACGAACCAAGGCCGCCCGCCGCCGCTATGGCCATCTTCAATGTCATTGGCCGACCCGTAAGATTAATGTAACCCTGGTAGTTGGTATTGCCCATAATATAGTATTCTCCGATAATATCAAGGGGCACATAAATAGTATCACCCGGCCTGATGATAATGTTGTACCGGTAATCACCACCACGCAGCTTGTCGGCAGGAATCTTGATGACTCGCATCTGCATTTCAGAAGCTTGCATCAAATCCCACTCGAACTTCTCCGGCAATTGTTCCTTGAGCTCCGGCACAGTAGGAATTTTCTTTGTCGGCTCAATTTCTGCCGGGGGCTTTGCTGCTATTGGCCGACCAACCGGAACAGGAACCCATTTGCCATCTTGAAAGACCCATTCAATCTCCTCAACCTCCTGAAGGTTTACTGGTTCACTGCGTGTATCCTGACGGGCCGGCCTATTCGGTGCTGCCGGCAGCTCTTCGATACCTGCTGCCGATTGACCCTCATCGGTGGATAGTTCAAAACCTTCAGGCACAGCTATTTCAGCCAGCTCTTTATCCGTTATCATCTCCGCCGAGGTTATAACCAATCCGCTGTCAGATGACCGCCGTTGTGCCCGCGGAGCTATTATCTCGAGCATATTCTGCTCAGGGGTTACCGCCTCATTTGCCTCTGCCGTAGGCGGTGCAGTCGGCGCTGCTATTGCCTCTTTACCTGTAACAGGACGGCTAACATAAATGTAACTTGTGTTAAATTCGCTTATGCCTCCTGCCGTCGCAAGGGCATCGGTCAATCTGTAGTCGTACCGCGGAATAACGTATCTACTTGGGGTCGGAATGCCACTACCCAATATAGAAAACGTATGCTGTTGTGAGTTAATCATAGCCACAGAAACAGAAGGCTCTTTTAATATGCTCGGCGAAAGGATGCGCTTCAGCTCTTCCTCAAGCTGCGATTCAGTTAACCCTGCTGCCTCGACTGTTCCAACTTCAGGTATTGATAATTTGCCGCTCTCGGTAACAACGTAGTCGTTTGTAAACATAGCACCTTCCTGCTGCAGTTCGAAAATAGCTATCCTGACGGTGTCGCCGGAGCCAAATACATAGTCAACTTCGTAAGGTATGACATCAGCAGGCTTTGGGTCCTCTGCCCCTACCCACTCCGAGGGTGTTTCCTCCGCCACACCCAACGAATCCAATATGACATTGACGGCCGGTACAGGACGGAACCTGCCCACCTGCGTCGGGTCAAAAAACTTGTCACCGCAGCCGGTCAGATAAACAGCCATCGCAGACACGAGCAATATAATCGCTGTGGTCGGCCCTTTTTTCATACGGTTAAAGTATCCAAAAACGGCCCTTCAAATTCCTTCCTCTAAGGCTTTCAGAGATACCGGTCACACCTGATGAAACTTATCGGTTCAATACACCCTCGCCTTGATTTTTTTAACTGCTATAAAACCAGCATCATAAAGACATTAAATGCTTTTACCTGCGCCGCCATAAAAAGCGGTCTCCCCACAACAGCCGAATGATAATAACACCCACCATACCAAGATGTTCCCCTATTCTGCTTCTGTTGTAACTACTGCCATAAAAAGCGGTTACAAAAGTAATCGAATCTGCCGATAAAACTTCAAGGCCGCTCCCCGACTTTCTGAAATAACCAATCGGTTCTTTTTATACTTGCTAAGAGGGTGATTTGTTCACCGATAATCTTCGTTCTAAGGCCGATAATCGCAGTAATGTCAATACGGACAAAAAGGCTGTTTCCCACAAAAAAATTTACTCTGTGCGTTAAAATTTTCGCATCAAACGCGCTTGTTGACGAAAAAAAATGACAAAAATTTACAAAAGTTTACAAAAATTAACAAAAATTAACAAAAAATGACAAAAATTAGCAAAAATTGACACGTTTTGAACCATGATTGAAGTACCCCCTCGCGCGAATTGTTCGAGTCGAACAATTCGCGCAATTTTGAGTTCTAAATTTTGAGTTTTAAGTCTGCGTCCCAAGAATTTCGCTTTGCTCCAGCTTGCGCATTTGGTCGCGCCAGACCCGCGCGCAAATGATTGATTTTTGGTAGCCACTAAACCACGAAGAAAAATTAACCACGAATCCACACGAATGAACACAAATTTTTCAGGCATGGATTGACACTGTACCGCCTTCGGGGAAATTTCAGCAGGTGGCTCCGCCACAGGCGGACAAGAATACCACCTTGCGTCAGAAAGTATATTAGTATATGCATATATACTAATGTAGTGTTTTAAGAAGCGCGGCTTTTTAAGAGAAGGTTTTGAGAATGAGGGATTCGAGAATCGTGGCTTCCTTCGACAGGCTCAGGACAGGCGTCGCTCGGGCCACCCCTCGACTCCGCTCAGGGGCAGGCGTGGCTCGCGAGAACTAAAAACGCAAAACTAAAAATGCAAAACAATAGTGTAAAATTCAAAATGAATGGGCGATTTAAGGGTAAAGGTACCGGATAACAACCAATCTGGGTCCCCGCCAACGACATGCGGGGATCTCCGTTACACTTCGGGGCGATTTTGGAGGGCGGATTTTTTGGTTTTCAATGTCGGATTTGGTGGGTAAAATATCAGAAGAGCGAAAGGGTAATATGGGTGACAACATAGAAACACTATTTGAGATTGGCATCTTAGAGGATAAAGTTAGGATATACCACGATGAGTCAAAGGAAGCGCTTGGAAAAAGTGTGTGGGGACATGGGCTTTTGTTTGTGCCGGAGAGAAGTAAAGAAAGTTTACTCAGAGCTTTGAGAGAAATAAGGCAAACTATTGGATACAATGGAAAGTTGCGATTTGCAGATATTTCGGAATCGGTTTATACACCAAAATACAAATGTGCTAAGGCATGGATTGAGACCGGTACGGTGTATTTAGAACGCGATAAGGGGTGCAAGTTAAGTGTAATATTTTTTGATACAAGTGCTGCTAACTTGGAACTTTATTCCGGCGATAAGAAGGAACAAAAACTTCGATTTGTAGAAACCGTATTGAAAATGGTCTTACACGGGAGCATTCATTACTTATATAATGAAAATTGGCGAATAAAACTCGAGGAAATTATTACTGATGGTGAACCGTGGCATAGAAAGCTGGATGAACATCGGATCATAGAAAGAATAGTAGCTAATGTTAGAAATTATGTGGAGTTTCTACCTGACGCTAGAATCAGATCTGTGTTTTCTGACCACGGTGATAGTAGATGTAGTGATGCGGAAAGCGCGGAATTGTTGCAATTGACAGATCTACTATTAGGCAGCATGATTCAAACTTGTTTGAAGAGAACGATGGGAGGAAGCAAAAGAGACATGATATCTAAACCGGTCAGAGAGGTACTAGATAAAAGGAAAAGAGGAAAAGGTTTTAAGAATAGCAGGCATTTTAGATCATTTAGTGTATCATTAGCTACTATCGAAAATAATAAGTGGGTATTCAATGATCTACTAACAAAGGATGCTCTTTACGAAAATCACCAAGGAACATTGTTCGTGGAGGAATAGGGGTGTTTTTAGGAGGTGTCGCTATGCAGTTTGCTTTAGGGCTATTAATCGGTGGGATCGTTGCTGGTGGCTTTATTGCATTTTTGGGCTATAGAAGAATTGGCCATCTAAATGAGGAATGTACTTTACTAAAAACACAACTTTCTGAAATGACTACAAAATTTGAGGAACAGGAGAAAGCTACGAAAGAGAAGGTTGCTTTATTGGATGATGCCAAAAGTAAATTGTCTGATGCTTTCAAAGCTCTTTGTGCCGATGCCTTGAAGAACAACAATGCACAATTTCTGGAATTAGCGAAAGCCAATTTGGAGAAGTTTCAGGTTGACGCAAAAGGAGACCTTGAGAAACGGCAAAAAGCAATCGACGAGCTTGTCAAGCCTTTGAAAGAATCCCTTACGAATGTTGACACTAAAATAAGAGAGATTGAAAAAGAACGGTCTGCTGATTTTGGGAGTCTAAGAGAACAGATAAAGAATCTTGCCACCTCGGGGGCAGAACTCAAAAAGGAAACGTCGAATTTGGTAACGGCACTGAGAAGGCCTAGTGTGCGGGGGCGGTGGGGAGAAATGCAGTTGAGACGTGTTGTGGAAATCGCTGGGATGGTTAAGTACTGTGATTTTTTGGAACAAGAAAGAGGAGAGGGAGAAACCGGACGAACTCGGCCAGATATGATAATAAATCTGCCGAATGAAAGAACGATAGTTGTTGACTCAAAAACACCTTTAGAGAGTTATTTGGACTCTTTGGAAGCAGCGGATGACGAAACGCGAAAAAGCAAACTTAAGCAACATGCTCGCCAAGTGCACACCCATATTTTGAATTTGGGAGCCAAGAGCTACTGGGAACAGTTCGGTTCTGCTCCTGAGTTTGTTGTCATGTTTTTGCCTGGGGAAATGTTCTTTAGTGCGGCTTTGGAACAGGAGCCCAGTTTAATCGAAATAGGTGTAGAGAAGAAAGTTATCTTAGCTACACCAACTACGTTGATAGCCTTATTGCGTGCAGTAGCATATGGGTGGCGGCAAGAGCAAGTGGCCAAAAATGCCCAAGCAATCAGCGATCTAGGGAAAGAATTGTATGATAGGATTCGTACGCTAGGTGGACATTTTGCGGAAATGGGAAAAGGTCTTGATCGGAGTGTAGAGGCATATAATAAGGCTGTTGGGTCACTCGAAAGCAGAGTTTTGGTAGCTGCTCGTAAGTTCCAGGAACTTGGCGCAGCGACAGGAGATGAAATAAGAGAGTTGGAAACAATGGATAGGGCTACAAGAGTGATTCAGGTAGAAGGTGCTGAGGAGCCTGAAAGTGATAACACTGGTATGCACAAGGATTAATTTCGTATCTCACGGGGTAAAGATAATTGTGTTGAGTTTAGTGTCGTGAATATCGATTAGAAAAATTTTTGAAATTAGGAGGTAAAACAGATGGCAGAGTATGCAGAAGCGGCAGGAAACTATAGTTTTAAGGACCGGAAGGTAAGGCTTGTCGTATTGGGAATCCTTCAAATAATCTTAGGGGGGATATGTGCTCTAATGGTGCCCTTTATGATATTGGGAATGGCAGCATCGGCTGCTTACGGTAAAGGTGCGGCTGGGGGCGTCAGCTTAAGGATGATGATTCCAGGGGTTCTGTTTTATTTGGCGCTGGCGGTCTGGTTTATCTGGATGGGGATAGGTTCGGTTATGATACGACGATGGGCACGCGCGATAATACTGGTCAGCTCGTGGCTGTGGCTTATCTGTGGTATGCTCGGATTTGTTTTGGTGCTGACGGTTCTTCCGAGTATGTACGCCAAGATGGGGGAAAGCGGCGGGATGCCCAAAGGTGCGGCTGCCGTTATGAAGTATGTAATGACAGCGTTTTTGGCCGTGATTTATGTGGTCATGCCGGGCATCTTCGTACTGTTTTATAGCGGCAAAGATGTAAAGGCAACGTGTGAATACAGAGACCCGAAGGAGCGATGGACCGACAGATGTCCGCTGCCTGTTTTGGTTGTGAGTTTTATGTCCGCTGTCTGGGCGGTCTCAATATTGCCTATGGGGATATACAGATGGGCCATTCCGTTTTTTGGAAGTATCGTGAGCGGAACGGCTGGGGCAATCATAATATTAGTTTTGACATTAGTGCTGGCCTATATAGCGTGGGGGGCATACAAGCTGGATATAAAAGCGTGGTGGTGCGCACTACTGGTGCATATAGGGTGGTCTCTATCATCGATTATTACGTTCTCGACCGTGAAGATGGAGCAATTCTATGAGAAGATGGCTTTTTCGGGTCAGCAACGGGACATAATCAAGCAGTTCAGTACGCTATGGGAACCAAGGATGAGCTTATTTTTAGGTTTTTGGGCTGTAGTCGTTCTGGCGTATCTTATTTATGTCCGAAGGTATTTCACAGATGCTTCCCTAAACAAAAGCGAACCTCGCGCGGGCAACGCCGTGTGAAACCGGTGGCTAAATACAAACGCCCAGACGACAGAGGACAGAGGACGGGTAAGTAAAAAAATAGTATCCGAACTGCAGGCAGGACCGCGATATCTGGATTCCCGCCTTCGCGGGAATGACAAAGTGAAAGGAAAAATAGATGAATGGTAAATTGTTTGGTCCGATGGCAGTGGTGTTGGTGTTTGCAGCGTCGGCTGCGGGCAGCAGCGCTGAAAAGGTGAGCGTTGTCGCAAAAGGCGCGAAGGTGGAAAAATTAGCCGGGGGATTTAAGTTCGTGGAAGGGCCAGCGGCTGATGCCAAGGGCAATATCTTCTTCTCAGATATTCCCAATAATCGAATTTGCAAGTGGTCGATTGACGGCAAGCTATCGACGTTTCGCGAAAACTCCGGAGGGGCCAACGGCCTATATTTCGACAAAGACGGCAATCTGCTTGCCTGCGAAGGAGAAGGCCGGCGGTTAGTATCCATCGACCCAAATGGTAACGTTACAGTGCTGGCTGATAAGTACGACGGCAAGCGATTTAACAGCCTTAACGACCTCTGGATTGACCCGCAAGGCGGCGTTTACTTTACCGACCCCCGCTACGGTGACAGAAGCGGTATGGAACAGGGCGGTGAGTATGCGTATTACCTCTCGCCGGACCGTAAAAGAATAGTCCGGGTGGTCGATGATATGGTCAGGCCTAACGGAGTAATCGGAACCACCGACGGCAAGAGGCTTTACGTTGCAGACCACGGCGGGGGAAAGACATTTGAGTACAGCATCAATGCAGACGGGACGCTGTCGAATAAAAAGCTCTTTGCGCCGGAAGGCTCCGACGGGATGACTTTAGATAACGAGGGCAATGTTTATCTGACGACCGATGTGGTGGCGGTTTATAACAAAAACGGTGAAAGAATTGAAACAATCGCGGTCCCTGAGCAGCCTGCCAATATCTGCTTCGGCGGCAAAGATAAACGGACACTCTTTATCACAGCCCGCACCTCATTATACTCGGTGCGGATGCGAGCAGCCTCAGCGACGCCGTAGCATTGGCGATTGCATTCCAGCCGGCAAAAACGCTATAATCATCGTGCCTCGAAGACAGAAGACGGCATTTCGATTTGCGATTTGACCCCCCGGCAGGCCGGGGGGCTAAATGAAGCGGAAAATCAATGACGAGTTTTCGTTTGTCAATAGCCTGCGGTTCGACCCTTCGACTGCTCTCGTGGCAGGCTTCGCTCACCACTGGCGGCGGAGAGAAAGGCCCAGATGTTTTCGGTGGAAACGGCGGGCGGCATTCCGCCGCCACACGAAAGGATAACACGGCCTGCGTCGGGCACGAACTTTAACAGCTCTTTGACGAAAGAACGAACCTGCTCGGCGGAGCCGGCGGCGAGACAATCGCGAGGCGGAATATTACCCAAGAGCACTACGTCGGGGCCAGCGAGCTTACGCATCTGGAGAATCGAATGGTTGTGGCTGAAGTTAAAGACATTGACGCCGATATCAGCAAGGTGCGGCGCACAGACCAGGCCGGCAGCATCATTGTGAAAGAGCTTTACTTTTGCATCAAAGGCTGCGAAGGCGCGCGCCAGATAAGGCTTGGCTGATGCCTTGAAATCGTCCGGGCCGACAAAGCCGACAATATCATCGAGCAGAAAAATTCCTTCAATCGAGCCGAACGTTCTCCTTTGTAATTTGAGCCAATCCACAATGAAGTCCGTCACCATTGAAAGGAGGTTATTGGTGTCCTCGGGCTGGAGCTTTAGAGCCATAAGGAACTCGGTCGTGCCCATAAGGAAGCTGGCGAGGTTAAATGGGCCGCGTGCAACTGCGAATTTAATATGGTGGCCGTGCGATTCTATCTGGTCGCGGAAACAACTCAGTCTTTTCAAAACAAAGGGACATAAACCATCGGTCTGGGGGTTGGGTTTACCCATAGCCACTATCTGCTTGGCGTCGCCGGTGAGCTTCATAGGCGACGGAAATGCGTTCTCACCCCAGACGCACTTTGTGCCGAAAGCTGAAGGCTCGGTGCACATTCCGAACTCGGCCCAGAAACCCGGAATAAAAATAATCTCAGGAAATTTTTTGAGAGCCTTTAAGTTCGCCTCGAACCAATTCTGCTCACTCGAGAAATAATCCATTATCGACATTCCGGCCCAGCCGGGCAGCCAGGGGCTATCGATAATGAATCCGACCAGCGGCGGGTCGAAAACCTCGCCGTCAATTACCCGCAGCAGCTTTTTCCATTGTTCGTTCGTCACAGAAGCCTCCTTTCAGCGTGATGCACCAACCGGCGACGGCTAAACGATTAGTTATAATAATCTATTTTGAGCAGACGATTCTGGACGATGCCGGCGGGGTTAGTTTTGAATACTTCGATTCTTGTCGGTAAAAGAACGCCGGTCTCTTTGACCTGGCGATAGTCGTAGCCACGAACCAACAGAGATTCCATATCGGCGACAAATGAAATTATGTCAATCAAAGAGGTGTCTCTGCTCTGGTAAAAAACCGTTTCTCGTCGCTCGTCGCTTCCCTCGACTCCGCTCGGGGCAGGCGTGACCCGTGAGCAACGGATTGGGTAATACCATAAGCCCTGGATTTTTACCGGCTCGGAAGGTTTGGAAAACTCAACCGACTTATCCAAAAGGCGTACCGGAGCCGTCGTTATAGCCCGTACTGCATAAACGAGATTGCGTATATCATATCGAGCCTGTCCCTGCGCAGACGTAAAATTATCCTGCGACAGGAGCCAGACGAATTTGCCCTGCGGCTCGGTCGCTGAGATGCGGACAGAATCCGACCACGGATAAACCTCGTGGTGCTGCTGCGTCAGATAGAAACTGCCATCAGTGTTGTAAAAAGTAACGACGCAATCAAGGTCGAGCTTTTTGGCGTTTATCCAGGCCTTGCAGCCGCCAGTAACTGCGATTGCCTTCGCGATGAAGTCGTCGGTAACAACGAGCGTTTTGACATCCGGTCCATAAGCCAACGGGTCCACGGTCGGCTGCTGACAGCCTGTAAGCAGGAGCAAGCCACAAACGACAACTGAAAAACGATTAAGCACTTTACTCTCCCGAGTATCAATTACATCAATCCAACTTTAACCTTTCGACAAATTATCAGTGGAACTACAGGATAACTTGGCAAGCTGTTCCATCAGGGCGTATCTGTGAACGGCATCGCCTTTGGCGAGCTTCAGCAATTCCGCTGCGGCCTGCGGATTCGACTTCTGCAGCGAACGGAAACGATTCTCGCCGTAAATGTACTCTTCGAGGTCAAGCGTCGGGGCTTTTGAATCGAGCTGGAGCGGATTTTTGCCCTGCTGCTTGAGACGCGGGTCAAATCTGTACAACGGCCAGTGGCCACAGGCGACGGCCTTTTTCTGCTCCTGATAACCCAGCGTCATATCGATTCCGTGAGCTATGCAGTGAGAGTAGGCAATTATAAGAGAAGGACCCGGATAGGATTCAGCCTCGACGAAGGCCTTTACCGTCTGAGCGGGATTTGCACCAACGGCGACCTCGGCGACATAGATATTTCCATAGACCATAGCCAAAAGTCCGAGGTCTTTTTTCGGCGATGGTTTTCCCGCAGCGGCGAACTTGGCAACGGCGGCCCTGGGCGTGGACTTGGACATCTGTCCGCCGGTGTTCGAATAAACCTCGGTGTCGAGAACGAGTACGTTGACCTTAGTGCCGCTGGCGAGTACGTGGTCGAGGCCGCCATAACCGATATCGTAGGCCCAGCCATCGCCGCCGAGCGCCCAGACGGATTTGCGGACAAGATAATCCACAACATCCATCAACGCTTGACATTCAGAACATTTACTTTTTGTGCACTGCTGTTTGAGTGTATCGACGCGAGCCCGCTGCAGCTCGATAGCCTGCTGTGCAGGGTCATCAGTGAGTGTCGCTGTTTTGATTTCTTCGGCAAGTTTGGCATCGACACAGCCTTTGGATGTTACTTTATCCAAAAGTTCGAGGGCATACTGTTTGAATTTATCGGCCGCCAATCGCATACCCATAGCGAACTCTGCGCAATCTTCAAACAGGCTGTTACTCCAGATGGGGCCGCGTCCGGCTGCGTTTTTGGTGTAAGGGGTTGTCGGCAGGTTGCCGCCATAAATGGAGGAGCAGCCGGTCGCATTTCCAATCATCGCCCTATCGCCAAAAAGCTGGGTGAGCAGTTTCACATAGGCGGTTTCGCCACAGCCGGCACAGGCGCCGGAATATTCAAACAGAGGCGCAACCAACTGGCTGCCTTTCACGGTGTTGGTTTTGAAAAGTTTGGGGTCGGTGTCGGGGATTGACAGGAAATACTTATAGTTTTCGCGCTCGGCATCACGAATCGGCTCCTGTGGCGTCATATTGATTGCTTTTCGGCCTGTCGGCTGGTTATTTTTGTCTTTTTCGGCGGCTGGGCAGTTTACGACGCAGGCACCGCAGCCGGTGCAGTCCTCGGGGGCAACCTGAACGGTAAATTTCATTCCAGCAAAATCTTTGCCCTTAGCATCGGCGCTCTTGAACATCTTTGGGGCCTTGTCGAGGTATTTTTTATCGTAGGCCTTTGTTCTTATTGTGGCGTGCGGGCAGACAAACGAGCAGGTGCCGCACTGAATACAAATCTGCGGTTCCCATGCGGGGATATTTACGGCGATGTTGCGTTTTTCGTACTGAGTAGTGCCGGTGGGCCATTTGCCGTCGGGAGGCATTTTGCTGGTGGGCAATTTGTCGCCGCGAAGCGCCATAATCTCGGCGGTAACATTCTGCACAAACTCCGGCGCATCCTCCGGTACGACAGGCGGCATTTTTATTTTGCTGGTTACCTTAGCCGGCACTTTTACCTCGTAAACCCGTGCCAATGCACCATCGACAGCGGCATTATTCATCGCAACAATCTTCTCGCCCTTCTTGCCATAGCTTTTCTGGATGGCGGCCTTGATTGCCTCGACGGCCTTTTCAATCGGAATGATGTTGCTTATCTTGAAGAACGCCACCTGCATAATCGTATTGATTCGGGCGCCGAGTCCAATCTCCTGCGCAAGCGATATTGCGTCGATGACGTAGAACTTCATCTTTTTATCGATTATCTGCTTTTGCACCTCCTGCGGCAGCGTGTCCCAGACCTTGTCGGGTCCGTGCATACTGGTCAGCAAAAACGTTGCGCCCTGCTTCGCGGAGGCGAGCATATCATACTTTTCGAGGAAGCTGGGATTGTGACAGGCGATAAAATCGGCCCTGGTTATCAGATAGGGCCTGCGTATTGGTTTTTTGCCGAATCGCAGGTGCGATATCGTTATTGCGCCCGCCTTTTTCGAATCGTAAACGAAATAGCCCTGTACATTATTGTCCGTTTTCTGGCCGATAATCTGAATCGAATTATGGTTGGCGCCTACGGTGCCATCCGAACCCAGTCCGTAGAACATCGCTGTATAAAGACCCTCAGACGGCGGAACAAACGACTCATCCACGTCCAGGCTGGTATTGGCCACATCGTCTATAATGCCGACGGTAAAACTTCTTTTGGGCTTGGCGGCATCAAGATTATCGAAGACGGCCTTGACCATAGCAGGGGTGAAATCCTTGGAGCCGAGGCCGTAACGGCCGCCGACAATTACGGGGTACTTCTCGAAAGCAGTCTGTTTTTCCTCCATCGCCTCGCCAACGGCGGTCCGAACATCCAGATACAACGGCTCGCCAATTGAACCTGGTTCCTTCGTCCTGTCGAGGACGGCAATTTTCTTTACGGTCTTCGGCAGAGAACTGATAAAGTCTTTTATGCTGAAAGGCCTGAAAAGACGAACCTTGACTACGCCGACTTTTTCTCCTTTAGAATTCAGGAACTCAGCGGTCTCGTGAACAGTATCGGCACCGGAGCCCATAATCACGACGACTTTTTCCGCATCCTTTGCGCCGACATAATCGAAGAGGCGGTAACTTCGGCCTGTGAGCTTTGTGAATTTATCCATCGTCTGCTGAACAATCCGGGGTGCAGCGAGGTAAAATTTATTAACAGTTTCCCTACCCTGAAAATAGACATCGGGATTCTGCGCGGTTCCACTAATACAGGGTCTGTCGGGCGACAGGCCTCTTGCTTTATGCTGAGCGACAAGACGGTCGTCAATCATCGCCCCCACATCATCTAAAGTCAGCTCCTCAACCTTCTGGAGCTCATGGCTGGTTCTAAAGCCATCGAAGAAATGCAGGAACGGCACCCTCGAAGCCAGTGTAGCCTGCTGGGCGATGAGCGCGAAATCCATAACCTCCTGAACGTTGCACGAGGCAAGCATAGCAAAGCCGGTCTGGCGACAGGCCATCACATCCGAATGGTCACCAAAGATTGAAAGAGCCTGGCAGGCCAGCGAACGGGCAGACACGTGAAATACCGTCGGCAGCAATTCGCCGGCAATCTTGTACATATTCGGAATCATCAGCAAAAGGCCCTGCGAGGCCGTAAAGGTTGTGGTCAATGCACCGCTGACCAGAGCACCGTGCACAGCACCGGCGGCACCTGCTTCCGACTGCATCTCGGTAACCGAAGGAACGGTGCCCCAGATATTAGGCTGGTTGGCGGCTGTTTTATCGTCGGCAATCTCGCCCATCGGAGAACTCGGCGTAATAGGATAGATTGCAATCACCTCGTTCGTGGCGTGGGCAACATAGGCTGCCGCCATATTACCATCTATTGTGACCATTTTACGGCTCATGTTTCGTCAACTCCTCACCAAACAATCAACTATACGGGTTTTAATTCCAAAAAGTTTTATCACAGTGGTATGCCCTGAAAAGACACCGGGAAAACAGTTTTATAGCAGTTTTTAGTCTGCGAGGCAACGAAATTTTCTGAAACTGGAAAACGCTGTGATGCCCTGTGTATTATACGCTGAACCGAGTTAACTACCGCCAAAAAAACAACGGTCAGAAGGCCTCGGGCAAGACTTTTCTTGCTGCATCCCGCAGATAAACTGAGACCTGCCTTTCCGAATTCATGCCGAGCACTTTTCTGGCTATGCTGTTGCAGTCTTCTATGGTAACGGAGCGAATAATCTGCTTTACCTCCGGTATCATCGGCGGAGCAACCGAAATCGTCCTGACACCCATTCCCAAAAGCAGCATAACAGACTCCGGCTCAGAGGCCATTTCGCCACAGACAGCGACGTCTATCTGCGCCTTGTGCGCATCCTGAATAATGGTGCGGATAAGCCTAAGCACAGCGGGGTCAACATTCGAATATAAAGTTGAAACCTGTTCGTTACCCCTGTCGACAGCGAGCGTGTACTGTGTCAGGTCGTTAGTTCCGATGCTGAAGAAATCCGCGTCTCTGGCAAGGGTGTAGGCGGTCAAAGCAGCCGACGGCGTCTCAATCATAATGCCAACTTCAACATTTCCGTTATACTTAACAGACTCTTCGTCAAGGTCTTCCATAACATCGCGCAGAATCATCTTTGTCTGCTTGAGCTCCTGCAGGTTGGTTATCAGCGGAAACATTATTTTGAGCTTGCCGAGAACCGAAGCACGCAAAATCGCCCGCAACTGGGTCTTGAACATCGTAAGGTTCTGCAGACAAAATCTTATGGAGCGAAGGCCCAGAAAGGGATTCGGCTCGGGCATAAAACGCTTGCTTTGAGTATATTTATCCGCGCCGAGGTCCACCGTCCTTATTATCACAGGGCGATGTTTGAATACCCTGATGGTCTCGGCATAAGCGTCGTAATGCTCCTGCTCGGTAGGCTCAGTCGGCCTGTTGAGATATAAAAACTCCGTTCTGTACAAGCCTATTCCCTCACCACCTTTCTGCAGGACCATCTGTGCCTCGTCCGGGAACTCGATATTGCCCAACATTGTGATTCTTTCGCCGTCGCGGGTTACAGGCGGTTTTTCCCTTATGCCGTCAAGTTTATGCTCAAGCAGCGCGAATTCCCGTGAATACTCCTGGTACTGGCGGAGAGTCTCATCGTCGGGACTTACGATGACAATGCCGCGATTGCCGTCAACAATGACGGTGTCTCCGCCGCCGACAATCTCGGAAAAATCTTCCAGCGCTACAACGGCGGGGATTCCCAATGACCTTGCGACAATGGCGGCGTGACTGGTTTTTCCGCCAGCGTCGCTGGCGATTCCCTTCACAAATTCCTTGTTAAAACCGGCTGTCTGAGTAGGACTTAATTCGCGGGCAACGACGACGACTTCCTCGGTCAAATTCCCAACGCTTTCCTTCTTGCCGCCAAGAAGCCGTCTGAGCAGTCGCCGTTCGATGTCGTGAATATCAGCCGCCCGTTCACTGATGTAAGCGTCTTTTATCCTGGTAAAATGGGAGGCTATTTCCCGCAAAGCAAGCGAGACAGCGTATTCAGCGGTTACCCGTTCCGAGCCAATCAAGTCCGTTATTTTTTTGCGCAGACTGCGGTCCCGCAGGAATCGTAAATGCACGGCAAAAATATCCTTTATCTTGCGTTGTTCCCGTATCTCCTGACCCATTTCAAGCTTAGTTAGTTCGTCGATGGCCTCCTTAAAGGCTTTTCCAACCCTTTTGGTTTCTGCCATCCGCTGCGAAGGTTCTATTGAACGGCGAGGAATTCGATAGTCCTCTGAATCAATAATCAGTGACTTTGCAATAGAAATGCCCGGCGAAACAGCGATTCCCTTTTTTATTTCCATCGCGGTCCTGTTGAATTTTAATGCTTACCGTGCTCTTTCGGCGGCGGCTCGTTGAACATCTTAACTTCCACAAGCTCCCGCAAGGCATCAATCGCCCGCTGTGCGTCCGCGCCCTGGGCTTTGACTGTCAGCTTAGTGCCACAGGTGGCAGCGAGCATACTCATCTGCATAATACTTTTGCCATCGACGCTGTTTCCAGCACTGCTGACGGTAATATCACAATCAAACCGACTGGCGGCGTCAACAAACTGCATCGCGGGGCGCATATGCAGGCCGTCTGCATTTTTAATCTCAACCACCGTTTCGCAAACTACTCCATCGGAGGTGTTCTCTTCAGTCTGCATTTCAGGCACACACCCCTGCGCTACAATCGTGAATCCGTACTTTATAAAGAGGGATATTCATCAGCTTCCCTGAGAAGGTCTTCTATCTGCTCAGCCGTCTGCGATTGTCTGAGGAACTTTCGGAACTTATCCTTCTGCAAATGCTTAAAAATGCTCTCCATCGCCTGCAGGTGTTTATCAGGGTTGTTTGCGGGGCTGATTAAAAGAATTACCGAATAGACCGGCTGTCTGTCGAGAGCGGAAAAATCGACGCCGATGTCACTTCGTCCAACGGTGGCGACTACATCTGTAACGGCAGAGTGCTTGACATGTGGCACAGCCACGCCCTTACCTATGCCGGTGCTTGCCTCTCTTTCCCGCGCTACCAATGCCTTGAGGACATCGCGGCAATCAGCATCTTTGAGCCTGCCGGCGCTGCTGAGAGCCGAGACAAGCTCAGCAATCACACCATCACGGTCTGTAGCTTTGAGAGCCGGGATTATCGCCCCAAAACAAATAAAATCAGCAAACTTCAACATCATCTCCTTAAAAATCACCCTTTGGCCAACTGCACAGCCAACACACAATCACACAAAAAAATCCCGTCGTCAAACACAGATTATCCCGACCATCAAACACCATCGTCTCCGGCTGCCCTTGTCTTCCTTGCGTCGGCAGTATGTTTGTTATCTCGTTCTTTTGTTTTTTCCCTTGTAAGCTGTTTTTCGAGTTTGTGAACAGCTGAGTCGATGCACTTATAGACGTTTTCACCACCCTCGGTACCGACAAAAACCTTGCTGTGCTCGCCTCTTGCGATTATCTCAACATTTGTTTTGCCGCCTTTGCTGCCGTCGATAACCACTTCAATCTTATTGATACCGCTATAATACCTCGGAAGCCTGGAAGTCTTGTCTTGTGCATACTTTTTAACAGCTTCGGTTACGCCAATATGCTTACCAGTAATTGTAAAAAGCAAGTTCGTCCTCCTTGCCTGCTGTGGCGGTAAAATTTTTCTATTTGTTAACTGCCGAACCAGCCTGCGGCAAAGCCGACTGCTCCCGCAACGGCGGCGTTACCACTCCGGCACTGATTATGAATCTCAACGCTTCTTCGATTGACATATCCAAATCTATTGTGTCTTCCTTCGGGACCATTATCACAAACCCGCTCAAAGGCGTCGGCGCAGTAGGTATAAGAATCGTAACAAACTCCTTATCCACTCCATCCGCAATTTTTCTGATGCCGCTGCCCGTTACGTAACCTATCGACCATATTCCCTTGCGCGGATACTCAACGGCAACGACCTTCATCAGAGCCTTTTGCTGTTCCTGCCGGGTCAGCAGAAAATCCGTAACCTGTTTGATATAAGGGTAGACCTGCCTCAAGAACGGCATATTCATTATGAACTTTTCGACCTTTCGCCACAGTGTTCTGCCGAGGACGCTGGCGAGCGTCAAACCAACCACCAAGACAATAACAAGAGCCACAACAAAGCCGGTTATCGAGCCCCAGCCATACATCCAAAAATCAACCAGCGGTTTTCTGGCATCGACGTTGTGCCAGTCTATGCCGCGGGTCAACATTATTAACCGAACCAGGCCGTGGTTTATATAAACGCTGATATTTCCCTGGATGAAATTGTAACCCCAGATAAATATCCATATCGTCAGGATGGTCGGCAGCAGGACCGCCAAACCCCGCAGGAAATAACTTTTGAAGCGTCTGGTTATCGCCATTTTTTTAAACAACAATCCTTTGCTGCCGGTAACTGACGAGATTCATCTTACTACCAAGCTGCAGAGACACAAAATCCCACGTTGCCAACCAAAAGAGCTTAATTTATAGGCTTGTCGTAGTCAATAGAAAAGTCTTTTGGCAGATGGGTGCCGGATAAATGGATTGCTGCCCCCGGCAGTGAAGTGAGCATCCATATAATCCGCTGACACAAAGCCAGCGCCAGGGCTGCCTCAGGGCCGACAGCGGCAAACCTGACAAACAAATAAGCCAACCCGCCTTCCATCACCACCGCGCCGCCGATGCTGACAGGCAATACCCCCACCAACCATATGAACGTAAAAAAAAGGAAGTAGTATTTGATGCTGACGTCGGCGCCAAGATTGACGCCGAGAAACCAGAAGCCAGCGATTACCATAATTTGCAGAAGAATCGTTATAACAAACACCACAAGCATTATCAGCGGTCTTCCGCAGTAGATAACGGCCACGGTTCTGAGTTTCACAATCAACTTCAGACCACGGACACGGATATTTGACCAGGCCTTTCGCAGCACCATCCTGCCTTTTACATGCGACAGAAACACCAAAAAGATTACAGCGACGACCACAAGCAGCCAGAAAAAAACCGCTTTGTACTCAGCCATTGACTTAAGAAAGCTGCCCCCCGCGTATTCCTGTCGGAAGACAGTCGCGTGGGCTCCCGCCCGCCGCCGAAAAAAGAACAGATAATAAAAAGCTGCGATTACCACGGTGCCGACCATACCGATGCCCCTGTCGACAAATACACTCAAAGCAGCCTCGAACTTCTTATTGGTATGCTTAGTAACATACCAGGCGCGGACCAAATCGCCTCCCACGGAACTGGGCATAAAGTTATTGTAAAACCACCCCAGAAAAAACAGCCTTACCGCAGCCCAAAACCCTATAAAAATGGACTGGGTCCTCAGTAATAACCACCATCGCAGCGACGCAATTATATTCCCAACAGCATAAATAACGGTGGCGGCTGCAAAAATCCACGGATTCATCCGGCGAAAAACCGCCGTTAGATTGGCCCACCTCTGGCCTTGAGAAAGCCAATATACGCCCCAAATGATTCCACAAACCACCACTGCGATGCGCACAAACAGGAATATGTACCTATTTCTCCTGGCTTTGATGAGAGACATTGCAGCAAATACCTTAAAAAAACTTGTTTTCGCGGATAATAACGGGTAAAACATCTATTTGCAAGCCAACAATAAATAGGAGACTCAAAAGTGGCTGCAAAACAGGATATCGAAGAGGGTGTTGAATTCGCCCCAAAATTCGATGAGAATGGTCTGATTACGGCTGTGGCTTGTGATGCAGAGACCGGGCAGGTCCTGATGGTCGCCTATATGAACCGACAGGCACTTGATTTGACTATTCAAACCGGCTACGCCACGTACTTCAGCAGGAGCCGACAAAAACTGTGGAAAAAAGGCGAGCAAAGCGGGCACTTTCAAAAGGTGCAGCAGATACTCGTCGACTGCGACCAGGACTGCCTTGTGCTTAAAGTGACCGTCGATGCAGGCCAGTGCCACAAGGGATACCAATCCTGTTTTTACCGTGCGCTGGACAAGAAAACAAAGGGGAAATTAAAATTCATTGCAGAAAAAGTCTACGACCCACAGAAGACCTATAAAACTTAAGTCGCGGCAAAACGGCCGCAGGGGTAGTTTTTGCTCTGCTGGGTGTTTCTTAATGAGTGGAGAATCCTAATGGTCCTTGATAAAAAAGCGGATTCGGCCGTCGAAAAAAATGACGCCATACACATCGCAATAATTTTGACAATCGCTGCCGGCGTAGGCATATATCTAATTGCCACAACTGTTCTCATCGCCGAGGATGGTCTGCGGTACATAGCCCAGGCTCAGAAGTTTTCAACCGACGTAGTCGGAGCGGTTAAAGGCGACCCTTTCAGAGGCGAACCCTGCGGCTACCCATTCCTAATCTATGGAGCCCATAAACTCGCCATGATGTTAGGTGGCAGTACGTCGGCATACAGCTTTAGCTGGATGTATTCCGCGCAGGCTGTGAATCTATTGTGCAGGCTGGCGGCGCTTGTCGTACTGTACTACATAGGCAAACTTTTAATCGGCGGCAGGCAAAGCTTCTGGGCTGTCCTTATCCTCGCTGTGCTGCCTTATCCAGCCGAACTCGGCAGCGACGTACTGCGGGAGTGGCCGCACATCCTGTTTCTGGTGGCTGGTTTTATGGCTCTGCTGACAGGTGCAAAAGGAGGCAAATGGTGGATGTTCGGATTGGCCGGCCTGGCGGCGGGACTGGGATATATGATTCGGCCTGAATGCCCACAGTTGGTTATATACGGCGGCCTGTGGCTGACGATGGGGTTGTTTCTGCCAAATAGAAACATGACCAGAACGAGGCTCGTGTGTGCGCTGGTTATTCTAATAGCCGGTTCCATTGCACCTGTAGCGCCATATATGAAAATCACGGGGAAAATCCTGCCGACAAAAGTGAAACAATTATTCAATCCGTCTCAAATACAACCGCCAGACGAAAGCCGAGACCACAATCACGGCGACGAAGGCACCCAAATGCAGACGGCCTCAACCGTCCCCGGCAGCATCGCCGAGGCATTTGGCCACCTCTTTAGAAGAATCAGTGAAAACCTGATGTACTTTTTCACGCCTGCCCTACTAATCGGGCTTTACTATCGCTTTCGCAAGGCAAGCGTAACAGCAGTGGAGAAATTTTTCATTGCCGTTTTTATAGTTTTCAATGTTACGATGATGATTTTGCTTCATTGCAACTACGGATATATAAGCCGCAGACATTGCCTGCCACTTGTTGTACTAACGATATTCTATGTGCCTGTGGGGCTGGGCATCCTGGCAAACTGGCTCAGGAGAGGATTTTTCAAAGGTCAGCCTGAGGCTAAAAAAAACTCACAGCTTTTTATCGTTCTTTTGATAATCGGCGTGGTTATATGTCTGCCTAAACTGCTCACACCCATACGCATCGAAAAACAAGGATACAGAGACGTCGCAAAGTGGTTAAACGACAACAGCTCTCCGCAAAACATTGCCGCTGTAACCGACGCCCGCATAACCTTTTACGCTCAAAGACAGAGGGTTGCAGAATCCAAGCAGGATAAGGCAAATTACGCGGTGCGAATGGTCAAAGACACCGAGGACGAGAACAAAAAACCGCAGGAAAACTGGCAGCAGGTGTATTCTGTGGTCTTGAAAAAAAATCTCAAGCTGATAGTTTATAAAAAAATTATCTGATGCCCTCTGCGGCCATATTATTTTGGGCCTGATTAAAGGACCGAAAGAATAATATGCTCAAAAGATTCGCAGCATTTTTCTCACTGCTTCGCTCAATCGCGGACATCGCAATGATTGGCATTATATGGCTGGCGGTCTACTATATTCGATTCTCTGTCGGTATATTCGCCGCTCCGAAAGGAGTACCAGACTTCGGGGGGCACCTGAAGCTGATGCTGCCGGTGATTTTTATTTGCTACGCGGGCTGTTTATGGTCGGGCCTCTACAAATCCAAACGTACCCAGAGCATGTTTAGGCTGCTCAGTGACCTCATAAAAGCGAGCTTCCTGAGTGGGTTACTGCTGTTGGCATTTCTCTATTACCTCCACGATGTACCTTATTCGAGAAAGCTGCTGGTACTTTTTATGGTTATGCTGTTCGCAGGTCTGTGCATTTCCCATCTGTTAGTGATGGCGGTTTTGCGTTTCCTTCGCAAAAAAGGATATAACCTGCGATACTACGCGGTTATAGGCGCCGGCAAAAAAGGACAAATGCTGGTGCGCGACATCAAACAGATAAAATGGTTAGGATTGAAGTGTGCTTTCTTTATCGACGACAATCCCAGCCGAATCGGCAAGAAACTGATGGGCGCACCTGTATACGGCTCAATCGAAAGATTAGCCGAATTAGCGAAAGCCAAACAGGTGGATGAGGTCTATCTCACTCTCAGCGGAAACAATGCTCAACAGGTATATCCGACCCTCGAATCTCTTCAGCGTGCCGGTATAAACGTCCGCATTATTCCGGACTGGGGCAACCTTATATCAATAAGCAAAGCAAGTGTCGTCCCCATCGGGTCACAGCTACTATTTTCCGGGGCGGAACCGCCGTTGAGCGGCTACAACATCATCCTCAAGGAAGTTTTTGATAGGGTAATGGGGCTGTCGCTGCTCGGTGTATCCGCCATTCCTATGGCTGTGATTGCCATAGTGATTAAGCTGACAAGCAAAGGGCCGGTCTTTTACAAACAAATAAGGGTGGGACTGGACCAAAAGGAATTCAGGATTTTCAAGTTTCGCACAATGACGGTCGATTCGGAAGAGGAAAACGACCCACAATGGACTAAACCCGATGACCCAAGGCGTACGCCAATCGGCAGGTGGCTTCGCAGCACAAGCTTAGATGAGCTGCCTCAGCTTATAAATGTGGTAAAAGGAGAAATGAGCCTGGTAGGGCCAAGGCCGGAACGGCCTTACTTTGTGAAACAATTCTCAGCGGAATACGAAAAGTATATGTTCAGGCACAAGCTCAAGGCAGGGATGACCGGATGGGCGCAGGTACGCGGGTTTCGCGGCGACACTTCACTAAAAAAGAGACTGCAATACGATTTGTATTACATCAGAAACTGGTCGTTTGGGCTTGACCTGAGGATACTGCTGTTAACCCCCTGGCGGATTATAAGAGGTAAAAACGCGTACTGAAAGTAGTCCGAACAAATACGTGGTAACATCACTGATGGTCCTCATCGCAGCAGGCCGCTCTCTACTGGGCCTGCTTTACCCATTGACAGGCTGTGCCCAGCTTATATCCCGAATACTTCATGAGGATTCTGAGAACAAGCTGGGGAAATAAATCGAATCTTTTCCTACCAAGCAAAAACCTGAGCTCCGATTTAATATATTTAACTCCTTCACCTTCGGCTCTTCCAAATTCCTTCAGGAGCCAGCTTTCTTTCCTGTGGAACATCCCCATATCAAAATACCGTCTGAAATCCTGCCAGACGGTGTAATTGTGAGAATGAAGCACCATTGCCTCGGCGACATAAGCTATTTTATAACCTTTCAGAAGTATCTTAGCTGCTGCGCAGGTATCTTCTCCGAAGGGCAGGCCGCTTTTGAAGTATCCAATCTCTTCCAGCACAGACTTTCTATAGGCAGCGAAAGAATTGGACAAAAAAGCTGTTTTGATGCCGTACTTTTCTTTATCATCCAGAACTCTTGTGTATGAAGTGTCAGAGTAATTAAACAACCTCAGGTGCTCTGCAAACACCGACGCTTGCGGGTACGGCAATTGTCTCCCGAAAGCAGCAGCGATTTTCCCATCAGTTGCAAAAGGCTTAACAATATTTTCAACAGCATATTCATTATAAGGCAGGGCATCCTGAGTTAAATAAAGTATAATATCGCCTTTTGCGTGCCTTGCCGCCAGTGTTCTTGTGCCGCCGTGGTCAAACTGCTGTTTAGGGATTGTTATAACTTTGGCCTGATGAGACCTCGCGATTTGGACGGTGTCATCCTGCGATGAGGAATCCATCACTATCATCTCATAATCGTCTACCGTTTGCAATTCGAGCCTTCTTAATAAGGATGGAAGGCACTGTGATGCATTGTAAGTGGGGATAACTATGGAAATCATCTTTGGAAATGGATGGACCGACAACTTTTACCTGAACAATTGAGCTGTCTTGGCCCGGGTTTTATTCAACATAAGCGTCCACAAACTTACAGCTGGGTCAAATTTCTTTATCATCCGACAGCGAGCTGACATCAGCTCCTTTACGTTGCGCAATTTTTTCAAGAAATGAACGGCGTTTACTCTTTGAGCGCCTACCTGGTTACCTGAGTGCTGTCGGTACAAAATAGATGGGATTGACAGATAAACAATTTTACCGTGTTTGCAAACATTTAGGGCTATCCACCAGTCGTAGAGCACAGCCTCCCTCGGAATTGGTGTTGACACGGCCCTGGCTTTTCTGTTTATCATCACTGTGCAGCCTGTTACGACATTCTGGGCCATAATCCTGTTTAAATCATCACCTACCTCAGGAAAAAGCTTCTGATAACTCCACATCGAATCTGCAATGGTGTTCAACTGGGAATCCATAACCTTGAGATCTGTGTGTATCAATATGGGTTTGTCCGGATAAATCCGCTCCGCCGCTTTCATCGCATTCAGTGTCAGCTCAATTTTGTTCGGCAGCCAGACGTCATCCTGGTCGCTGAACATAATGTACTCGGTATCAGCATACTCCAGTAATTTTCCAAAGTTCAAATTTGCTCCGAGGCGATTTCCATTATCTGTAACCAATTTGATTCTGCCCGGCAGGCGGCTTGCGTAGTCTTCTATGATGCGGACGGTATTGTCGTTAGAACCATCGTCTCTGACCAAAAGCAGCCAGTCCTGATTGGACTGGGCAAGAATAGAATCTATTTGTTCTGCTAAATATTCCTGCCCATTATAGGTTGCTAACAAGATATCAATACTTGGTTTATAACTCATTGCCGAATTTGAAAACCGTTATAAATAAACCTTTGAGAAAATGTAAAGCCTTTAATTATGCGGCGTTAAGCATCCAATAAATTTTCTTTTAGTGAAAGAGTATTCTCCTGATAGATTTTAGAAATCGGTACAATGTTGGCCATCTGGCGACTATTGCCTGGCATTTTTTCTTTAGTTTCAATGAAAGTGGCATACCCTGGTATTCTGCTAATGCCATTGATTTAGAAAGAATATTTGTGAGAAACTTATAGTCAGGCCCTTTAATCTTCGGCTCATAGGTATTGCGTCTGTAGGAATCGTGTGAAGCTATCAAATGTATTCCCATTTTTTTGCCCATTTCGAAGAGATCGCTACCAGGATGGGGTGTATAAAAAGCCGGCGAACAATGGTAGGGCTTTATCTCTTTGAGCATAGATAACGTTTCGAGCACTTCTTCTCTGGTTTCCGTGGGCAAGCCAAGCATATAATTTGCCCATATCTTTATGCCGAGCTCCCTGCAAATGTGGGCCGCTTCAAGATTTTGCCGGCGTGTACAACCCTTGCGAAGAAACTTTAGAACACGGTCTGAACCACTTTCAAAGCCGATAATAAATAGTTTTAGGCCTGTGTCACGCAACATCTCGACCATGTCACGGTTTTTACAAATTATGTCCGCTCTTGACTGTGCGACAAAAGGTTTGTTCAATCCTTCGGCCTTAAGCTGCCTGCAAAAACCTGTTACCCAATCCCGGTCCTCCGTAAGACAATCGTCGTGGAGCATAAAAGAATTGAAACGATAACGTTTATACAAATATTTCAATTCCTGTATAACATTGTCAACGGACCGACGACGCACTTTCGGGCCGAATATTAACCTTTCGGCCGGCTGGCAATAATTACAGTTGTATCTGCATCCTCTGCCAGCAATAATGGTTACAAAAGGGGGCTTAAGAAAGGGTACAAATGGTTCTTCCGGGCAGTCGAACAGGTCGCGGTCCGCCCATGGCGAGTCATCCAGGTTTTCCAGCGGCTCACCCTGGATTATCCTCGGTACTTTTCCCCCATTGAATATGTCCCGAACCAGTTTTGGAAAAGTGATTTCCCCCTCACCTTTGACTATGTGGTCAATACACTTCAGATTTTCTACGTCCTCAGGGCAAATTGAGGGATGAGGACCTCCCACAAAAACTTTGGCTGCAGGTTCAATTTCCCTGATGATATCTGCGCTCCTGACAGAAGCATTGTAGTCAACACTCATCATTGTAATTCCGAAAACATCACTTCTCTTATCCATAAGCACCCGGCGATAATGCTCCCACCCCTTAAGACGCCGAAGGTCTATGAGGTCCACCTGATGTCCTTTGTTCTTAAGTGCCGAAGAAAGAATTGCCAGACCATGATTGATCCATGAGCCCTCATTGCCTCTGAGCGAGTTAAAGCCACAGTCGGTAATTCCGGGATAAATAAGGGTAACTTTCACTTTTTGATGCGCCACCATACAGATTGTGCTTCTTTACTCCTTCACTCTTCTACACATTATGCTGCGAAGTGTAGAAACAAATTTATCATAAAGGCCGAAAAACGCCAGAGAAGCCGCCAATAGCAATTGCATACTGAATGGATATAACCTAAGAGCATCGACTATATAGCGACGGCCCCTTTTGGTCTCGCCCCTTGCGACCAGCAGATTACCGATGTTTATCCAGTGTCTCGCCAGCAGTTTTTTCTCCTCTTTGAATTCATCGCGGTTCTTTTCCAGAACCAGCTCCATCGCGTCAATAAGGCTGTCGGAACTATCAGAAACATTATCCGAGTCATAGTGCGCAATTGCCAGAGGCTCATCGACGCACCTGAAATGATATCGCCTCGATATTCTAAGCCACATTTCCCAGTCCACGAGATTGTGGAGCCTCTCGTCAAACAACCCCACGTTGTCGAAACATTCCTTCTTTATAAGAGCAACCGGGCTTCCTATGAAATTGCCTTTCAAAAGCTCTTTGTGTATATCGCCGTTCTTTTGATTCACCCACGAAAACGGTATATAGGTTTTCCTGCGGTTCTCAGCCTTCCAGAAGCCCGTATATATAACACCAACCTGTGGCGAGGCGTCTTCCAAAAGCTTCATCTGGCGTGCCAGTTTCTCAGGGAGCCATTCGTCGTCACTATCCTGGTAGGCTATGTAGTCGCATTTGGCAGCCTTTATACCCATATTTCGTGCGGCTGCTTCGCCTTTGTTTTCTTCGCGGCGGACATACCGAATCCTCTGGTCGTTAAAAGCGGCCACAACCTCTTCGGTGCCATCGGTAGAACCATCATCAACAATGATAAGCTCAAAATCCTGATAAGTCTGATTCAACACGCTCTCAATAGAACGAGCTATCAACTGCCTTCGATTATAAGTCGGGATGATGATGCTGACGGTCGGCTTGTTCTTAGTCTCAGCCATATTTACACCGTAAAAACACCCTCGGACCGCGGTCGATTACCAGACTAATACTGCATATACGCCGGGCTCAACGCTATTAGCTTCGCCGGAACCGACTCAGACGTCAACCTCGAAATCCAAAATTTTTGAGTTTCCGAAGCATACTTAATAACCTGACGCCGAGCAGGGTCTTCAGCAACAAAACAAATATCTCCGGCCGTCGACAGCCCAGCTTCCAGGCCTGAAGCAATTCTTCACGGGCCCGCCTAAGGTTATTGCCGCAAATGAAACCTCTGGCCAAAAAAAGATGGTACTCACATTTACCCGCCACTTCATCGCGAACAGGCAACCCTGCCGGATAGGACCGGACGAACGTATCATACGAATCTCTGCCCGCTGCAAGTCGTTCTGCGTGGAGCTGACGGGCAATATCAGCATATTGCTTTTGAACCAGAAATCGAGAAACACTTACGGCATCGGCACTAACCCTGTACTGATAGAGAGGCTCAGGCAAAATGGCAAGGTCGAAATGCTCCGACAATCTCAGCCACAAATCATAATCCTGCGAGTGCCGGAAGAAGTCACGATAGTAACCCACTTTTGCCAGAGGGGATTTTCGCATCACTACCGAGCCGTGCATAATCGGATTCTTGTGAGGCAGATATCGTTTCATCGCCCTGGCTGACAGCTTAAGATTTCCAATCGGTGCGACGATGCCCTCACTATTAAACACCTGACCAAAACAGCCTACCACGGCGACCTGCGGATGGCTTTTCAAAAACCTGTGCTGTTTTTCCAGCCGACTCGCAAGAGAAATATCATCGGCATCCTGCCGGGCTATGTATTCACACCTCGCTAACCTTATCGCCCTGTTCAACGACGGCGTCAGGCCGAGATTGTTTTGGTTTACTACTGCGATGCGCGGGTCGCCGGCCTGGTACTCGAGAAGTATTTCCAAAGAGCTGTCGTTCGAGCCGTCATTGATAATAATAAACTCGAAATCTTTAAAGCTTTGATTAAGAATTGAATCAATCGACTCGCGCAGATATTTTTCGCCGTTATAGACAGACATCACGACGGAAATCGCAGGCGAACGTATAAAGCTCTCCGGCTTTATCAGCTCGAAAGAGCCTGCTCTATCAGAAACTGTCTCTCTTATCGGATTCAACTCAAGATAATGGTTCATTTGCCAAGCCCTGCAATTATTTCATTTTCCCGTTCTGCGACAGTCTGGAGCGAAAATCCATCACGAATCCTGCGAACGGCCTCTTGTGTAATACGGTCATCAGGAAGCTGAAGAGCCCTATTTATCGTTTCAGCAAGGACCTGTGAGGTGGTTCCTTTTGCGAGGTAACCGTTGACGCCATCATCTATAATCTCATTGATTCCCTCTACATTAGTGCCAATACACACTAAACCACAGGCAAGCGCCTCTAACAAACTTTTTGGCATTCCTTCATAGAAAGAAGGCAGAATGTAGTAACGGTAACGATTAAATATATCTGGCAATTCATTATTGGGAACAACGCCCATGAAATTAACCTTTGTATTCAGTTTTTTTGCGTGAGCCAGCAGCTCATCATAAAGCTCACCATTGCCGTAGATGTCAAGGGTCAGGTTGTTATCAGAAACTGCTTCCATAAGATTGAAAAGATTTTTTTGCGGTTGCAGGCGCCCCACAAAGATTATTCTGTTCTCATATTTTTCACAATCGGCCGGATGAAAAACCGCTGTATTTATATAGTTGTGCAAAACTTCAATTCTCGCCGGCGGAATGTGATATTTTGAGCAGATATATTGCTTGTCCCTGTGACTAGCGACAATTCCAACATCGGCGTGCCGATAAGCAAACCGCTCCATCTTTTCGTAATTCCTCTTTGACTTTACATCAGCCTGCTTCTCAGCAAATAAACTCGCCGTGTAGCCGGTCCTTACAACAAGCGGCTTATGGTATAACCACTTGGCAATTACAGCACTCCAGCTGCCATCCATCTGATTGGTCTTGAAGATATCAGCCGATTTAAGCCAGCGGCGACGAAGCAAAGGCATAAGAAATGAATAAAGTAAACAACCCCAACGGCCCGGCAAAAAACGAGCCATAGGAAGCACCACTATATCCGGATGCAATCGGCCAGCAGCCTTAAGTTCGCTCGCTATCGCCGCATCATCTGCACCATAAGTCAGCCAATATACTTTCCTAAGATGCCCGCTGCGAAGATGCTCTTCATACAACTGTTCCTCACGGTCAAACAGCCCCGTGTCAACCCAAAGCTTAAGGGAAACATTGCACGTAAAAAAAAGGGCAAGGTTCACAATACTATAGACCAAAAGGGATTGATAATATCTCTAATATTTTTGCGATTTGACCAAAAAGAGGAATGTCGTATTTGCCAGTAAGTATTCACGCAGAAGTAACCTCACAAACTGCTCGAGCGTATATTCAACAACAAGTCATAAGCCGGTCTCTATACTCAAGAAATAACAAGATTCAAAAATTCGGTCTCAGCCTACTCCGTACCCTGCCAATTCCACTAAAAAACTGTAAATTCCGGAGCTCGTGCAATAAGCAGCGCATCATCAAACGAACGGTTTTAAAGGGCCGCTTCAAAAAAAGCTTTACGGAAAAGCAAAGAAACTGCCCCGTTAATTTCGCTTTTCTAACCTTACGAATCAATATTCTTTCCAAGATGTCATATATAATTGCTTCATAAATATCCGTTGTCCCGGCACCGGAAAAGTCGGGTGAATACGTTTCAAAATCGACAAGATATAATTTGCCCGCCGGATCCAAAACAAAATCCTTGATGTTACTTCCAAGACCACCGAAGTTATAGACTTTCAGCCAGCGATTTATCTCGTCGATTTGACGGAGGATGTGATGCATCGAAAACCGGCACTGACGTGCCTGAAACAGCTCAAGTAAATTGCTCCCATTAACCAGGGAGACAGCAAACCAACGCTGTTCGATTGAAGCCTCCAGTAATTCAGGTACAAAAGGACATCCTAATTCCGCGAAACGGCGGTACGCAGAAACTTCAGCGATGAGACGACGAGTCTGCTCCTCGCGTGAAATGTTGGGATGTTCCGGCTGAGCGCTGTAATCCTTAATGACTCGGTCGGGGAGAAACTTCATCACAAGCCCTTTCTCCGGGCGGCGGATTACTCTATCAGGCTCTCCACAAATGGAACCCCTAATCGACGACACTGGCTTGTTACCTTCACTACTTATAGGCATGATAGACGGCGCGGTCCTTGGTATCGGAGCAGTAGGATAGCCCCTTAAACTCAGCTTTTCGATATAATCCTTTCTTCTCCCAAATACGCCCCAACTCGGCATAATCTATGTTTTTAGGCTTTTCACCGCTATACTCATAGCTATATTCCCAGTAAGTCTTCTCTTTAGTGAGGTCAGCCACAGCAGAAACAGCCTTCAGCATATTCGCAAAAGCAGTGGCATATTTCTGGGGTTCAGAAATAATCTGCCAGGTATCATGATTTCCCCCATGAAGATGATGACAAACAGCTAAACAAAAGACGATGTCAGCGGCATAACCCCCTGGAACATCGTAAAGCTCAACCACAGAAAAATCTACTTTGCCCTGCAATTTCCAGCTTTTGGCAACAATCTTCGCTATTTTTATCCTGCCTGCGGACATATCACACCCCCGAGCGAAAACAGCTCCTTTGACGGCAGCCTGAATAACAAAAAAACCTTCAGCGCATCCAATATCAAGAAAAGTTTTGCCTGAAAAGTCCGCCGGAATTTCAAGAGATGCATACTTTTCGCCACTCTCGGGAATAGTAGGGCAACATTTCTTCGGAATTACAGCACCACTCGGAAATACTAATGGCTGGTAACGTATTTGGGTAGTTTGGATGTACAGATAATCTTTCCACGAAAGCTCTCTCGGTTTTTTGTTTGTAAGAATATCAGAAATAAAATCCAACTTAGAATCCTTAAAACGGCGATATAAACCGTTAATTATTCTCATTTTATCCTGTGGCAAATCCTGTCTAAAACATAAACTCCTGTACTCGTATGTTCAGGTTCTGTACTCCCTAAAGTCAAATTCTTTTTCAATACCGAGCAACTGCACAATGATTGAAATCCCCCACAAAAACAGGGCGGTGCCGTGAATATCAGGTTCATTCAGTGCCCTGGTGATTCTGGCCCCGTAGTAGACATCATTGGCGCGGTGAGGGTAAAAAGAAAAACCATTTTTATCATCGTGGTAATGCTTCCAATACGTATCGAGCCGGTGCAGAGCAAACTTTTCTATCTCCGCCTGGCGATAATTCCTGCCCAGCAATTTGGCAGCATAATTCAATACGAAAATAATGTTGAAATTGTCGCAGGCATCCTGGTCATTTACGCTGCCAAGGCACAAGTCAATAAGCTTCTCCGGACAATCAAAATCAACCATATCAACGGCAATGAGTCCGGTGATTACTTTCATTGCGCCATTGATTTTCTGCCGCAGGCTCGGCTCGCCCATATACCAACAGCCATCCTGAGAATGCTGGAGACGATTGGTCCATTCCACAGCGAAGCCGGCTAATCGCTCAAAAGTCTGCGGCTCCATCCTCCCTGTTTTCAGTGCCAAAGCCAGGAAGAACATTAAATGACTGAAATGACTCGCAGCATCCCACGGCTGGCTCCATGCAAGAGAAGACAGATAACTACGGACCTGCTCTTCATTTCGCGGCACAAACAAACATACGCTTTCGGGAAGTTTATCGTATAACATCAAAGCAGAACAACACTGTCTGGTTTCGGCCCGCTTGTAATTTTTATTCAGCAGGTTTGAAAAATTCCCGTGCCTGAGCGATGCAATCGCGTTGCGAAAGATAGGTTTTCTAAAAACGATGTCGTCATATATCCAGCCGTTTTTATGCTGAAACGTTTTTATGTAATTTGCGGCGGCATCGATATCACAATTGTCTTCGAGCCCAAGGGTGTAATAGATTTTGATTGCAAATACACTACTCGCAGGGTTCCAATGCGTTTTTTCGTCATACAAATCGCCGCTGTAAGAATACCTATAGTACCCATCAACGGTGCTGCTTTTCATACAGCTCACGAACTGGATGGTGTTTTCCTTCAAATGATACAATGGTTCAATGCCGTTCATTTCGATTTCATAAACCTGTCAATGATGCCGGGCATTCGCTCCGAAAGCCTCCAGCGGTAAATAGTAGCCATTACTCCGATATAACTCAGTCGCCCAAAGTGCTTGCGTTTTACCGAGCCGCTTTGAACCTGCCGATAGACGTAGTCGATAAAATCGCAATACTGTTTTCCCACTTCATCAACTGACGGATTGCTAATAGCAGCCTGGTAGTCGGCGTAATGGTTTACGACTTTATCGAGCAATTCAGGGATTTCATCCGGACGGTCAAAAACTTCTCCTGCCTTTGCGACCAGTTCCGGATTGCTGCTGCTGTTGATTGCAATAGCAGGCAACCCGCAGCTAAGCGCCTCCAATAAAGAATTGGAACAGGCTTCAATCGGTGATGCAAAAATAAAGATATCGTTTTTCTTCAACTCGCTCGCCAGTTCAACACTGTTTAAAGGCAGCTTATGCGTGATGTTTTTGAAGCTAATTGGAGAATTTCCGACAAATATCATTTCATACTTATCGAAATCCAGGTGCTCATCCAGCCATTGATAAACCCAAAACCCTTTGTTCCAGTTCGAAGACCAGCTTGTCGCAATCACCCTTGTCTTTCGGCCCGCAGAAAACGCCTGCTTACCCTGACGGTTGAAAATCGTAGGGTCTGGAGCATTGGTAATAACCGTTTCAAATCTGTTTTTCTTTAATCCGAGCCGATGATTCTCGCTTCTTGACCATCCGGACTGAAATATTGTTGCTTCGGCGATGAGATGATTTGCAATGTTTGTTACGAAGTCGCGCCGGTCGGATTCTTTGTTATACAGCCTTATAGGCCCATCAATCCTGTGAATAAAAAGCTTGTCCCTGTGTTCGAGCTTAACCCTTGCAGTCTCATCTATATATTGATAACTGTTAAACAGAACCACGTCCGCTCTTTGCACATCATTTTCATAAACATTTATGGACTGCAGGTACTGCCTCAGGGATTTGAGGAACTGGTTTCCTCCGCCTGTGGGCCCATCCTTAAGTTTAAAAAAGATATTAACCTTCACGATACCAATCACACAATATCAAGCGTCCAGCAAACAGGACGAACTCATTTTGCCTGGTAAATCTGTGCGTATCCGTCCTGCAAAACCCCTGGTAACGGACGACCCCTGACCAGATGAGATAACAACATTCGCATGCAGCGAAGGCGGGAAAACGGCTCTTCCAGAAAATACCTTTCCTGGGCTAATAATCGAAAACCATGCTGCCGAAACAGCTTTTCGCAGGCCGATACCGAATAGAGGATAAAGTGGTCTTCGTTAAACCACGCCCACTTGGCTTTTCTCAACCTCGGATACCATGCAAACGGGTCAGGCATAGTTAAAAAGACAAGGCCGTTATCCGCCAAATGAACCTTTAATGTATCGATAAACTTATGCGGAGCGGCGATATGTTCCAACACATGATGAATGGTGATTATACGGAATTTTTTCTGCGCTATATCAGCAAAATCCGCAACAACGTTTAACCCATACAATGAACCGGCGACGGCCCTATCTATTCTGCTTCGCTCCATCAGCACGCAATCAGTCTTTCCAAAATCAGAGGTGTTTCTTAAAACATACAGGTTTTCGCCGGTTCCCCCACCGACATCCAGAACTTCTGAATCGGCAGAACCACCATCGGTATAATTCATCCGCACAAGATGCCGCAGCAGGAAAGCAGCGTTATACTGTGCTCTTTTGAACCTCGCTAAAATTTTACCTCCACCGATATACCTTGATATAAAAGGGAAATCGTAATGATGTAAAATGGTTTCTTTGCCGTAATCCAGGCTGTTTTCTTTACCTTCAAAACCTTCCTGTACAATAACTTTACACTCGCTGCAAATGAAGAACTTCAACTGTTTTTTGCGAAGGAAGAAACCCAAATTCCTGCTATCACAAATCGGACATTTCATTTTGTGTTTATGAATTCCTTAAGCATTGATTTTACCGCTTCATAAACCTGTTCAACAGTAATGGCTGACATACATTTTCGGTTAATGGGACATGGGATTTTCAAGCCGCAATTTTTGCATTCAATGTCGGTGTAAAAATTAATATCATCAGGATAAGAAGCCAGCTCAAGAGGCTCCCACGCACTGACAAGCACAATGTTTCTCTTGCCGACAGCTTTAGATAGATGAGTCAATCCTCCGACATAACCAATAAAAGTGATTGCCTTTTTGAGAATTTGCGCAGTTTCTCTAAAGGCAGCCTTGCCCGTAAGGTCAATAACACCGTCGAGCACTTTATCTGTCGGTAATCCAATCTGGACCAATTTGCAGGTGAGATTGTTATCGCGAATATACCGGTTTATAAGGTCCACCAGGTCCTGCCAATTCTCCCAAAACCAGGCTTTATTTGGTGTAAAGTCTTTCTTGGCGTGAGGCTCTATGCAGATATATTGTTTTGGTAAGAGACCGCTGCTTTCCAACAGGCGATTTGCATTGTCGATTTCTTTCTCCGACAGTTCAATTCTCGGTTGCAACTCTGCATTCGGGATATTATACACATCACAGGCAATCTGGATGGCATGTTTGCCGGTCTTATAAAAAATTCTCTCGGCCGCATCTTTCTCATAATAGAGATATGCAGGATTCGTCATATCCACAATAATTACATCATTCAGGTTGAATTCCCATTTCTTGAAACGCCATACTATGTGGTCAAAAATACAGTCGATATCTGTGTTGTTCTGATAGACTATATGGTCGGGATGGGGCTTTCTAAAAATACAATCCCGCAAAAACCTCTCGTACAGGAAAATAACCTTTTTGTCCGGCCATTGCCTTTTTAGATTATAGGCAAGTCCAGTCCAGATTAGAGCGCCACCAAAACCCATAACTGCCGTTCCCCAAGAATACCGAGCCACCCAGAAAAATTGCGAATCACTGCTTACAGCAGCGAAGAAACAAAAAGGGGGAGTACCTTACTCGAATACATTACTAAATATGCTTGAACCGTTCGACTATACAGCTACTTCTTACGTAAACCCAACAGCATATTCAGACGTCTTTTCCATCCCCAGCCGCCGGCATAGAAAACATCCAGAAGAAAATGCCATAAAAAAAGCTTGTAGATTTGCGCTTTGCCATAGCACCGCCAGGCAAATTCATTAGCAGACGCGAGGCTTTTTCTTCTCAAAGCTTTTATAGACTGAGGCAGATTGGGGTCTGCAAATATTTTACCGGCTATAACAAGCCTTTCTACTGCACGTTGACGGTTGAATTCCAAGCTCTTTATCTCCGGGTAGATTCTTATGTAGCACAGAGGCAGGTCAATAAATATTGGCGGTTTTATCAGGGCTATCCGCAGTAATAAATCAACGTCCATGACATAATGGATATTTTCATCAAGCATGCCTACCTTAACTACGAGGTCTTTATCCATCAAACATCCTGGTTGGCAACCTGATTGTAGAATAGAAACCGCCGTGGTCAATTCAGGTCGATGGCTGATGCGTTTTGTACTGCTTTTCTTTTTGCCTTTCGCCTGTCCCTCAGCATCAATGTATACACGCCTGCCGTGAACATACCCTGCATCGGGATATCTAACCATAGCTGCAGCTGTGACGGCCAAGCTATCAGGTGTAAGAACATCATCGGAATTATGCCAGTTGAATAATCTTCCGGTACTCTTCAGCAGCCCTTTGTTGATTGCATGGCTTTGCCCCCTGTCAGGCTCACTTTCCCAGTAGGCCAGCCAAGGTTCATATTTTTTTATAATCTCAACGGACTGGTCGGTGCTGCCGCCGTCTATGATGATGTATTCGAGGTTCGGATAGCCCTGCAGCAACACTGAGCGGATACACTCTTCGATGAACCGGCCTTGGTTATAAGAAGGTGTAACAATACTTATCCTGGGCCAAGGCCTCCCATCCGGCATCCTGTCTGGCACTCTCGTGATCTCTTCCGTCCACGGCCAAGCTGTCTTGCCTGCCGGTGGCGGGGGTAAATCTTTTAAAGTTGGACAGCGTGAAGACCCTGTTGATAATTCTGCAACCCTGCGCATTTATCAAATTCGCTCATTCCAATTTAAAGTTTTATGACAAAAGATTCTCCCATTGGCAGATAGCAAGGATATTCCGGCTTATTTGTGAAGAATTCATCAACTGCCACTTTCGCACCGGGGCAACTCAAAAATCCATAATCATCAAAAACCATTATGCCACCCTTTACCATCCGCGGGTAAAAGAACTCACAACAATCCGCTACCGACCTATAAATATCAACATCAATATGAACAAAGCAAAACTGCAGATTGCTTACACCGTCAGAAGTGGCTGGGAAAAAGCCCGGATAAAATCGAATGTTGCTACAATCTTTCAGATACATCTTAACATCATCAAGTGGTGCATCAGAAAAATCCCCCTCCCTGTGAAGGTCCTTCGTTATATCAGTCGGCGGCATTCCAGAAAAAGTGTCAAAAAGATGGATGGTTTTAGTAGTCCCGGCAGCCACCTTTGCAATTAATTTTGCGGTCCCTCCTTTGTAGACGCCGACCTCAGCAATATCACCATCCATACCAACAGCATGATTTACCAGTTGATAAAGCATAAAGCATCTTTCTCGCCCTACTATAGAACGACCGCCAATCTGGTTTAATAAAGAAACAAATACCTCATCGGTATCCCACAGATGAATCGGGTTGGGCCTGCCAGAAGGTATCCGCTGAATTTGGAGGCCAAATTTTGCAAATAACTTTGCCAACAATTTTACGGCGTGCCGCATCAGTTAACACCCCCCATTACTACCAAACATGAATACTTTGGCTTATATTCCTCGATACACTTCCAGAGTTTGAGCAGCCGTTTTGTCCCAGGAATAGGATTTGACTCTTTCAAGACCTGTACGTAGACGCCCAGAATTCCGTCCTTCGGATAATACAATATCAAAAGCTCTTAATAAATCATCAGCCTTTCCAGGTTCAAAGTATATGGGGCAGTCGCCCGCCACCTCGACTGTTGAAGGAATGCGCGAAGCAATAATCGGACATCCACAGGCCATTGCTTCCAGTAACGGCATACCAAAACCCTCATAAAGAGATGGATAAACTAACGCGAGGGCACGGTTGTAAAGACAACATAAAGTTTCGTCATCAATATCTTTCAACAATTTCACCTGCTTTGCTATTGCCAATTCTTCCATCAACTGCTGTTCATTCTCGGAGAGGGACTTGCCACCGACCAACACTAAAGCAACTTCTTTTCGTCGATGCCACAGACTGTACGCCTTCGCCAGGATGTCAAAGTTTTTGTAGCGGGCCCGATTGCCGACATAAAGCAGAAATGGCTGCTCTATTTGAATGCTCGCCGGCACGTCGGTGCTGTCCAATCGCCTGAAAATATCGTTACAGGCATTGGGGACAACATGTACCCTATCCGCATCAAGCTCATAGAATCGAAGAACATCGCGGCGGGTAGCACCGGAAACACAGATTACAGCATCTGCCCGCTGGACTGAGAGACGCTTTCTCTGTCTGAATAAATCAAAGCTGTACCCACTGTAAAACTGAGGGAACAGTTCAAAAACCATATCATGAACTGTAGCAACCGAATACCCTGTCCATTTTTCAGGCGTTGTATAATAGGTAGAGTGCCAAATCTTATCTTTGCCTTTGCCGGCTTTCAAACGGTACATCAATCTGTTTGCAGCACTTATTATGGGCTTCCAAAGGCGCCTCGGATACGGACAATGGTTTATATAAGGGATAGAACAACGGGCAATGTGTGCATGTTCAGGTAATGATTGCTTGAGCAGACCCTGTGTCAGTATGCATATTCGTAAAGAATCATCTATGCCGCACATCCGAGGAAGGATTTCACTGAAAAGCCGCGAAATGCCTCCCCGCAATTGAAGCTGATAAATAATACCATCAACTACTACCTCCATCCTATTAGGCACCCAAAACCATCATATCCTAAGCTTTTCCACAAAACTCTTGTCCGTCGAAGAAGAACACTTTTTACTTTACAACCCCAACCAAAACCACTGCACGTGCCGCTGCCGCATTATCTGGACCAAATGACTCAGCCGTATGGATATTAAAGTACTCGACACCCTGACAATCTTGTTCATTGCTGAGATTCCAGCCGTTTTCCGTATATTTATAAAAGGACGTTGAAACACTGGCGCACGACGAAAATACCTTAAGCAAATCCTCCAGCACGGGACTGTCAAACTGTTCAGCAAACGGTGAGCCATCCCATTCAATCAACTGATGTTTTCCAAACCCAACGGACGCCAGGAACTTGCCCCCCGGCTTGAGAACCCTGATGAGTTCCTTTGCAGCCTGCTTAGCCTCCAAGGCAATTCGTTCCGAGGAGTCTTGTCTGGTATACATCCGATTGTCCATCCCGACGTGCTCTAAAGTCGATATTGAGACAATTTCGTCAAACCAGTTATCCCTGAAAGGCAATCGGCGCAAATCACCATAATGATATGATATTCCTTTCTCCCAAAAAGCCTTGTTCTCAGGAGCAAGTGTGAAAATCGTAATATCTTTACCAGACAATTTTGGGGTTTCAACAATTTCCGGAAAGTTAAAAACAGAACCGGCATCCAACAATCTGCTTTTCCCCTCACTCAGCCGTGACAAAACCCATGGGTACTCAACCACTCGCTCATCATAGCCATACCCATAACCTTTAGGCAGCACCTCCGAATATCTAAATTTTGCAACAAGAACATCATCCTTCAAAACAGTCTGTATAAAGTCAAATTTGCTTGCTTTATATCCACGAGACCACGGCTTTCTACCCCCCTTAAGATATGCTTTAATATCTGCCTGACGTCTGCTTTGTGCGATTCTCTGTTTGACCTGTCTAAGCAATCTATTCACGGTTACCACGTTCTCCAACCCTGCCACTAAAAAAATCTAAGGCCTCCGGCATAGACCACGGCAAATGCCGTCTTTATCGCCTTACACTTTCGCGCATCTTCTTTCTTCTCGACGCTTTTCGATATCATAAAGTTGCAGCAAACCGAGAAGTTTACCTTTGTCATCAGCAACAATTAACGTGACAATCTCATAACGATTAAATATCTTCTCAGTCTCATAGAGTTTCAAGTCTTTGCCGATAATCTTGGGGTTTCTCGTCATGATGTCTCCTGCTTCAAGGCTGAATATGTTTTCACACTTATTCAGAGCCCTTCGAAGGTCGCCGTCTGTAATCACCCCAATTACGCGCTGCTGCCCATCAACAACTACCGCCACTCCCTGTCGACCGGATGTCATAACGCCGATGACATCCTTCATGCAAGAGGCTTTCAAAACAACCGGGATGTTATCCCTGACCATAGCATCCTCAACCTTCGTCAACAATCTTCTGCCCAGGCTGCCCCCCGGGTGAAATCTTGCGTAATCTTCGGTATTAAACCCTCTTTCCTTCATTAAGGCAATGGTAAGAGCATCACCCATCACAAGAGCGACGGCAGCAGAAGTAGTCGGGGCCATTTGAAGTGGACATGCCTCCTTCTTGACGTTTATATTCAGAAGATAATCAGAACTGGCAGCTAATGTCGAGTTTGCATCGCCGGTCATGGAAACTATCAGATTGCCATTGTCTTTCAAAAAAGGAATAATCTTCAACACCTCTTCGGTTTCCCCTGAATACGAAATTAACAAGAGAATGTCCTCCGCTTTTATCATTCCCAAATCGCCGTGAAACGCCTCAGCCGGGTGCATAAAGAAACTGGGCGTGCCCGTAGACGCAAGCGTACACGCTATTTTTCTCCCGATAATACCTGATTTACCCATTCCGCAGACAATCACCCTGCCTGTACAATTCAAGATTCTTTTTACCACTTCCGCAAAGTTATTATCAATCCGTCCGGATGATTCCAACATTGCCTCTGCGCCTATGGCGAAGACCTCTTTCGCACAGGATATAGACCTCTCAGCAGGTGTCTGCTGAGGCATACCTGCTATTTTCTCAAGTTTTTTCTTGGATACTTTTCCCGTCTCCGATATCAATCTGCCCATATCGCCTCCTCGAATTCCCAAGGGTATCACAAAAAACCGTTACCTTCTCCAACTATTCCACATATTCTGATGAGCAACTTTCTTTGTAAACAAAATTCTCAATAAAATGTTTCATATCGTTTAAAAAACCAGGCGTATAACCGTTTATGAAAAAATATCATCGCTGCCTTACTACACTGCGCCATAATTCACGGGCATGTATGGTAGCCGAGTTCCTGGCCATGGTCCGCAACCTCCGACGCAAAGCGGGAATAAAGTGAACTTTGACATAGTTACTGAAAGACCAGCAGGCAAGCGTGATTTTCTCCCACAGTGTGAGCTTATCAGTACTGAAGATGATTCTCTGCAACAGAACTTCCCGTACAAGATAGGAGTGCTTTATTAACACTGGGTTGGTTATGCACTCGCTATGCGCGATACTCTCAAAGCTCTTAGATGTCCCTCCATATCTCTTGGTCATAAGTTTTTCTTGAACAGTAACAAACTCTCCCTGAAAACTAAGCTCTGCCAGCAAAATGTGGTCGGTCGCAATTACTTTCTTCAGCGGCATCACCTTACGCAGAGCGTCACGCTTGTAGACCCCATAAAAAATACCTCCTACATTTTTTTTGCCACAATGAAGCATCGACTTATAGTGCTTAAATCTCTCACGAGGCTTCAAGCCAATCGTTGAGAGCCCATGATCAATGAGAATCAACTCTCCTGTTTCGGGAGCGATACTCTCGCACATGGTTCCGGCAAGAACAATAGCGTCTGAAATACCGAATGCTTTGAGACATGCCCCGAGATATCGCCGATCATAATAGTCATCATGAGCGGCCCACATAAAATACTCGCCGGCAGACAGTTCGAAAACCCTGTTGAAGTTCCAGGTGCCTCCCATATCACGTTCATTTCGATAGTATCGGATTCGCTCATCCCTTGCAGCATACTCAAGACAGATTTGCTGTGTCTCATCCGTAGATGCGTTGTCCGAAATGATGAGCTCAAAGTCCCCATAATTCTGCGCCAAGAGGGAGTCCAGCGCCTGTCGAATGTGCCGTTCGCCGTTGTATACCGGCAGACCTATACTTATAAGAGGCTCGTAACCCATAGTAACCTGAACTTAATCCCTGGTCTACAGCTTATGCTGAATTAGAGCTTGAGATATGTCTCTGTTCCAAATAGTCGAACGGACGGACACCAGGTACAATTAAGTATAAAATCAAAAACCCAGCGGAAAGCCGACATATCCTGTTAATAAACTTGTTCGGTGATTAAACCGTGTATCAACTAAAATCATGTTCTTTTCAATATTGATTTTTATAAGTTACCGGCTTGATAAATAACCCCTGACCTGTTGGCAGCGATAGTATCTTTATCCCTTTATCACGTGCAAATTCCCCGAAGGCTTTATGTTGTTCTTCAAAGCCGATATAAGCATAATCATCCAGCAGAACAAGGGCCCCGGGTACAAGCTTGTCCCAGAAATATGTAGCCGCTTCGATTTCCGGTTTGGTGCAATTCATATCAATAGCTAAATAGCACACCTTCTCAATGTGCACATTATTCAGGGTGTCTGGTATGCTGCCTCTGACAAGATGAACATTTTTGAACTCTGAGAAATTTTCTTTAGCCCTCTCGTAACACTCCGAAAACATCTTTCGATTGAAATCGACCCTGCCCTGCAATAATTCATTTTCATTAAAAAGGCTTTCATCGATACCGCAAAAAGTATCATAAAGATAAAAGTGCTTGTCCATAGTGTTCCAGTCTAAATACCTCATTATCGCTGAACTTAAAAATCCCCTGTTCACTCCACATTCAACAAAGTCACCTTCGAGCCTTCGAGCATTGTAAGCCACCCAAAGTCCCACATGAACTCGCCAATGCCACTGGCGATCCTCGTCCGCTCTAATTCCACGTGAATACGCAGCTATGAAATCCGCATCCTTCATGAAATCATGGTTATGCATCGTTCGAAGCGAATCTTGATCATATAACGGAAACGGCGACAATGATGGCCTGACGACAGGAGGCACTATCCTTTTGATCTCGTAGCCGCCCATTGCGAGTACTTTCTTGATGATTTTTTTTAATACCATTGCCGTTACTCCTCTAACTTTCTGTGTCTCGCTCAAAGTCGCCATAATTCTGTGCCAAGAGGAAATCCAGCACCTGCCGAATGTGCAGGCCGTCGCTGTATACCGACAGGCCGAATGCTGACCTTGGGATTGCGAGTCATCATTTAGATTTATCCTGACTTACTCCTTAAACCATACGTCTATCCGTTTCTTTTATCTATCCGTCAGTCCGAGCGCTGACTTCAAAGCTCCGCAAACATACCTTACTTTTTCTTTAGTCAGATTTAAACCGCTGGGAAGATTCAGACCATATGGAGAAATTGCATAGCTGACAATATTCCGTTGTTGTGCTTGTCTGGCTTGTTCCAGATTTCTATAGGCTGGGAGGGAACTGAGCGGATAAAAAAATGGACGGCAGTTAATACCTCTTTCTGACATAATGGTCATAAGCACATCTTTTTTAATGCCGAACTTTTCATCAAGGATAACCGTAACCATCCAGTAGCTATTTTTCGTACCTGGTGGCTCATGGTTCAAAGTAATACCGTGAATACGTCCCAATTCTGACTGATACCAACTAAAAATCTGACGCTTGCGCTCGAGAAGTTCATCAATACGTTCAAGTTGAGCCAAACCAAGCGCTGCCTGCATACTGCTCATTTTGTACTTGTAAGCAACCTCGGTATTAAAAAACATGGTGTCGCCCTGGGAACGGCCATGGTTTCTGAGAAACAAAACACGGTCACGGATATCTTTTTTGTCGGTAATCAGCATTCCCCCTTCACCTGTGGTCAGGGTCTTGGACCCGTGAAAACTGAAAACGCCGATATTTCCAAAACTGCCGGCCTTGCGGCCCTTGTACTCCGAACCTATGGCCTCGGCTGCATCCTCGATTACAGCGATATTGTGGTTTTCCGAGATGGTCAGAATTTCATCCCAGTCCGCCAGGCTGCCATACAAATCCACAGGGATGACTGCTTTAGTCCGTGGAGTAATGCGTTGCTCAAACGACTCGGCGGAAAGACACCACGTTTTCGGGGTAATGTCTGCAAAAACCGGTATTGCGCCCACATAGCTGATTGGTGCAGAGGTGGCTATCCAGGTAACGTCCGGAACGATAACCTCATCACCCGGTCCCACCCCCAAGGCAGCTAACGACAAGTGAATAGCTGAGGTGCAGGACGGCAAGGACACGGCGTATCTCACGCCCAGGTATCCAGCAAATAACTCCTCGAACCGTGCGTTGTATATATTCGCGTTAGAATACCAGGCATTGGCCACAGCATCAGCTACATAGTCGATCTCTTTTTTGGTAATCCACGGACCGGAAATGGGAATTCGTTCCATACTTAATCCGCTATACACTTTAGATATCCCTCAGAGGCTGCCGTAAGTAGCAATTTATTTCCTATATCTTTATCGATAACAAAGTGACCATTGTTTTTAAGGAACTCCCGTATGGCGGTCTTGGGATTATTGCCCTTGTCCCAGGGTCGGTCGGGATAATATCCCGGCGGCATATCTTCAACTATGGTATCAAAGACCACAACATAGCTCCCCTTGGTTACCAGGTGAGAATAAAGTTGCAACTCTCCTAAAACATGCTCGTGGGTA
>Ga0315282_10000524_pt1 | contig 75829 bp, 75 predicted proteins | sample YL17G07_20_MG_FD_203693 | JGI IMG/M metagenome (GOLD analysis project Ga0315282, IMG submission 203693) | Sediment microbial communities from Yellowstone Lake, YNP, Wyoming, USA - YL17G07_20 | ecosystem: Environmental > Aquatic > Freshwater > Lake > Sediment | place: USA: Wyoming | collected... | reverse complement strand
TGCTCAAGGCTGGGCTCTTCGGTAACAGGCTTGATTAGCACGAGCTTGTCCGGGGAGCTGATTATGGTAGCCTCGCTCCCGGCCTGAGTGTGGCGCCAGCTGTCCTTGCCCGGCTCATCAAAGGGCAGGTTTTCCTTGGTGTGCTTTATGGTCGCCACTTTATAGCCTCGTGATTTCAGCTCCTGAAGCAGCTTTTCAATGAGGGTCGTCTTTCCTGACCTTGATTTACCTATAATTGAAACTATGGGAGGCATTGTTTATTACCTTCGTGCTGAGCTAGACAGCTATGATAACACGCTGCCAATATGCTGTCAAAGAGTGCTGTCTATGATAAACTAAGGTAAGGCTTTATTCGGGATGTCCTGATGGAAGAGAAAAAGGAAATCAAGTATAAAATAGCCAGTGGCCATGCTGTGCGGCAGAGGCATCTTATCCTTGAGGAGGCGCCCGGGCTGAGTGCTAGCCGGCTGGAAAGGGAAGGCTTCCGGTTCGGTGAGTGGCTTTACACTGAGGCATCGACGCCGTTTCTTCGCGGGCTCGTCGCCTATATTGACGAAGCCGAGCTGAGGAAAGAGACAGGCTTCGGCTACTAGTAACCGGGTGCCATATCCAAGCGCAGGCAGGGGCGAGAAAAGGCTCTAAAGGAGCAGGAAAATGAAGGCAATGGTGCTGAAGGAGATATGTGAGATTAGGGTCGAAGGAAAGGCTCGGCAGAGAAAGGAACTGCCACTAAAAGCCGAGCCCCTGGAACTGGTTGATTTGCCCGTGCCCCAGCCTAAAGCGAAAGAGATTCTGATTAAGGTTTTAGCCTGCGGTGTTTGCCGGACCGAGCTTGACCAGATAGAGGGCAGGATTGCCCCGCCCAAATTACCGGTTATTCCCGGTCACCAGCCGGTGGGGATAGTTGAGGCTCTTGGGGTGGGGGCAACCAGATTTAAGATCGGTGACCGCGTTGGCGCCGCCTGGATATATTCCAGTTGTGGGCAGTGTAAGTTCTGCCGGAGGGGCGAGGAAAACCTATGTGAACAATTTAAGGGGACTGGCTGCGACGCTGACGGCGGCTATGCTGAGTATATGGTAATCTCCGAGGACTTCGCCTATAAAATTCCGCAGAGATTTACCGACCTGGCCCTGGCGGCTCCCCTGATGTGCTCGGGAATAGTTGGCTATCGCTCTCTAAAACTTACCGGGATGGAGGATGGCAAGACCCTGGGGCTTTACGGGTTTGGGGCGGCGCACCACCTGGTAATCCAGATGGCAAATTTCAAATTTCCCAATTCCCAAAAATTTGTTTTGAGCCGAAACCCGGTGGAGAGGGAACTGGCCAAGAAGTTAGGCGCTGACTGGGTAGGCGAGATTGAAGCTCAGACCCCGCAAAAGCTGGATTGTGCCATTGATACCACCCCCGCCTGGAAGCCGACAGTTAAAGCCCTGGAGAATCTGGAGAGGGGAGGGAGGCTGGTGGTCAATCTGATTAGAAAAGAGGAGGTAGACAAAGAATTCCTCTTAAAGCTAGATTATTCTAGGCATCTTTGGCTGGAGAAGGAGATTAAAACGGTAGCCAATGTAACCAGAAAAGATGCGGAGGAGTTTCTGGCTCTGGCAAGCCGGGTGCCGATTACCCCCGAGATTCAGCAGTTCAAACTGGAAGAAGCCAATAAGGCGCTGGTTGAGCTAAAAAGCGGGAAAATCCGGGGGGCTAAGGTCTTGAAGATGCAAGCCTGAAGCAGTTTTGCCTGCCGCCTGTGAATTGGTAAGTCCCATTGTAGCATCTTAGCGTCATGTGTATCAATAAGCCCTCTCTTTACAGCTAGGTATTTTTGGACTAGAATAGATACGATTTTAGCGGGAGTAGTTCAGAGGCAGAACATCTGCTTCCCAAGCAGAGAGTCGCGAGTTCGAATCTCGTCTCCCGCTCCATAGTTTCCCCTGGCAAAGCCCGCACGCAGATCGGCTAAACTCTTTCAAAGGATACCGGCTACATCACTGATGTTTATTTCCAGCATCTTAATACTCGCCAGGATACGGTCAACATTCCTGTCCACAGCCTGAATTCCCCCGGAAATACGCTTTAGCTCGGTGGCGGTCTGTTTTAGCAACTGGATCTTTTCCGCCATATCCCCTATTTTATATTCTTCTGCCACTTTATTACTCCTTGGGTCTTAAGTCTTTAAACCTCTTCGCCTTAACATCATACCTTGGGAGGGTACCATACTCGTGAAACTCGAGGGTATACCTCAACCCGGTCTTCACCCTGAGCTGGTCAACCAGCTTATTCTTGATGGCGTCAACATTACCCTCTTGCCCCGCCATTAGCTCCACTTTTAATGTAATATCATCCAGGTCGCCTTTCTTGGTCACCAGCACCTCATATTCGTCACCTAGCTGTGGAATGCTTCTGACCACTTCCTCAATGGAAGTTGGCGCCAGGAGTACCCCCTTTACCTTGGTAATATCGTCAGCCCGCCCCATAACACCACCCCGAAGAAGGCGAAAGGTTCGGCCGCATTCGCATTTATCTATCGGGCTCCATTCAATAATATCCTTAGAATCGAACCTGATGCATGGTTGGGCCATGCGGTCGAAGGCAGTAATGACCATCTTACCCCTCCTGCCCGGCTCAGTAATAAGTTTGCCAGTATCGAGGTCTTCTATCTCAACCAGGAACAAAGCCTCGTTAACATGCAAACCGGATTGGTAGATACATTCATAGCCCCAGTCACCTATCTCAGTGGCACCTATATGGTCATAGACCTTGGCTCCCCACGCCTCTTCCATTCTTTTCTTCGTTGTCGGTATGCTGCCCCCGGGCTCACCGGCAACGGTGATTTTCCTTATCTGCAAATCCCGGGCCGGGTCTATACCAAGCTTCCTTCTGGCGACGTCAGCCATGCCCAAGATATAGGTGGGGGTTGCCATCATGGCGGTGGCTCTTAGCTCTTGCATCCTCAGTATTCTTGCCTCGGTATTTAGTACCCCGCCAGGAATTACCTCACAGCCCAGCTTCTCAGCTCCGTAATGGGCGCCCCAGAAGGCGATGAAGATGTTGTAACCAAAGGGTAAGAAGACCCGGTCGGAGGCTCGGTAGCCTTGAGCATATAATACATAAGCCCAGGCGTCGGCGTGCCACTCCCAATCCTGCCAGGTATCAGCTTGATATACTGGTTGTCCGGTGGTGCCGCTGGTCTGGTGATATTCGGTAACTTCCCCGAGAGGCACACATAGCATATCTCCATAAGGGTAGGGGTCTTTGCCTTGAATAGCCCTCATCATCGACTTCTCTACCTTGGGTACCTTTCGTATATCATCAAACGTCCTGATGTCGCCAAGCTCTATGCCAGCTTCACTATATACCTTATGATAGAACTTGGAGTGCTCGTATGCCCACTTGAATATGTTCTGAAATTTTTTGAGTTGCAACCTTTGCAGCTTTTCACGAGGCAGTGTTTCTAGAATTGGATTCCAGTATTGCTCCACTCTTTTTTAAAACCTCCTGCCTTAATGGGGAGCTTGACCATTTAAAACACAAAGAGGTCAAGACCGCCCAGCATATTCACGACCGCCCCGGTCATGTAGCGGGCCTTATCTGATATCACATAGGCTACGGCATCAGCAATCTCTTGAGGTTCAGCGATGCGGCGAGCAAGTATCCTCTTCTCCAGCTTCTGGCGCGCTTCATCATCAAGCGGGGCATCAGTCTTAGCCACACCAACGAGCACGGCATTACTGGTAATATTATACCTTGCCCCCTCCAGGGCGACTGATTTAGTCAGACCAATGAGACCTGCCTTTGCTGCACCGTAGCTAGTCTGCCCAAATCCTCCCATGACTCCAGCCACCGATGTAATATTCACAATCCGACCCCAGTTGTTGGCGCACATATCATCCCAGGTCGCTTTAATGCAATGGAAAGCAGAAAAGAGGGTGGTATATAAAGCTTTATGCCACACATCCATCGAGGTCTTGCTTATGGTGATAAACTGCCCCATCTGTGCCGCGTTGTTCACTAATATACTAACGGCTCCCAGATTACTCTTAATTTCAGCAATCCCTCTTTTTACATCTTCATAGTCTTCTACGTTCATTCTTACCGCAATCGAATTTCTGCCCAGTTGCTTTATTTCCTCAGCTACTGCCTGTGCCCCCTCAAAGTGAGCCCAGCCACTAACAGCCACATCGGCTCCTTCTCTGGCCAGGGTAAGGGCAGTGGCTCGCCCAATACCACGCGGTCGCGACGCTCCACTGACAAAGGCTACCTTCCCTTCTAAAGACATATGTCTTCCCCTCCTTTCAGCTGGCTGGCAAATAGCTCCCTAGAATATCCGAAATGGGCAGTAAAGGACTTGAACCTTCGACCTCACGGATGTGAACCGCGTGCTCTAACCAACTGAGCTAACTGCCCAAAATCACCGCTATTTTACCCCCCGAAATCAGCTTTGTAAAGGCAGACCCCTTGCTTCGTCTTAAGGGATTGACCATTGTGGTAACAAGGAGTAGGATATGGCGAGGAAAATTTTAGGGGGATAGAAGTCGTGAAACTAAAAGATAAAGTAGCTATTATTACTGGTGGGGGGACGGGGATAGGGAAAGCTATTAGCCTTGCCTTTGCCAATGAAGGAGCGGCAGTGGTAGTAGCCGCCCGTAACCTCTCCAGATTGGAAGAGGTAGCTAAAGACATCAGAGCTAGGGGTGGTAGGGCAAAGGCGATACAAACTGATATTGCTGACCACGAGCAGGTAAAGCGGATGGTAGCTCAAACTATTGATGAGTTTGGGCAGATTGACATATTGGTAAATAATGCCGCCAGGGGTACGTTTAATAATGCTGATGTAGCCGATATGAATCTGGATGAATGGCATAATTTATTGGCGGTAAATTTAACCGGGACTATGCTTTGTTCTAGAGAGGTGCTTAAATATATGATTCCTCGTAAAAGCGGTAATATTATCAATATTAGCAGTGTGGCTGGATTATCTGGGGTCCCTAGGGAAAGCCCGTATTCCGCCAGCAAATGGGGGGTAATCGGCTTTACTGAGACCCTGGCTATTGAAGCCGGTAAATTCGGCATTCGTGTTAACTGCATCAGCCCCGGCGCTACCCGGACTAAAGAATTCGAGGATTGGGTAAAGAAGGCGGCCAGAGACGCCGGTATCTCCTATGAGGAGATGATGAGTAAAGTCACGGACAATAATGCCTTGAAGAGAATAGCCGAGCCGTCGGAGATAGCGGCTTGTATTGTCTTTCTGGCTTCGGATGATTCCAGCGCCATGGCTGGACACAACCTCATTGCTAGTTGCGGTTTTCATATAACTCACCCGAACATGATTCATTAGGCATGACCGGAGTTTATTTTTTTAGGAGGGCTTTAGACAGTGACTGAATCAAAATACGGAAGAAACCTGGTAAGAAAACCCATTTACGAAGTGAGTGCTGGTAAAATAAAAGGCCGCCAGTATCCCACAATGACAATCATGAGTAACGCTCTTGTGCCGGGAAGCAATACCTATATTGAACTGGGCTGGATATGGGAAATGCCTGAGCCCAACCCCCATATCCTTGAACATTCGCATGCTAAGTATAACGAGATTGTTCTACATATAGGCAGTGACCCTTCTAATCCGGAAGACCTTGGTGCCGAGATAGAGTTTACCGTTGGTGGTGAACCGCTCGTCTTTGACCGAACCTCAGCACTGTTTGTGCCCGCGGGTGTAAAGCATGGTCCGGTAATCTGGAAAAAGGTCAGACGACCACATCTCCAGATGGCGATGGTACTTGGTGCTGGTACCCTGGGCGAGGCAGACCCGGGAGGACACGAGAAGCAAAGAGGGTAGAAATTATCCCTTTATAGCTTTACTACCTTGGCGGTATGGATATCGGGGATGGATAGTAGCTGCTGGCACTGTTTCTCGGGCAGGGGTTCGTCCACCGCCAGTATCATTAAGGCTTGTCCTCTGGGCTTGAGGCGGCTTACATGCATGGCACTGATATCGACATCGGCGTCCCCGGTTATCTTGCCTACGGCGCCAATTAGCCCGGGGCGGTCCAGGTGGTCGCAGAATAGGAAGTAGCCGCCGGTGGGCACAATATCAAACCAGTAGTTATTGACCCGGACAATGTGCACTTCCTTACGCATTACCGTCCCGGCAACAGTGGTCGCCCCGGTGCTGGTGGTGGCTTCCATGGTGATAAGGCTGGCATAGTTCTCGCAGGTGGGCTCTTTCTGCTCCACAACGCTTAAGCCGCGCCTGGCGGCGACTATATTGGCATTGACCAGGTTGATTCGCTCCTCACTTACCTGCTCAAGCAGTCCTCCCAGGGCGGCGGCTTTGAGGGCATTGGTATCGTAATTAGAAATCTCACCCTCATATTTAATCTGGACAGCGCTCACCTGTCCCTCAACAATCTGGCTTAATAGCCTGCCCACGGTGGTTGCTACCTGCATGAATGGTGCCAGCACGGCTAGCATCTCTGCCGGGATGAAGGGAGCATTAACCGAGTATTTGGCGGGATGCCCGTTGAGCACGTCAATAACCTGCTCGGCGACATCCCTGGCGGCCATGACCTGAGCTTCAGCGGTGGAAGCACCCAGGTGGGGGGTAACAATGATATTGTTACTGTCAAAGAGGACGCTTTCGGTAGCTGGTTCGGTGGAGAAGACATCTATGGCGGCACCAGCCACTTTTTTATCCTTCACCGCCTTCGCCAGTGCTGCTTCGTCAATGATTCCACCGCGGGCAGTATTAATAATTCGGACTGTTGGCTTGACCAGAGCCAGCTCTTTAGTCCCAATCAGTCCCTTGGTCTGGGCTGTTAAGGGGGTGTGCACGGTTATAAAGTCAGCTTCTTTGAATAGCTGTTTTAATGGGACGAGCTCTACCTGCAAATTGCGGGCGTGGTCAGCCGAGATAAAGGGGTCATAGGCAATCAGCTTCATCTCCAGCCCCAGGGCGCGCCTGGCTACCTCCGTCCCTACCTTGCCCAGCCCGATGAGACCTAATATCTTGTTTCTTATCTCGGTGCCCATAAAGTCGCCCCGCCGCCATTTCCCCGATTTGAGTGAGGCGTTAGCCTGTGGGATATGGCGAGCCAGGGCGAGCATAAGGGCAATGGTATGCTCGGCGGCGGAGATGGTATTGCCGGTGGGGGCATTAACCACGATGATGCCGCACTTGGTGGCTTCGTCGACATTGATATTGTCAACACCAACGCCCGCCCGACCGATGACCTGGAGCTTCTTACCCGCTTTTATCACCTCGGCGGTGACCTTGGTCTGACTGCGTACCACCAGGGCTTCGTAGTCGCCAATTATGGATATCAGTTCCTTGGGCGAAAGTTCAGTTTTAACATCCACCTGAGTGTGGCGGCGTAGAAGCTCTATCCCTTCTTCAGAAACAGGGTCGGCAACTAAGACCTTCATTTTAACTTTTAACCCCTGAACCCGGCTTGCGGCAGCACTAGCTTTATTTTTGATATTACCTCTTTGATGTCGTCCTCATTTACCCAGCCCAGGTGCCCGATGCGGAATATCTTGCCGTCCAGTCTTTGCTGCCCGCCGGAGAGCATAACCTGGTGCTCCTCTCTCAGAATCTTATTCATCTTCTTGGGGTCAAGCCCGTTTGAGGCAGCGACGGCGGTAACTGTATTGGAGGCATATCTCTCATCGGCGAAGAGGGAGAGCCCCAGCGATTTTATTCCGTCTCGGGCAATTTGGGCAACCCGGGCGTGACGAGCGAAAATATTACTTAGACCCTCTTTTAGCATCATATCCAGCGCCACCTCAAAACCGAATACGACGGAGACCGCCGGTGTCCACGGTGTTTCCCCCTTCTCCAGATAGTTCTTGGCTTTGGTAAAGTCCCAGTAGAAGCGGGGCATCTTGGCTTTGGCATGTGCCTGCCACGCCTCCTGGCTCACGCTGACCATAGCCAGGGCGGGGGGAACCATCCACCCTTTCTGGGAGGCGGTAACGACAACATCGCAGTGCCAGTCATCCACCGGCAGGTTGATTGAGCCCAGGCTGCTGATGGCATCAACCAGCAGCAGTTTATCAAACTTCTTTACCACCGAGCTGATTGCCTCCAGGTCATTGGTAACGCCGGTAGATGTTTCATTATGGGTAACCAGCACCGCCTTTATCTTTGGCTCATTCTTAAGGGCTTTGCCGACGGCATCAGCATCAGCCGCCTTGCCCCATTCAAATTTCAGGGGCACTACCTCGGCGCCGAACTGCTGGGCGATACTGGCGAAACGCTCGCCAAAGACGCCAATGGCTACCGAAAGCACCTTGTCGCCGGGGGAGAGGGTATTGACGATTGCCGCCTCCAGTCCTCCCGTGCCCGAGCCGGTGAGCAGAAAGACGTCTGTCTTGGTCTGAAAAAGCTCTTTCAGCTTTGCGGTGACATCGTTGAGCATCTGGGCAAACTGGGGGCCGCGGTGATTTACCATCTGCCGGCTCATTGCCTGCAGGACTTCTTTGGGGCAGGGGGTAGGCCCGGGGATACGTAGTTGCTCCATTTTTCTCCTTGCCTTTTAATTATTAGTAAAAGAATATATTAGCATGAGGCGGTAAATAAATCAATCAATAGATTATAAGCCGGCTAGCTTTTTCTTGAGCTCGGAGAGTTGCCTCAGGTGCGATTTTTCCTCGGCGATTATCTTATTTACCGTTGGTTGTGCTCGCTGGGGCATTATCTCTCTCATCTCGTAGTAGAAGAGGATTGAGTCCTTTTCCGCCCCGATGGCCAGGTCAAGGGCGACAATATCGCTCTCTGCCCCCCTCGCCATTTTGCTGGCAATTACCTCATCACTGAAAATGGCGCTGTCAACCAGCGTCTGGAGATAAACGGCGTATTCCCCGGCGGTTTCGGCAAACTGGAATTTATCGGCTTCAGAGAGCAAGCCCTGAAAAATCTGCATATGCTCTCGTTCCATATCGGCAAGATAGCGAAAGACTTCAGCGGCGTTAGCATTCTTGGTTGAACCAGCCATGCTCTCGTAGAAGGCAACCCCCCTTCCCTCAATGCCAATGGCTATATTGATAAGTTCACTGCCCGAAAAAGAGATGGTCATTTTATCACCTACTCCTTTTCTTCCTTGAGTAAGTCAGTGAAGACCTCGGTATGATATATTTCGTGGTCTCTAATGCGGAGCAAAAGCTGCTTCAGGTCTTTCTCCTTGACCTCCCTGGCGGCGCGGTCATACGCCTTGGTTACTTCCTTCTCAATCTTGATGTCAGCCCGGAGCATATCGGCGGTCCTGGTTGAGCGGTCAACCTTGGCGTGCTCGATTTTAGGATTGCCCCCGCCATTGACCATCTCCTCAGCCAGCCAGCCTAAATGCTGCATCTCGTTGATAGCCTGGTCCTGCATCTCTTCTTTGACCTCGTCGCTGGTTGCTGTATAGGAGTGGAGTAAATACTGCAGGATGACGGTGTACTCGTGCTCAATACCCCAGTTAAGGGTTTTAGTAACCTTGTCCTGCCGCTTGCCCCTCAGGTTTTTAGTCCCTTCCTTCTTCGCCTTGTCCACGAAGTGCTTGAAATCACCGCGGTGTGATTCTTCATCGGAGAGGATGCGCTTAAGTAGCCGCTTTATCTTGGGGTCGCCAATAGCCTTGATGTGCTCTTGGTACTGTTTGACGGCGTCTCCTTCCAGCAGCACGTCGTTGCTCATCCAATCCGTAACCGCCTTACCGCTCATGCGCATCTTCCCTCGCTTCAGGCTGGGGACACCACCCAGTTCAGTTATGGTCTCGGCAAGGAAGTCGAGGTGGCGCATTTCCTCCCTGGCGAGGGCTTCAATCTCGCAGGCCATCTCACCCTCACCCATAGCGTAGGCATGGGTCAGGTACTGAATGATAGCGCCGTGCTCTCCCTCAAGGTCCTGGTTTAGCAGTTCAACGATTTTCTTTTTGTCCATTACCCCCTCCCTTTTCAGCTGTTATCTACTAGGCGAAGCCCTGCTCTTTGTGTTTTTGGGCGATGGTATCTGCCAGCTTATCCAGTGCCTTGAAATCAGCCTCTCTGGGTAAGCCCTTGCAGAGCACCGGCTCCAATACTTCTACCTTTAGGTTGGGGATCATCGCCGCCAGTTGCTCCACCGTCTTGCCGCCCCAGCCGTAGGAGCCGATAATAGAGACAAACCTAAGTTTTGGCCTCAGGGCATTAGCCAGGAAGGCGGCGTAGGCAGCATTGGGGTGGGGACCAGCCAGTACGGTGGGGGTGCCGATAACCACTGTAGCCGCATCCACCAGCGCCATTGCCAGTTTGCCGATGTCGGTCACGGCAAGGTCAAACTGCTGCACCCTCACCCCCCTCTGGGCTAAAGCCCCGACAAGGTGCTCAACCATCTTTCGGGTGCTGCCGTGCATCGAGGTATAGGGTAGTACCGCGATGTTTTTTGGCTTATCGGAGACCCAGCTATTATACGCCTTCACGATGAACTCCGGTTTGTCGTGCATGGGCCCGTGGCTGGGGGCAATGAGGCTAATTTCGTAGCCCCTTATCTTCTCCAGGTTCTTCTGGATGGTGGTGCGGAAGGGCATCATGATTTCGGCATAATACCTCTTGGCTGCCTCGTAAACCTGCCCTTCATCGGTTACATAAAGGTCGGTGGTGGCCAGGTGGGAGCCGAAGAAATCGCAGGGGAACAGTATCCTGTCTTCCCTCAAATAGGTAAGCATTGTCTCCGGCCAGTGAACCCAGGGGGCATGAATAAACTCCAGGGTCCTGTCTCCCAGCGAAATGGTCTCCCTGTCGTCGACGGTTATAAACCTCTCTTCTGCAATCATCATCAGGTCTATTAGCATGTCCTTACACTTGGGTGTGCAGACCACTTTTGCCTCGGGGTATTTCTCCAGCACTTGAGGAATAGTGCCGGAATGGTCCTTCTCAGCGTGATTGGCGATGACATAGTCTATACTCTTAACCTTAAGCTCATTTAGGTGATTTATCAGCACAGCCTTCATCGTGGGGTCTACGGTATCAATAAGTGCTGTCTTCTCACTGCCCTTGATTAGATATGAGTTATAGCTGGTGCCGTCAGGAAGCGGTATCAGGGCGTCAAATAACCGCCGGTCCCAGTCAATCGCCCCTACCCAATATACCTTAGGTCTTATCTCTCTCATCTTATTCAATCTTTTCAAATTCGCTCTTGGGAGCCCCGCAGATGGGGCATACCCAGTCAGCAGGCAGCTTTTCAAAGGGCGTCCCCGGTTTTATGCCGCTATCTGGGTCGCCTGCCTCAGGGTCATAGATATAGCCGCAAACGGTGCACTTATATTTTGCCATCTTGCCCCCGCCTCAGCCCCCGTCCAGCGACGGGTGCTCCCTGGTAACAAACCAGCCTGCCGGGTCTTTTAGGTATTCGTAATAGTCGAGCAGGATTAGGTAGTGTTCCCTTTCCTCAGCCGCCACGGTATGGTAAAAGTCCCTCTCGGCGTCATAGAGGGCATTTCCCTCTTGGCGTTTATAGTAGTCATAGGTCTTATTTTCCATAATCATCGCTGTCTCTATGGCATCACGCTCCGTGGCCGGGGCGTCTATCTTTATGCCGATTTCCTCGGTTGTCTTGACCAGTATGGTTCTCAGCCTTTTGCCCCCGTCGGGTTGAAAATCGGTCACCGGCCATGCCTTTTGAGCTTGTATTGCCCGGTAGAGCTGCTCAAACTTTTGCCGGTGGACGTCTTCTTCGGCGGCTAGCGACTGCAGTAGTTTCTTGCCCGCCTCGTTACTGCTTTCCTGGCTTGCCTTCAGATAGTACTCCTTGCCGTCAATTTCCATCTGAATAGCAATCTGAAGTGCTTTTAGTGTTTTATCCTGTTCCGTCTCCATTAGAATAAATCCATGCTGAGGTATCTCTCGCCCCTGTCGGGCAGGACGGTGACAATGGTCTTGCCTTTGTTTGACCTTCGGGCAATCTCCAGTGCGGCAAGGACATTGGCACCTGAGGAAATACCGACCATCAGCCCTTCCTCTTTTATCAGCCTCCGCGTCATAGCCACGGCGTCACTGCCCTTTACTTGAATCACCTCATCTAGAAGGTCCTTGTTGAGCAGACTGGGGATAAATCCTGGGCCAATTCCCTGTATTATATGTGAGCCGGGCTTCCCCCCGCTCACTACCGCTGATTCCGCCGGCTCTACGGCAATGCTCTTTACCTCGGGGTAGACCTTTCTCAGTGCCTCGGCCACTCCCATTAATGTTCCCCAGGTACCACCCCCGGCGACAAAGGCATCAATTCTATCTTTTACTTCTTCCAAAATCCTCTTGGCGGTAATCTCTCGGTGGGCGGCGATGTTATCCGGGTTATCAAATTGCCTCGGCAGCCAGACATCTTTATTTTCCCTGCCTAGCTGCTCAGCCTTCTTCAGGGAGCCGATAAACCCGTCCTTTTCCGGGGTTAGGACAATCTCAGCGCCAAAGGCTGTCATCATCTGCCTTCTTTCTTTGCTCATATGCTCGGGCATGACGGCAATAAATTTGTAGCCTTTTAGCGGGGCGAGCATGGCGAATGATATGCCGGTATTGCCGCTGGTAGCCTCTATAATCATGCCTCCCGGTTTTAATAGCCCCTTCTTCTCCGCCATCTCCATCATGTATAGAGCCATCACATCTTTGATGCTGCCGCTTGGGTTTAAGGCTTCCATTTTAGCCAGGATGGTGGAACTGGTGTCGTTTATCTTAACCAGTTTCACCAGTGGTGTATTTCCAACTAGGTCTAATATGCTTTTTGCCATTTTGTATCCGTTGACGCCTCTCGGTTCTTTATGATAGTGTAGCTTTGTTGGCTAAGATAGTCAACCATAGTGCAGTTGTGAGTGGAGCTAACGAGGGCTATAATTGGTAAAGGAGGTGTAAGGAGATGAAAATTGTAAGGTTGTGCCAGGAAGGTTCTTGTTGCCCGGTGGTTAAGGTGATGAAGGCGCGAGTGGAGATAGGGGAGAAGGGTAACACCTGCACCCTCACCAAGCCACAGTGGGAGACCCTCAAGGAAAAGATACTGAAGAAAGAGCTCTAATTCTGAGGGCTAGGGAGAGCGGCGAACCTTTATTATCTCGGCTAGGATGCTGACCGCTATCTCTTCCGGGGTCTGGGCATTTATCTCCAGGCCGATGGGGGCATGGACCCTAGCCAGTTGTTCCTTGGTTATCCCTTTAGCCACGAGGTGAGAGAATATCGCCTTAGTCTTGGTTTTGCTCCCTATCATGCCGATGTATTTCGCCTTTGTCCCCACCGCCCATTCCAGTACCATATCGTCATACTGGTGATTTCGGGTAACAATCACGATGTAGCTTGATTTATCTATCTTTAGCTTGGGGAATGAGCTGGTGAAGTCGCCAGCTAAGGTGGTATCGGCTTCGGGGAATCTATCGGCATTGGCAAATTCAGCCCGGTCATCAATGACGGCAATCTTGAAGCCGAGGGGTTTGCCCATTTTAGCTAGCGACAGTGAGATATGACCGCCGCCGAATATGTATAAAGTGGGTGGGGTCAGGATGGGCTCAATAAACACCTCCAGCTCCCCACCGCAGAGCATCCCATCGGCCTCTACCTCCTTGGCGGTCAGGCTGGTGCGGAGCTGCTTCGGCTTGCCCTGCCCGATTACCTTAATTGCTTCCTCAATTACCTGGGCTTCCAGGCTACCGCCGCCGATGGTGCCAAGGATGCTGCCGTCAGCCCTGACCAGCATCTTGGCTCCTTCTTCCCTTGGGGTGGAGCCGGTGGCGGAGACGATGGTAACCAGCGCCGCCTCTTCGCCCTCGGCTCTAATCCTGACTATTTCCTGGTAGATATCAGTCATCTTAAATATTATAGCGCATCCGTATCGCCGCTAAAACGCCTTCGGCAATTGCCCTTATCCTGTCTCTGATGGTGAAGCCGGCGTCTTTATTTCCCGAAGGGTCTATTTCACCCAGTTTTGTCCCCTTTGCCACCTTCGCCCCGCGGCGCAACAGGGCGCGAATGACGCCGCCTATCTCTGCTTTGAGGGGCTGTCCGGCTACGGCGGCAATCTCTTCGCCGGCGATAGCGGTGTCCCCTATCTTTTTGTCAGTCTCGAATAGACCATCCTTCGGGGAGTGCAGCACCCGCTCAAAGGTTAAGCCGTCTATGGCGATGGGGGCTCCGCTATCTTTTTCTGCCCCCCCTTTAAGGATTACCCTGCCCAGGCTCTGGCTATTATTTGTCTCCACCACCATATGAACATCCTTTCCCGCACTGAACCCGGAACCCAGCCCGATTACCAGGGGGGCATCGGTGAGCCTTGTTCCCAGGTTTCTTTTTGCCATGATAGCATCAACCAGCACCTCAGGGTTAAGGGTGCTCTTTATTGATGCCTGGGGGTCAATGATGATAGGTATCTCGCCCTCCTGCCACGCCTTGGTAATACCCGGGGCGGAGGTAACATGTCTGGCGACTACCCCCTCAATCTCCTTTTTGCCGTCGTATATTGCCTCGGAGAAGGCAACTCCCCGGCTTACTGCCTGGGGGTTGGGGATTTCAGTCAGACAAACCCTGAGCTGGGCGAGGGCTAAGCGGTGGGCTACCCCGCTGGCCACCTCCCCGCCCCCTCTGATGAGGACGACCAACTTGGTTAATTCTTTACCCATCCCCAAAATTATATCATATCTACCTAATGTTGAGCCGGTCTTATCTTGCTGGGGGCAATGAGCCACATCAGCACCGCGCTCGCGATTAATGAGCCCAAGATTATGAAGAAAGCGATGAAGTAGCTATTGGTTTTATCATGGATAAGCCCGGCAAGCCATGGGGCGACGGCACCACCCAGGGCGAAGCCTAAGGTTATAGTGCCCAGGATGGAGCCAAAGTGTCTCCCTTGGAACAGGTCGGCGGCAGTGGCGAAGAACACCGGTCCAGCAGCACCAACCCCTAGACCAAAGCAGACAGCAAATAGTAATGACATCCAGAGGTGAGAGGCGTCCCCTATGAGGAATAATAGGGATACCGCCGCCGCGCTTAATAGACAGCTCGGTATGAAGACCTTTTTCCGCCCGAAGCGGTCGGAGAGGAAGCTGCACAGGGTTCCGACTATGAAGGTAATGCCAAATAGGCTGTAAATATTAGCCGCCAGCATCTTCTCGTAGCCTACATCCATAAAGAAGTAATCCAGATGGGCTACTGCTATCTGCTCGGCAAGTCCAAGGAGGCAAAAGGCAATCGCAAAAAGTAGCCAGAACTGATAGGTCTTTATCGCCCGGGGAAGTGTCCAGCTAGTAGCCGCCCATCCCCCTTTCCCCGTCTGAGGCTCAACCGGCTCTTTAGGCGGGGGCGGTTTCCGGGTCTCACCGTCAGGCAGGAGCCCCTTGTCCCGGGGGCTGCGGCGTATCAAAAGACTACACAGTGGTACGACGATGGCAATGGGGAAGATTCCGACAATGATATAAGCCTTTTGCCAGCCAAGGCTGGAGATGAGAAGCTGGGCAACGGGGGCTGATATCAGGCTGCCACCAAAGCCAGCTGCCATAATACCCATGACTAAGCCACGCTTTTTGATAAACCAGTTAGAGACTATGGTGGTGAGAGGTGTCCAGCCGGCTAGGCTCAAGCCTACGGCGGCAATAACCCCGTAGAAGAGAAAGAACTGCCACTGAGAGGTGGCCAGGCTGCACAGGGCAACACCCACGCCGGCAATGAGACCTCCTAATGGTAGAATCAATCTTGGCTTAAATCTGTCCACCAGCGTGCCTGCCAGTGGTGACGCTAAACCATAGACAATGATGGAAAGGGAGAACATCAGGGCGGTGCTGCCCCGCCCCCAGCCAAATTCCTCCACGATAGTAGGATAGAATACGGAGAAGCTGTTCCTGATGGCATAGCCGAGGACTACGGCGATAAAAGCTACGACCAGGATAATCCAGCCGTAAAAGATACCCTGCCCCTCTTTAACCGTTCCACGTTTGTTCACTTACTATGATACCTATAATGGGGCATGACTATTACCGAGGGAATCTAAAGCTCGCCTTGTACCAGTGTCGTGGTGTCCTGGACACCCTGGATACTGCGCACTTCGCCAACGACTATCTTGGCTAGCTCAAAAAGGCTCTTAGCCTCAGCGGCGGCTATTGCGTCCCACTGCCCGAAGACGATGTTGACATCGGTAACCCCGGGAGTGGCACGAATCTGGGACAGGGCACCGGATTCCAGTCCTGGTACTAGCTTGATGAGAATATAACCCTTGACCATCTGGCGGTATTATATTCCGTCTCGGGCTGGTTGGCAAGTTGATAAGCTGTCATTGTTTCGGGAGCCTATCACGCATAAGCTGGTTAGCTAACGCAAGGTCATCCTTGGTACCAATGTCAAGCCACCACCCCTTAAGAATGTGGCAGCTGACCACCCTGCCCATCTCAAGGAGCTTCTGTATGGCGTCGGTTATCTCAAGCTCACCCCGCCCTGACGGCTTAATCTGGGCGATTGCCTTATGGATTTGGGGGGTAAACAGGTAAACCCCAATCAGGGCGAGGTTACTCTTTGGCGCCTTCGGTTTCTCAACAAGGCGGACGACCTCACCCTCCTCATTGACCTCAGCCACCCCGAAGCGGCGCGGGTCGGGCACTTCTTTGAGGAGGATAAGGGCATCGGGGAGGTGGGTATTGAACCGCTTGACAAATTCCCTGACGCCACCCTCAATGAGATTATCGCCCAGAAACATGAGGAAGGGGGAATCGCCGAGAAAGTCCTGAGCCGTTATTACGGCATGAGCCAGACCAAGCGGCTCTGATTGGACAATGTAGGTGATGTGGGCCCCCCATCTTGAGCCGTCGCCAACAGCTTCTTTTATCTGCTTACCGGTATCCGGGGAGATGACGACGGCAATATCGGTAATTCCGGCCTCTTTAATCTGCTCCAGGACGTAGAACAAAATGGGCTTGTTGGCGATAGGCAGGAGGTGCTTTGCCGTAGTATCGGTAAGCGGTCTGAGCCTTGTTGCTTTGCCACCGCATAAGACCAGTGCCTTCATTACCTCTCCTGCGCCAGGTATTTCTTAACAAAGTCTATAGAATCTACCGGCGTGGGGTCAACCCTGTTTAATATCGCCAGGTAGAAGCTAATATAATCGCCGAAGAGAATCAGGCTCATCACCTGGGCGATGGCAGTTGCTCCGATGGCCTCCACCAGTTCATGCTTGATTTGTGCCTTAGCCAGTAGCTGGGCGGTAGCCTTGTAGCGAAGCCGGTTTCTGGGGTTAAACGAGGCGGAATGCAGTAAGACCACAAATATTTTCTCCTTTACCTCGGGGGGAAAGTCGTAGCCCACGACGGCATTATGATTGAGCTCGGGGAAGAGCTCAAAGAAGGCCATGGTCTTGCTGTTCTCGTTGAGCTGGGTCTTCCAGCGCCGGGCGACCTCGGAGAGGAACTCCGCCCCGTAGATTACCACCATATGACGGCAGAGTTTGGTCGCCAGTTGCTTTGCTGGATTAGAAGCCAGGGGGGTGGTTTCAACTAAATCGCTGGCTAGCTTATTCAAAGTTTTCAGCCCTTCTTTTAGCTCCGCCGATTTATCTTTAAGCAAGCCAAGTTTCTGGAAAATGCCGACTAAGGGGATGAAGCTGTGGGGGAAGGCGGCTCTTGGGGGTGCCTGGTAATCGATGACAAAGACAGGGATACCTTCCCTTTCCGCTAGCTGTTTAAGCCTGCCGCCGGTGGTAAGCACCAGCTTTTTTGCCTTGGTCTTGAGAGACTGGGTGAAGGCGGAGACGGTCTCCTCGGTGTTCCCTGAGTAGCTTGAGGCAATGACCAGGGTGTTGCTGGCAATAAAGGGGGGCAAGCCGTAATCGCGGTGTACCCATATGGGCGTTTTGCTTTCCGCCAGGGCGAGACGGCGAACAATATCACCGCCAATAGCTGAACCACCCATCCCCAGGATAATAACCCCTTCTATTTCCTTGTATTCTGGAGGAAGGTCAAAGCGCATAATCTTTCCCCACGCCTGCTGGCATTGCTCGGGGAAGTCATGCAGGTGGGAAAGCATCCCCAGCTTGTCAATCTGGCGGTAAATCATAGGGTCATCTAAGTTAACCACGCTCCCCCCAACATTTTAAGAGTCATCTATTATAGCATTCAATCGAGCGCCGTCGCCAATAAGTTGTTGAGGGCCATTTTTAGTAGCCCATTGTTCCTAATACCTATTTACCATCAGTTAATGACCTATATGGGTGATTGTCTCGGGAAGTAAGATAATCTAGAGTGGTAATAGGTAAGTTTAAGGTAGTTCAGAAAGTAGGGCTAGAGTATGGCAATTGATAAAAATATTGCCCCTATGCTAACGGCAAGTGATGTCGCTCGTCTTCTTAACGTGCATATGAACACGGTGAGGCGGTGGAGTAATCAGGGGGTGCTAAAGGCATACCGCATTGGCTCGCGGGGGGATCGGCGATTTCGGCAGGAGGATATTGCTTACTTCCTTTCCCAGGAGAATAAGACGGCGAGTAGCAAAAGGAGGGTCCCCGCTTGGCGGACGATGATAGGCAACCTGTTAATTTAAGAGCAGAAACGGACAGTCTAAGGCAAGAGGACGGTGGGAAAACCAGCCGTACTGTTGACATTTACCGTTTGGCGAACTGGCCTATACCTGAGTGGTTGGGGGCGAAGGGTAAGATGCGCCAATTAGAAATGGGTTCGGAATTAAAAGCCCAGGTTGAGGATTATTTGCGGAAGCTGGGCTATGAGGTGGCTCAGGGGGCCAAACTCGCCGGGAAGTCAGGGGTTGAGCATACCTTTGATATGCTCGCCCGAAAGGATGACGGCTTTACCACCAACATCCTGGCCATCTGCTTTGCCCCCGGGGGTGATAGGGAGGTGGAGGTGGGCACTATCTTTAGATTTGCCAATAAAGCCTACGATACCGGCGTTCTTAGCCGGATCCTTATTTCCATCCCTGGACTTAGTCAGGAGGCAAGACAGTTAGCTCAAAAGCAGCGGATAAAGGTCATTGAGAGGGAGCAAATAGCCTCGTTACTGGAGTTAGAGCCGGCGCCGCCAGTTAGGTCGGAGGCGCCTTTCCGGTTTGAGACGAAGGAGCAACTGGCTGAATCTTTAACCAATCTCGGCTATAAGGTTGAGAAAAATGCTAAGGTCAAGGGCAAGTCGGGGGTTGAATATACCTTTGACCTAATAGCTTATTCTAGCAGCGACCAGGTCGGTCAGAGCCTGGGTATAGATTTCCTTACCGGGAAGGAAGTGGTAACCCTGGAGCAGGTATCCTTGTTTGATACCAAGGCTTATGAGGCTGGCGTTGATGATAAGGTCATTGTTGTCTCGCCGCGGCTTAGCCCTGAGGCGAACCAATTTGCCCAGCACCAGCGGATAAGAGTCCTTGAGGCAGGTCAAAAAACTGCTCCCCAACCGCCCAAGTTGGAAAGGCCAGCGGCTCCTGCCGCTGAGTTTCGCTCCATGCCCATTAAGCAGGCAGCCCAGCCTGAAGCATTGCGATTAGTCCCTGAGGTGATGGCGAGGAAGTATAGTGCTATCCCTCTGGCGGTATCCGGTGATACTCTACAGGTAGCCATGGCCGACCCCACTGACATCTTTGCCCTGGAGGCCTTCTCCGCCCTGTGCCGGATGAGGATTAAGCCGATAGCTGCCAGCGCCAAGGAAGTCCGGGACGCTATAGACTTTAACTACAAAAGCTATGGCGAGATTGAAAAGCAGCTTGCCCGTATCTCTATTCCTCCTGAGGTAGCCGGGGAGAAGCTTGTCACTAGTTCTGATACTGATGCCCCTCTGGCTCAAGCCCTCAACCTTATTGTTGAAGAAGCAGTTAAAGCCCGTGCCTCTGACATCCATATTGAGCCTGAAGAGGACAGGTTGAGGGTGCGCTACCGCATTGATGGTACCCTCCATGACCTCATGTCTCTGCCACTTAGCATACATCTGGCTCTTGTTTCCCGAATCAAGATACTGTCTGATTTGAATATTGCCGACCGTCATCGTGCTCAGGATGGTCAGTTCACGATTAAGGCCCAAGGGCGAGACATAGATGTGCGGGTGGCTACCACGCCCACGGTTAATGGTGAGATGGCAGAGCTGCGCCTTCTGGATAAGTCAATGGCTACCCTGGGACTGTCTGAGCTTGGCATGCTACCCGATTGCCTGGCAGTGTATCAAGCCATGCTCAAGGTTCCCTATGGTATGATTTTGACCAGCGGCCCAACCGGAGCCGGTAAGACTACTACCATGTATGCCTCAATCAATTCCCTTGACTGTCTGGGGAGGAACGTTATTACCATTGAGGACCCGGCTGAGTATCGGTTTAAGGATATTAATCAGATTCAGGTTAATCCTCAAGCTGGCATCACCTTTGCCACTGGACTGAGGTCCATACTTCGTCTTGACCCCGATGTGATAATGATCGGTGAGATACGTGACGCCGAGACGGCTAATATAGCGGTTCAAGCCGCCTTGACCGGGCATCTGATGCTGTCTTCGGTCCATGCCAGCGATGCTGCTGGTGTGCTGTCTAGGCTGCTTGACCTTGGCATAGAGCCCTTCCTGGTTGCCTCGGCGGTTATTGGCGTTTTAGCTCAGCGAATGGTGCGTCGCATTTGCCTTGATTGTAGTCATCTTATTGAGGTCCCCCTAGTAGAGCAGATGGCTTATGAAAGGGAAATGGGGGAAAAGCGGACGGAATTTTTCTACGGCACTGGCTGCAAGTCATGTGCTTATACCGGTTATCTGGGTCGGACCGGGCTCTTTGAGCTTATGACTATGACTGACAGTATAAGGGCCCTAATTACCAGCCGGGCGAATATTAGCCAGGTTCGGGCTGAGGCGGTTAAGGGAGGCATGGTAACGATGATGACTGATGGTATGCGTAAGGTGAAGGCGGGTATCACTACCCCCTCTGAGGTACTGCGTAGTGCCTACTTCCCGGACTAGTCAGGTGGAGGTTTTATGGATTATCAATATGTAGCTTATACTCAGGACAAAAGATTGGTCAAAGGCAAGCTTGCGGCTGCCAGCGAGGAAGCAGCCACCAATCTATTAAGTTATGGTGGCTATCAGGTAGTTAGCCTGAAGGTGACAGTCCCCTTTTTCAATGCCAGCAAGCTGCGGGCTCACCTTTCCCGGGTAAAGCCCAAGGAAATAATAATGTTTTCCCGCCAGCTAGCTTTACTCCTTGAATCCGGCACTGATATTGTTACTACCTTAGACCTCCTGCAAAGCCAGGTAACAAACGCCGGCTTTAAGAGGGTGATTGGCGAAATGGCCGCTGACATTCGTGGCGGCAGCTCATTATCATCAGCAATGGGCAGGCACCCCCGGGTTTTCCCTGAAATCTACTATCGGACAATAGCCGCTGGTGAGCAGGGTGGTAACCTTGACGTAGTGCTGAGACAAATGGCTGACTATCTGGAGAGGGGGGCTACCACCCAAAAGAAGATTAAGAGTGCCCTGACCTATCCCATCATGCTTGGCGTTGTCGGTACGGTAGTGGTAGGCGTAATTGTCACCTATGTTATGCCCTCTTTTATTTCCCTGTACACTGCCTTCGGTGCTAAATTACCTTTGCCAACGAGGATACTTATCAACGTGTCTGACTGGCTTATCCATAACGGTCTTTATCTCCTGCTTGGGGTTATAATAGTTGCTGGCCTGGGCTATCTCTATAGCAAAACTCCAGCCGGCAGGTACCGCCGGGATAAATTATTGCTCACCCTACCTGTAATTGGGCGAATCAATCAGCTTAGCGAGCTTTCCCGCTGTTGCCGGACTATGGCCCTTCTCTTCAGGGTCGGCTTGCCCTTGCCTGAAATCCTGACCCAGGCTATTCGCGGCACTAATAATAGAGTTATGACCAAGGCACTAGCCGAGACTCAGCAGGAGTTGATTCGGGGTGAAGGCTTATCCAAACCTATGGCCAAGAGGGATGTGTTCTTACCTTTGATGGTGCAGATGACTGGAGTTGGTGAGGAGACCGGTAACCTTGATAGTACACTGGCCACTGTAGCCCAGAGCTATGAGGTTGAGGCTGATGACAAGGTTAGCACCGCAATTGGTCTTATTCAGCCAGCTCTAGTTGTAATTATCGCATTAGCAGTTGGCTTTCTTGCCATATCCATGCTTTCAGCCATGTATTCTATCTATGGACAGGTCAATATATGATGAAAAGTGAAAAAGGCTTCAGTCTAGCCGAGGTGATGATAGCCATTGCCCTACTGGGGATAATTTCTGTTGCCCTTCTCAGCGCTATGGCTACTGCCTCCAAGGCTGCCTTTATTGCTGATAAGCAGGCGTCTGCGGAAAGCCTGGCCCGCAGTGAGATGGAATATGTTAAGAGCCAGAATTATAGTGCTGCTCCTTGGTCTTATGAGCTTCCCTCTGGGACATCGCCTACCGGGAAGTTCCCAGCATGGTGGGACGAGGACAACCCGCGTACTCTCCCCCCCGGCTATGAGGGCTATACCGTTAGTGTCAGTGCTGGGCCGCTATATACTGTCAACGATATCCAGACAATAACAGTCTTGGTTTACCATCTTTATGATGCTGAGCATCCTGAGGATTATGCTGTAAAATTAGAGAGCTACAGGTCAATGCGGCTATGACGAGTCATAAGCTGGGACTAATAAATAAGAACCAGTGGGGCTTTACCCTGTTGGAGGTAATGCTGGCCCTTGCCATTACTGGTCTTGTCTCTAGTGGCGTTACTATGACCTTTTTTCAGGTGGTTAACGGGAGTGCCCGCGCCAATAACTATATGACTGCGGTCAGGCAGGTGCAGAATGCTGGCTACTGGGTCAGCCATGATACCCAGCTGGCTCAGGATGTTGATGATGACCCGATGGGTGGAGGATTCCCTCTCGTCTTAAGTTGGACTGAATGGGGTGGTGATGAGCATGAGGTGACTTACAGCCTGGAAGATATGGCTGGCGGATTAAAGCAACTCAAGCGAAGCCATAAAATCAATGATGACGAGCCAATTGAGACTATTGTGGCTAGATGTATTGAGCAGGGTGCGGAAAAAGAGAAGACTAATGCTGATTTTATTGACACCAATGGGGACACTGTTGATGATACACTTGTTCTCAAGGTAACTGTTATCATAGGCAGTGGTTTGCAAGAACAAGATAAGACCAGGGTATATAGGGTTGTTCCCAGACCGGGCTCGGAGTAGCCAGGGGAGGAGAGAGGTGAAGGGAAAGGCGTCAAGGAAACTGATTAAGGGTGAGATGGGGCAGGCTCTCATGATAGTCCTGATCATGATGCTTTTTGGCAGTATTATCGTCGTCCCGGTTCTCTCTCATATGGGCACCGGGCTGAAGGTTGGCCAAGAGGTCTTTGAGGAGAAGATGTATCAATTATACGCTGCTGACTCCGGGGTTGAGGATGCCATATGGCGGGTGCAGAATGACAAACTGACTGACGTGTTTAGCGGCTATGACCCCTATTACTATGAGGCAGATTATCCCCCCTATTCACTACCGAGTCAGGTGAATGGCAAGGATGTAAATATTACTCTTAAGAATGTCTGGATTCCCAAGGATATAGATGCCCCAGGTCCAGATGAGGCGAGGCTGATTATTGAGGGTACCGAGGAGAATCCCCCTAAGCTGATGATAGTCGGTGGCCTCAGTGGGACGTCAGCGACGCAGTACCAAATCGGGATTATCTATTATTACGGTAGTGAAGGCCCCAATGTTCTGAGGGTGGAAAAGATAGGGATATGGCTACCGGCTGGCTTTCACTATGCGGGCAACTGTAGCCTTGCTAGTGACCCCGATACGACTCCATATTCTGAGCCAGATGTTTATGACCCTTACAAGAGTGGCGAGGCTGTGGTCTGGGACTTTAGCTCTCTCCTGTTGAATAACTTCCCTGGCTCTGGCAGCACCGGCTCCCCGATGGTGAAAAGCTTCACCTTCCAATTTTCAGGTCCATTGCAGCAGTTCCCCGGGGCTGCTGTCTCCTGGGTAGATACCACCGGAGTTAGTGGCATCAATTATACCTGGGACGCTGATGTCAAGGTCTACGCGATTACCTCCGCGGCTGGTGTCACCGGGAAGGAGACCACTGTTGAAGCTTATGCGGGTAAAATTGAAATGCGCAAGCTCGGTGCCGCGCGGTCGGGGGACTATGTCGCTATTGGCAATACCCTGATGATGCCTGACCCTAGTTCTACTAGCCTCCGCAGTCGGCTTCTTAAGCAGAGTAGTGCCTCCATTACTGCGGGTAGCGGGGAGGGCCAGATTCCGGTTGGTGCCACCGTGGCGGCCGCCTATCTCTACTGGTCAGGATTTATAGACCATTATTACTGGTATTACCACACTAACCAGGGGCATGGGGACCCTGACGCCACTGGGTGGTATTTTAGTAGTAACTCAGACGACGGGCTAGGGACATTGTATAATGTCAATAACCTGCCCGGAATAATTGCCAATGCTAAGGTTGGCACCGTCAGTTTCGGTACCACTGGTGCCATGCAGGATGTAACCGCTGAGCAGTGGGAGGTATACCTTAAAAATAATGACTCTTACCCACAGGACCAGGAGAATTGTTGGTACTACTGTTGCCTTTATGATGCCACTGACATGGTTAAGCAACCTCTTGAGAATGCGATTAAGCCCGGTGGTAGTGGCACCTGTAACTTTACCTTGAGTCATGTCAATGGGGTCATAAATCAGACCCCGCCCCGGCCAGGCTTTCCCCGTGTACCAAGTGCTGCTTCAAGTGACCATACTAACGGATATTCGTTCTATCTCTATAACTCTTCCGGCACCTCTACCGTGGGCTACACCGGCTATCCCCTGGGCACCCCGGCGACAAAATTACCTGGGGATCCTTCTTACAATCCGAATAAGCAGAGGGGTGTTTCATCGCAGTATTGGACTAGTCCGAACCGGTACAATGCTTCTTATACCGGCTGGTCGCTGGTTATCATCTACTCCACCCCCGATACCAAGGGACACCAGTTGTATCTTTACGATATAAAGAACCCCAATTTTAAGTTTACCGAAGCCTTTAGCCCGAACGACAACCCTGATTTTGATGGCGATGGCACCGCCGGGGGCAAGGTTAGCGGCTTCCTCGTCCCGGCGCAGATTTCGGGCGAGACCAATGCCGCTAAACTTACCTGCTTTGTTGGCGAGGGAGATGCGCAAAACACCGGTGAGCATATAAGAATGAACGGTGCAAATATCGCCGGTGCTTACAACAATCCTTACATTCCAGATGGCAACATGTGGAATTCAAGTTCGGTCGTTACATCGGCACCCGGGATAGATATTGATACCTTTTATGTTACCTGGAGTAGCGGAATATTGGAGAAGGACGATACCTGGGCTCAGGTAGACTTGCCTTCCCCCAATGACGGTATTACACTAATATATATCATTCTCTCCTTCCGCAGCAAGGTTACCAGCGGCGGCACTCTTAGTTACTTGGTGAGGTGATGAAAAATGAAGTTAGGTAGGACAGCCCGGTTAGTTCTGGGGATTGGCATTTTCGTTTTTGCCTTGGCTACCCTGTTTATGTTTTATGCCCGTCAGTCTGGTGAGCAGAAGGAGCTGGAGAAGAGTTTGGCTGGGGCTCAGACTCAGTTGACCAACTTCGTTTCAGGAAAGGAGTCCTTGGAAAGCCTGCTGGCCCAGCAGCAAAGCAAACTGGCTGAAGCTCAATCAACGGTTCAGGCAAGCTTCCCTGAATTGGCGACGAGCATTGAGTACAACGAGGTGTTAGCTGAGATTGCCCGCCTTCACAACCTGGAGGTAGTGAGTATGACGGCGGAGCAGCCGCGCCAGAGCAAGGTAGAGGATGTTACCTTCGTTGTTATCTCTTTTGGGGTGGGGGTGAGGGGTACGCTGAACAGTATACTTGGCATGGTTAATGACATAGCCAAAGATAAACGTTTCGCCAGTGCTACCGTGGAGGTGGTAAATATACAAGTTCCTGAGCCTCAACCTATAACCGTTGGGGTAGCACCGGAGGAGCCATCAGCCACGATTAAGCTTGTTGGCTATAGCTACGGGGGTGAATAACTATGGCGGAAAAAGTTATCACCGTGTTTATTAGAGATGACGCGGTTAACCTGCTGGAGGTTGAGGGCAAGGGAGTAAAGAAGTGGGCTAGCTTACCCCTGGAGGCAGGTCTGGTCAGCCAGGGGCTTGTCCTGGATGAAGCCAGGGTTGCTGAGGAGCTTGATAAGCTATTTAAGCTGACAAAAATCGAGGCGCGGAGGGTTGTCGCTGGTCTAAGCGGGCTCAATTCCTTATACCGCCTGGTTTCTCTGCCCGAACTGCCGGATGCAATACTGCCTGAGGCGGTGAAGCAGGAGGCAAGAAGGGTGATACCGGTGCCTTTAGAGGAGGTCTACCTTTCCTATCAGCGTCTTCCTGCCCCGCCGGGAGAAACCCGCATTTTCTTAGCTGTTTTCCCCCGTAATGTGGCTGATGCCCTGGTCAGTACACTGCATCTGGCAGGTGTTGAACCCTATGTTATGGACCTGGCCCCCTTAGCCCTCTGCCGAACCCTGGATGAAGCCCGGGCGATAATTATTAATACCAGGTTAGACCACCTTGACGTTATGATTATGGAGGATAGGCTCCCCCAGCTAATCCACAGGCTGTCTTTAGCCGGCGAGGTTACATCGGCGGCGGAAAGGCTATCAGCTATCACTGAAGAGATTGATAGGACTGTCGACTTCTATAATTCTAGTCACAAGGAAAATCCTCTGGATTCAACTGTGCCGATGTTTGTTTGTAGTGAGCTGGCACAGTTACCGGAGAACTGGCAATCGTTGGGGGGCAAGTTGGGCTGCCTGGTGTCAGTATTACCATCGCCTGTGGAATCCCCTGAAGGCTTTGACGCTGGTGACTTTATGGTCAATATTGGGCTGGCGCTTAAGGAGCTGCGGTACGAAAGGGAAGGGGCTAACGTTTCATTGGTGAATTTTAATGCCCTGCCTGAGGCTTACCTGCCCAAGAGTGTGAGCACATCACGCATCCTTACCCGGGTTGGTGTCGTAACCGTCGTTGCCTTAATGCTTTTGATGGGATTTCTGACTTACGTCAAGTCTGCGTATAACTCCCAGCTGCGTTCCCAACTAGCCCCGTTTCAAAGCGCTGTTGCCCAGCAGATGGATGAGATGGCAACACTACAGGAGCAGATAAAGCAGGTAGAAGCCCAGCTTCAGCCCTTGGAAGGCAAGGCGGGAATATTTGATACTCTCTTAACCTCTCTGCAAGCGGGTCGGGAACAGGCGAGTGGTAACCTGGTCGAGATTGTCAACCTGTTGCCAGGAACTATGGATTTGACCGGGATTGATTGTAAGAGTGACTCGATAACGGTAAGAGGCATAGCCCCGACCGAGGATGACGTTTTCGGATATGCCCGAAATTTAAGAGACAGTTTTGGTAGCGTTACCATCTCATCTATGAGGGGAATAGAGAAATATGGGTTTATTGCCGGGTTTGAGTTTGAGCTTTTTCTAAAGAAGGGATGAGGAATGGATATTGCTTTATTGCTGCATAAAGCTAAGTCACTGGGTGCCTCTGATTTGCACCTGGTTGTTGATAGTCCGCCACTATTGCGGATTAACGGCAAGCTGGAGGCGCTGGCGGAGGCAACAACGCTGACTACCGATGATATAAGCCAGGCTTTCCTGCGGATAACTACGCCTCAGGAGAGGGAAGAATTCAACCGCCATCTGGAGCTTGATTTTGGCTTTACCCTAGCCGGTGTCGGTCGCCTCCGCTGCAACGCCGCTCAGCAGCGCGGTACCGTCAGTCTTGCCATACGCTTGTTGCCACAGCAAATCCCGACTATAGACGAGCTGGGATTGCCTCAGATATATAAGGAGCTTGCCCTCAAGCCGCGAGGACTGATAATAGTTACCGGTCCTACCGGCTCAGGCAAGACCACCACCGAGGCGGCGATGATTCACCATTTGAATACTACGGAAAGTCGCCATGTGGTTACCATTGAAGACCCTATTGAGTATATTCACCCCATTATTAAATGTGCCATAACCCAGCGCCAGTTGGGCACCGATACCCTGTCCTTTGCTGAGGCACTGAAGCATATCTTGAGGCAGGACCCTGATGTAATCCTGGTGGGTGAGATGAGGGACCTGGAAACAGCGTCGGCAGTGCTTACCCTGGCTGAGACCGGCCACCTGATTCTCTCTACCGGTCATGCCCCCAGTTCCTCCCAGGCGGCAGAGAGGATAATAGATTTGTTCCCGCCTCACGAGCGCCATCTGGCTCAGATGCGCATGGCTTCCCTGCTGGTGGCTATACTCTGCCAGGTGCTTGTTCCCCGGGCTGATGGCTCGGGGAGAGTTGCTGCGGTAGAGGTTATGCTGGCTAACCCCCCGGTGAGGAGTCTGATTCGTGAAGGCAAGATATACCTCCTGCATAATGTAATTCGCACTCACCGGGAAATAGGCATGATTTCACTGGATGAAGCCCTGGTTAACCTTTACCTCAAGCGAGTCATCACTGATGAAACCCTGTTCGCTTTCTGCAACGACCGCTCGGAAGTAGAAAAGCTTATCGGCAGTGTAGAGGCAAGATAACCCCAAATCCTAAGGTCGCTACGCTCCAAATCCTAAATTCCAAGCACGAAATCCTAAACGTTTAGTATTTAGAATTTAGTATTTCTTTAGAAATAGAAAAGCTTACTGGCAGGTTCAAAACACTAACCCGCTAATAAGCCTTTCTAAGTTTGCTCTGACTTAAGTTAGAGCCTCAGACTATGGCGTAGGCGTAGCCTTCACCCACTTATCGCCAACGAAGTCGATGGTGGTTGGCCATGGGTTCGTTACACCCGTTATGCTGGCAGCTGTTATATTTCCGCTGTCCGCCTCGAGGGTGTACGTTGCCCTGAGGTCTGCACCGGCGAGGTAATCGCCCAGGTCGTCTGAGGTGATGGTGCAGACTCCGCTATGCTCTGCCATGTAGCCTATGGCAGCCGTTCTCACATTCATCGCCTCGGTGTTGGCGGCACTCAGGTTGCCGCTGGTCATGAAGCCGGTAACGTTGGGGATGGCTACGGCGGCAATAACACCCAGAATGGCGACCACTATCAGTAGCTCAATCAGGGTGAAGCCCTTCTCCCCACGGCGTGCGCCTCTAAGAATCCTCCTCATCTCTTGTCACCTCCTTTTTCTGGCTATTCAGCCAATTTTTTAGATAAGTCTAGGGTATAGGATAAGGTAGGTTAGGTCAATAGCTCATTGGTAATGGTAATAAACTGCTAGTCAAGCTATTGACTATATCAGCCGGAGCCTTCAGAATATAGCCCAATATGGAAGCTGCTCTTATCGTTATCTTTATTCTTCTGGGGATGGTGGTGGGGAGCTTTCTTAATGTCTGCGGCGACCGTCTGCCGGTGGGGGAGTCGATAGTTTATCCACCGTCTCATTGCCCGGCATGCCAGCGCCGTCTGAGGGCTAAAGACAAGGTACCGGTTTTCAGCTACCTGTGGCTACGCGGTCGCTGTCGCTACTGCCAGGCACCTATCCCACGGCGGTTGCTCTGGGTGGAGATGGGCACGGGGGTCCTGTTTGGTTACCTCTACTGGCACTATATGGTCTGGCACCATGGTTCGGCTATTGAACTGGCGATTGCCGCTTTCTACTGCTCTCTGTTTATTGTCCTTCTGGTCATTGACCTGGAGCACCGGTTTATTTTGGATAAGATAGTCTATCCGGCGATGGGGGTGGCTCTGCTCATCAGCATCCTCTTTAGCATCCCGGATTTTTTACCGCAGGTAGGGATTGTACCGGGGATTGTTCAGGCGGCTATTGGTGGTGGTATCGGGCTGGTGTTATTTTTTCTGGTGGTTCTTGTCTCCAGGGGGGGGATGGGGTGGGGGGATGTTAAGATGGCGGCGTTAATCGGTCTGGTTACTGGCTTTCCCCTGATATTTGTTGCCCTGCTTCTGGCGGTGATTGCTGGCGGCTTGGTCGCCGGGTTTCTCCTTGCCCTTAAAATAAAGAGGCGGAGGGAGGCTATCCCTTTTGGTCCCTTCCTCTCTTTAGCCACTATAGTTACCTTGCTGTGGGGGAGTAATATTCTCGGCTGGTATCTGGGCCTTTTTAGGTAGTACCTTAGTCCCCCCCCGTTAGTTCGCTTACTTTAGTTTTACTCTAGCCTTGCTTGACAGTTCCCATATTTGGGGTGATAATTGCCCCAGATATGAATATTTATGTTCTACTGCCGCTAATTGCTACAATTGCCTATATTCCGCTGCTGGTTATGACCATTAGCAGCCGTCCCTGGCAGAGGCGGCATGGACTTTTCCTCTTATTTCTGGTTCCGGCCATGATTTTTGGCTCCATTGATTTCTTCTTACGCGGCAATTTCTTCCCCCAATATAATCCCCTTTTGCTTAAACTTATCCTTATTACATATACCTGGGTGGGAGTGCAATTCTACTGCTTTATCTCTTTTTTCTTTGCCCCGGGTCAGAGGCGGTGGTTACCGATTGCCTATGCCACACTGGCAGCAACTACCGCTCTGGTGTTAATAGGTTATATCCCCGGAAGGCTTGCTTTTGACGGTGACAGGCTCTATCTTGATTATGGGACGGAAATCATCTTTGCCACCATTCCCCTCCTGGTTCTAGCCGGCAGAAGCATCTACCTTTTCTGGAAAAGGCTGAGGGTTTTAGATAATCCGGTACTCTATAATCAAATAGTTTCTCTCCTGCTTAGCGTGTCCGTCTGGGTTATTTTTACCTTAGCTGCCCTCATCCCCTGGGGCGGGGAGTTTCCCATAGGTCATTTTGGCAACGTTATCGTTGCCTTTATCCTGAGTTATGCTACTATCAGGCAGCAACTGGTTGATATCAGATTTGTCTTGCGCCGGGCGTTAAGCTGGCTGATATTGGTCGTTGCTGGCGTTAGTATCTATGTGCTTTTGTTTTTCTTACTCCATTTATGTTTTGGTTTTGAGTTCCACTTTGTCACTCTATTTGCGGGGCTGGGGGTAGCCGCTTTAGTTAGTGCTATCATTTACTCAGTGCGGGGAATTCCTCAGGAGAGGATAGACCAGTTTTTTTATCGAAAGACCTATGATAACCGCCAGAAACTATTGGATTTTGTCGGCCGGATACATAATGTTTTCAGCCTCAGGGAGCTGAGTGGGGAGCTTTTACAGCTTATTGTTGGCGCAATAAAATGTAGACGGGCGTGTTTGCTTTTCCCCGAAGGTCAGAGTGGAGGCTTTATCCCCCGCTTTGTTGAGCCTCAAGAAGAGGATAATCCCCTCTCAAGTCTGAAGTTAAGGCATGATAATCCCATTGTCCGCTATTTGAGCAAAAAGCACAGGCTACTGACTATCCAGAATCTGGACACCATGCCTGAATTTTATGGTCTCTGGGAGCAGGAGAGGAAGGAGATTAAAGCCGCCGAGATGGAGCTATTTATGCCGGTAGTAAGTCGGGGTAAGCTGGTGAGCATCCTGATATTGAGCAAGAAGCAATCAGGCCGGTATTTGCTTGAGGATATTAGCCTGCTTGAGGACATTACCAGCCGGGTAGCGGTGAGCATAGAGCGGGGTTACCTGCATGAAGAAGTCAGGCAGCGCCAGGAGGAGCTATCGGTGCTTGACCATCTGGCGGCAATTCTGACCTCCAGCCTGGACATTCGCGAGATATACGACAACTTTGTTAAGGAGCTAGGGAAGGTAATTGATGTTGATTTGGCAATGCTTGCCCTGGTTGAAGGGGAGGAGCTCAACCTTTTGGCCATATCCTCGGAGGGAAGCTCGGCATGGCAGACAGGAGATAAATTACCACTCAAAGGCACAGCCACCGAGTGGGTGGTAACTCATAAAACACCCTTGATTGAACCTAACCTCACCGAGGAAAGCCGGTTTTGGACGGGCAAACATCACCTCAAACAGGGGATACAATCGATGGTTTTTCTCCCCCTGATAGTGAATGATAAGGCCATTGGCAGTCTGAGCCTGGGTAGCCGCCACCCCAATGCCTACTCCCAGAGTCAGGTGCAGCTTCTCTCACAGCTAGCTTCCCGGATTGCTACGCCGATTGAAAATGCCCGCCTTTATGCTGAAGCCGAGCAGAGGGCGCGCATTGACCAGCTTACCGGGCTGTGGAACCGCCGCCACCTTGAGGAACGAATTCAGGTTGAGATTGGTCGCCACTCCCGTTATGGTGGCACGTTCTCGGTAATCATCCTTGACCTGGACTTCTTTAAGGCATTCAATGATAGCTATGGTCACCTGGCCGGGGATAGGCTCCTCAAGCAACTCGGCACCATTATGAAGGATGCCATCAGGACTACTGATGAGGCTTTTCGTTACGGCGGTGACGAATTTGCCATTCTTCTGCCCCAGACCACTCTCCGGGATGCCTACGAGGTAGCGGAGCGGGTCCGGGACCGAATTACCTCGGAAATCAAGGTAGATGACGTCTCAGTCACCGCCAGCTTTGGCCTGGCTAGCTGGCCGGTCGATGGAGTGCGGATAAATGAGGTTATCTCGGCGGCTGATATAGCCCTCTATTACGCCAAGCAAAGCGGTGGCAACCAGAGCCATGCTATTTCGGAGATATTGATACCTTCGCCTAAGCCACCGACCAAGCTTGAGGTTGAGCAGGACAGGAGCGCCTTTAACCTCATCTGTGCTTTAGCCGCCGCCGTGGACGCTAAAGACCACTATGCCTATAAGCACTCGCAGAAGGTGAGGGAGTATGCTGTCGCCCTGGCTAAAAGCCTTGAGCTGGCGCCGGGAGATATAGCCAGGCTGAGCACCTGCGCCTTGCTTCACGATATTGGCAAGATTGGCATCAGCGATGAGATACTAAACAAAGCGGGTAAGCTTACTGAGGAGGAATGGGAGGTAATCAGGTCTCACCCTCAACTGGGGGCAGATATTGTTAGCAATGTTCCTGAGCTGGCTTCTTGTCTGGCTGGTATTTTGTACCATCATGAGCACTACGATGGCAATGGTTACCCGGCGGGGCTGAAGGGCGAAGCCATTCCCCTGGATGCTCGCATCCTGGGGATAGTTGATGCCTTTGCCGCTATGACCTCGGTCCGACCTTATCGCGCTGCCTTCTCCTGTGAGGAGGCAGTGGAGGAACTGAAGCGGGGTGCCGGCAAGCAGTTTGACCCCAAGCTGGTCAAGGCTTTCATCCCCACCGCCCAAACTATGGCCCTTGTTACCGCTCAGGAACCAGGTTGAGATTAGACAGTTTGAGCTAGCCTTTTATAGGCTAGACTTGGGTTAATGGAGGAAATAATGGAGAAAGTGAAGGTATTTATACTCAGCTCCCAATCCCTGTTTCGGCAGGGGGTGCGGCAGTCGCTGGATGGCGCCAGGGGGATTGAAATCTCAGGAGAGGCTGACGTTACTGATGGGGTGTTGCCAGATATGGAAAGCTCGCTCCCTGATATCGTCCTGGTTGATATTGATGCCCCGGCGGAGAATGGTCTGAAACTAGCTCGTAGAATCAGGCAGCGCTTGCCCAATATTGGCGTAATTGTGCTCACCTCCACCCCTGATGATGACCAGCTATTTCAGGCAATCAAGGCTCAAGCCGCCGCCTATCTGAGTAAGGAAATCACTGCTGAGCAGCTTTTTGATATCGTAAGGCGGACGGCTGATGGTGAACACCCGATAAATGAAAGCCTTGCTGCCCGACCGAGAGTAGCGGAACAGGTATTGCACCACTTTCAAGAACTCTCCCTGGGGAGGGGGGCTGAGGTGGTTATTGCCCCGGTCACGCCCAGGGAGCGTGAAATCCTTACCTATATGGTGAAGGGCTATCTCAACAAACAGATTGCCTTTGCCCTTAAGATTAGTGAGCAAACGGTTAAGAATCACGTCACTTCAATCCTGCGCAAGCTGAACGCCAATGCCCGCACCCAGGCCGTGGTGGAGGCGATAAAGCAGGGCCTGGTCTCTATCACCTAAAAGTTGGCAATCTCGCTTCTTTACACCAGGCATTGATTCGGCTACAATACTATAATTGTGTGCCCATTTTTTATTTCAAAGAAGGAACGCCCATGATTAAAGCTGTCTTTTTTGATTTTTATAATACCCTGGTTGGTTATGACCCGCCCCAGGAAGTCCTTGAGGCAAGGGCGCTCAAAGACTTTGGCATTGAGGTGAGTCCGGAGATTTTTCGCCGCCCCCTCCTTATCGCTAATGAGTTTATCTATCGTGAGCATGCCCGTCTCTCAATAGGTAAGCGGTCTAAAGAGGAGGCGATGGCTCTTTATAGTCAGTATCACGGGATAATTCTCAGGGAGGCGGGGTTAGAGTCATCTAAGGAGCTTATTTCGGGCATACTGGGCAAATTGCTGAAGTTAGACCTTAAGCTGGTGCTCTTTGACGATGTCATCCCTGCCTTGACTCACCTCAGGGAGCGGGGACTAATCCTGGGGCTTATTTCCAACGTTGACCATGATATAACCCCTCTTTATCAGGAGCTTGGGCTCTCCGCCTGGCTTCAGGTGGTGGTCACCTCTCAAGAAGTTGGCTTTAATAAACCTCACCCCGAGATATTCCTGGCGGCGCTAAAACAGGCCGGGGTTAAGCCCGCAGAGGCAATCTATGTCGGAGACCAGCATCAGATTGATGTGATTGGGGCTAATAGTGCGGGTATGCTCGGGATTCTTTTGGACCGCGGTGGCTTCTTTGAGGAAATTACCGATTGTCCTAAAATCCGCTCTCTTACCGAAGTGGCAGGACACCTCTCAGGTGACTAGACGTTGAAGAGGAAGGTAATTACATCCCCGTCCTGAACTAGGTAGCTTTTACCCTCCAGCCGGAGCAGTCCTCTCTTTTGAGTCTCAGCCAGGCTGCCACATTTCACCAGGTCGTTGTAGCTCGTCACCTCGGCTCGAATGAAGCCCCGTTCCATGTCGGAGTGGATTTTGCCGGCGGCTTTTATGGCGGTGGTGCCCTTTTGAATCGACCAGGCTTTAATCTCCCCTGAGACTATAGTAAAGAAAGAGATTAAGCCCAGTAGCCCGTAGGATAGCTTTATAACCCGGTCAAGCCCGGATTCAGTAAGGCCAAACTCGGCACGGAAACCCCGGGCGGCATCATCATCAAGCTGAGCTAGCTCCATCTCCAGCTTGCCGCAGAGGGTGATAACGCCTGATTTGGGTCGCGAGTAGCGGGAATTGAGCTCTGCCTCCAGAGATGGCGCCTGGGGTATTTGCTCCTCTCCGATATTGACCACTATCAGTAGCGGCTTGGCGGTGAGGAACTGGTAGTTGGCTATGGTCTTAAGTTCCTCACTGCTTAGACTTAGTTCGCGGACGGGCGTCTCCTTTTCCAGTTCAGTCTTAATCCTGGTGAGCAGTTCTTGCTCGTGGAGAAGGCCCTGGTGCTCCGCCGGCTTAGCCCCCTTCAGCGAGGTTTCTATTCTCTCCAGTCTTCGGTTAATAATGCCTGAGTCATAAACAGCAAGCTCCAGGTTGTTGGTGGCAATATCTCTATCTACATCTATGCTACCTTCAACATGGGGGACGCTCTCATTGCTAAAGGCCCGGACAACATTGAGCAGGGCATCGGCAGTAGCCAGCTGATTTAGGATTTGACTGCCGGTGGTCTTGACTGAAGCACCGATATCAGTGTAGCTCACCTCAGCCGGCACCACCTTCTTGGGGTGGAGCATATCAGCTAGAACCTTGAGGCGTGGCTCCGGCACCTTGGTTACGCCAATATGCGGGGCGGGACTTCTGGTATCAGCTTTGCCTTTGGTTAAGGCGTTGAAGATAGTGGTCCTGCCGCTCTGCGCCAGCCCAGTGATGCCAATATCAATGCTCATTATTCTGTCCTGATCTATCAAGGCGGGCTAATGTTAGCCTGCCTCTATTTTAACTCTGGTGTAATCATACTTCAATAGAGATTATTTATTATTAACCTCAAATCTATACATTTTGAGTTTAAGTGCAATGAACAAATTGGCTTTTTGTTGCTCCGCGCAACAGGTCACACAACCTAGAAAGCGCCTTCTTGACAAAGGGGAGATAATGCTTTAATCTTCCCTCCAGGTAGAATGCTAGGAGGCATAATTAGGTGAAGCCATCTAGCCGCTGGCTGCTTATTTTTGGAGCTGCTATCGGGGTCCTGGTTATAGTTGCCATAGTGCTGGTTTTCACTATGGGCAGGCCGGGAGGTGCACCCCTACTGCCTGAAGATACGCCCCAGGGGACAGTGCAGAGATATTTTTTGGCTCTCCAGGCTGAAGACTATGTGACGGCATATAGCTACCTATCTCCCCCACCCAGTGCCAAACTTACCTACGATGACTGGGTGAGGTCAATCTATACCCCCACAGAAAAATCCGAATGGAAGGTTACGCTGGGGAAAAAGGCGGTAAGTGACAGCGAAGCTACCGTAGATGTTGTGATCGATGTCTTCAGACCCGGTGGTCCTTTCGACAACCCGGTGTCTACTCAGCGTGTCACCTTCTTCCTCAAGCAAGAGGGGACCTCCTGGAAAATTACCTCGCCTTGGGATGTGTGGTGGCTTTTCTATTAGACCGGCAGGAGGTAAATTGAATGAGCACGGCTAAGCGTGTCTATTTCTACTTGGTATACTTTATCGCCCTGGGCATGTTCGCCGCTGGTGTGAGCATCCTATTGGGCGTTTGCTTCGACGTAATCACCAAATATCCTGCCCTGGCACAGATTGGAGCGCAGACTTTTTCCAGGCAAGCGCTCAGCCTCGGTCTGGCGATGCTGGTCATAGGTGGAGCGCTGTGGTTCCTCTTCTGGAGAGCAATCCAGAGAAATGTTTCCAGGAACCTTGCCGAGATAGGCTCAGCTATACGAAAGTTTTTCATGAACTTGATTCTGGCAGTGTCAGCGCTGGTGGGACTTTATGCCGCTGTGGGTTTCTTGAAATGGCTGATGGCTGGTGCCTTGCTGGACCAGTTCCCGTCGGGAGGACTAGCTAGGCTGATAGTAACCGGCGTCATATGGTACTACCACTGGCGAGTGACCGAGGAAGAGGGACAACCCTCATCTGAAGCCAAGACATTGAGGCGATGGTACGTTTACCTGCTTTCAGGCTGGGGCTTAGTAGCACTATCTGGCAACCTGGTGGGATTGGTCAATACCGCTGTCTTGTATCTACCTGTCTGGAGAGAAGCAATAGTCTCTGGTGGGTTCTGGGGTAGTAGTGTCCAGAGCAATTTAAGCTGGATACTGCTCGGGGGGTCCGTCTGGGGCTTTCACTGGTTTCGTATGGCGAGGGGAGATTTTGACTCTACCCTCCGTCAGGTGTATTTATACCTTCTTGCCATACTCGGTGGGGCAATCGCCGGACTGGTGGCTCTAACCACCTCTCTTTTCAAGGTCTTCAGATTCGCCCTTGGCACTCTGAGCACACCCACTAACACATACTTCCAGTTTTTGGGCTGGACAGTGCCCTTGATGCTTGTTGCCGCTGCCGTATGGGTTTATCACCAGCACGTGACGCAGGAGGAGGCAGCCCACGCACAGCAACGGCTTTCCGCGCGGCGGGTGCATTCCTATCTCATGTCGTTTATTGGTCTAGGCACCTTAATTGCCGGTCTGATAATACTGCTTGGAATCCTACTGGATGTACCGCTCCGTGCCGGTAGCATGGTGGTTACACCGGGGTGGTGGTACAACCAGCTTAGTGTCTGTCTGGCGCTGTTGGTGGTAGCCACGCCCATCTGGCTATATTACTGGAATGGAGCGCTTCAGATGGCGGCTAAAGGAGTGGCCGAACGGAGAGCAACGTCACGGCGCATCTTCCTGTATGTAGTTGTGGGGGCAGCCATAGTAACGCTGGCTGCAGACCTGATAAACATCGTGTACCAGCTGCTGAATGGTGTACTCCAAGGGACGTCCGGGGTAGAAGTCCTTCGCCATTCTAAGTGGAGCCTGCAGACTCTGGTTGTGGCAGTTCCGGTGCTGATGTATCACTGGCGAATTTTGAGGCAGGACCAACGCCTTGGGGCAGAGGTAGCGGCGGTACGAAAAACAGTCGCCGTGCTTGTCAGCGACCGAGCCGCTGAACTAGTTCCCCGGATTGAGGAGAAGCTCGGCTACAAGGTTCACACACTACGCTATCTCGGGCGGAAGCCCAAGGACTTTCCTGCGTTATCAGCTAAAGAAGTCAGCCGACTAGCTGCTGACATAAAAGCTGCCCCCGGCACGAAGGTTATGCTGATTGCAGCAGGGGGTAGAATACTGGTGCTACCCTACCAAGAGAAATAACCTTTGCTCTGCTAGTCATAGATATATAGAGGCTTTTAGCCTTGCCTTTTTGTATGGTGCTAGTTTCTATTTCCTCAGAGATTATTTATCTTTTTCTGTGGTAAAATGGGGAGACCAATAAATAAAGGCGAGCCTTGCTGTATATATTAGTTGGTGAGGACGATTTTTCCCTGACCAGGTCGCTTGAGGAGATAAAACAGGGTCTAGGTGACCAGTCTCTCCTGGTGGCTAACACCACTATCCTTGATGGTCAGCAAGTGACCTTAGACCAATTAAGGGCTGTCGTTGAGACCGCGCCCTTTCTGGCGGAGAAGCGCCTGGTCATTGTCCAGGGGCTACTGGGGCGCTTTGAAGTGGGGGGCAAACCCCGCCGGCGGAAGAAGGCAGCCCCGCTAGCGGAAAAGGAACCAGAGTATAAGTCGTTTGCTGACCGCCTGAGTAAAATTCCTGATGGCACGGTTCTGGTCCTGGTAGATGGCAAGATAAAAGGCAGTAACCCACTGCTTAAGCAGCTTTCACCCCGGGCAGAGGTGAGGTCTTTCCCGATACTTAAAGAGGAGAGGCTACTCCAGTGGGTCAGGCGGGGGGTGGCGGAGCAGGGTGCCAGCATTTCCCCCGAGGCGGTGGATTTGCTGGCTAAACTGGTGGGGGGCAATCTCTGGACTATGACCAATGAAATAAGTAAGCTAGCCTTATTTGCCTCAGGTCGGCGTATTGAGGTAGAGGATATCAGGGCGCTCGTTAGCTCGGCGCAGGAGGCTAGCGTCTTTGCCATGGTTGATGCTATCCTTGACTTTAAGGCGGGGGTGGCGGAGCAACTGCTGGAGCAGTTACTGGAGAGAGGCGCCTCTCCAGCCTATCTTCTGGTCATGCTGGCAAGGCAGGTTCGAATGATTGTCCAGGCCAGGGCGCTGAGGCGCCAGCGGAGACCTGATGTGGAGATTCAGGATAAGTTGGGTTTGACCGCAGAGTTTGCCCTCCGCAAAACATTAGACCAGGCTCAGAGGTATCCCCTGGGGCGGCTCAGGGAGGTATATGATAAGCTTTTGGAAACTGACCTGGCGATTAAGACCGGAAAATACGAAGGGGGACTCGCCCTCAATCTGCTGATTGCCGAGCTATGCCAGCAGCGCAGGGCAGCAAGGTGACGGTTTAGTATGCAAGCAAGGCATGAACTACCGGTTTTAGCCATAGACCTTGGTGGTACCAAGACAATCGCCGCTATTATCTCCCACCCCTCTCAGATAATAGCTAAGGATTACTTTCTCACTCTGGCTCATGAAGGACTGGAGGCGGTAACGGGGAGGATATTTTCGGCTATAGACCGCCTCCTGAGTGCCCAAAATATAGCCCTGTCTCAACTGCATAGCATAAGCATCGCTGCTGCCGGCGCCATAGACCTTGAGCGGGGGCTGGTGACCTCATCGCCCAATCTCACCGGCTGGCGTGATGTTCCGCTGAGAGACATGGTAAAGGCGAGGTATGAGGTTAATACTATTCTAATCAATGACGCCAATGCTGAGGCTTTGGGTGAGCACCAGCTTGGTGCCGGGAAGGGGGTAAGTAATCTTATCCTCATTACCGTTGGCACTGGCATTGGTGGCGGCATCATCATCAATGGCAGGCTATATACAGGAGCGAGTGGCAGTGCCGGGGAGGTAGGGCATGCCGCCATTGACCTGAATGGGCCAAGGTGCAAATGTGGTAATATCGGCTGCTGGGAAATGTTTGCCTCCGGCAGGGCGATGGCTAGAGAAGCGCAAGCTCGTATCAGGTGGGGGGAGAAGTCTGTCCTCACTGAGATGGTTGAAGGTGAGATAGAGAAAATCACCACCGAGAAGATTGGGGTGGCGGCTCTGGATGGGGACCCTCTCGCCCTGGAGGTTATTTCCAAGGCAGCAACCTACCTGGGCATCGGCATGGTGAACCTGGTCAATGCCTTTAACCCGGAGATGATTATCGTTGGTGGTGGGGTGGCAAAAATGGGCGAGCTTTTGCTTGAACCGGCGAGGCAGGTGGTCAGGGAGAGGGCGTTTAAACTGGCGTCTGGGGCAGTGCGTATAGTTCCGGCCCAGCTTGGCGATGATGGTGGGGTGCTTGGCGGGGCTGTCTTCGCCTATTCGTTGACAGCTGATATGGGTTAAACTAAAATCGTAGGTAATTATGACTGGTGACGAAGTTCGGACGGCATTTTTGGGCTTCTTTGAGAAAAAGGGTCATAAGGTTATTCCCAGCTCCTCTTTGATACCCCGTGGCGACCCGACCCTGCTCCTTACCAGTGCCGGCATGGTTCAGTTCAAGCCCTACTTTCTGGGGGAGGCAGTGCCGCCCAACCCCCGTCTGGCGTCGTGCCAGAAATGTTTTAGGACCACTGACATCACCTCGGTAGGCGACCCCAGCCACCTCACCTTCTTTGAGATGCTGGGCAACTTTAGCGTTGGCGACTATTTTAAGCGGGAGGCGATTAACTGGGCCTGGGAGTTTGTTACCGAGCGCCTAAAACTTTCCCCAAAGCGACTGTGGGTAACTATCTTCCTTGACGATGATGAGTCCTTCCGTATCTGGCGGGAGGTAGGTGTCCCTGAGAAAAGGATTTTGAGGTTTGGCGAGGAGGATAACTTCTGGGGACCGGCTGGTGATTCCGGGCCCTGCGGGCCATGCAGTGAAATCCACTATGACTTTGGGGAAAAGTTTGGCTGCGGTAAGCCGTCCTGCGCCCCAAATTGCGGCTGCGCTCGCTTCTCTGAGATATGGAACCTGGTTTTTACCCAGTATAATCGGGACAAGGATGGGCACCGCACCCAACTTTCCAAGCCTAATATTGATACCGGCATGGGTCTGGAGAGGACGGCGGCCGTCGTCCAGGGCAAGACCTCTGTCTATGAAACTGACCTCTTTTCTCCTTTACTGGATTGTGTGTCTGGGCTTACCGGGAAGAAGTACGGTTCTAACCAGGCTATGGATAATGCGATGCGAGTTATCGCTGAGCATGCGCGAGGGGTTGCCTTTCTTATCGCTGACGGGGTAATCCCCAACAATGAGGGGCGGGGTTATGTGCTGAGGCGACTTTTGCGCCGCACCTCCCTTTTCGGGCGGAGGCTGGGGCTGAATAAGCCATTTATTGACGAAATAGCCAGGGCTACTATCCAGCAGATGGGGCACATTTACCCCGAGTTAGTCCAGAGGCAGGACTTTATTTTGCAGGTAACCGAGCTTGAGGAAGCTAGGTTCAGCGCCACGCTTAGCACCGGACTGGAGCTGCTGGATAGGATTATGGAGGAAGCCTCAGCCCAGGGAGTGAATAAAATCTCAGGCGAGCAGGCGTTCAAGCTCTATGATACCTATGGCTTTCCCGTGGAGCTGACTGAGGAGGTTGCCGCAGAGCGTGGCTTTTCTATTGACTCCGAAGGTTTTGATAAGGCGATGGCGGGACAAAAAGAGAAAGCCAGAACTAGTCATGAGTTCAAAGTAAAGGCAGTAACCGGAAAACCCGAGCTGTCTATTGCCGATGTCAGTTTTGTTGGTTACGATAGTCTAAAGTGTAAATCCAAGATTCTTGACCTCTTGGTTAAAAATAGGTCCACGGGGACGGTAAAAGAAGGACAAGAAGCTAGCCTTGTTTTAGAAGACACCCCTTTCTACGGAGAAATGGGGGGTCAAGTAGGTGACACTGGAGAAATACGCAGCCCTTCAGGACGCTTTCTGGTCACTGATACTGTTCAGGTGCCGCCGGGTATAATCGTTCATCAGGGCAGGGTTGCTGAGGGCAGCCTAACTGTTGGCGATGAAGTTGAGGCTGGGGTGGATGAGGGGCGGCGGCTTGATATTGCCCGTAACCACACCGCCACCCATTTACTCCAATCGGCGCTAAGACAGGTGCTGGGTGAACATGTTCAACAAAGGGGCTCGCTGGTCGCCCCGGAGCGGCTCAGGTTTGACTTTTCTCACCTGGCGGCGCTGACTGAAGAGGAAATACAAAAGGTAAACCAAATCGTCAATGACAAAATCCGCCAGAACCTGAGGGTATATGCTGAGGATATGCCCTATAAGAAGGCGATAGACGAGGGGGCTATCGCCCTCTTTGACGAGAAGTATGGCGATAAAGTCCGCGTCGTGAAGGTTGGCGAGACAATAATTAGCGCTGAGCTCTGTGGCGGCACCCATGTCGCTTCCAGCGGGGAGATAGGTTTGTTTCAGATTATCGGCGAAAGTAGCATCGGCGCCGGGCTAAGGCGCATTGAAGCCGTTACCGGCAGAGGGGCGGAGGCATATTTTAATGAGCGCCTGTCAGATTTGCAGAAGACTGCCGACAATCTGGAGGCCGAGCTGGATAAGGAACGCAAGCGAAGCCTGGCTCTGGAGAGAGAGTTGGCTAGGCTAAGAGCCGAGTCTTTGCTAGCTCAGGCAGAAGTAGTTAACGGGGTAACGGTGCTGGTCGCTAAAGTCCCTTCTTCACGGCTGGAGATTTTGCGGGAGATGAGCGATTTTATCAGGGATAAACTAAAAAGCGCGGTGGTAGTTCTGGGCACGGTCTATGAAGAAAAGCCTGCCTTTCTTGCCGCAGTAACCCCTGATTTGGTGGCTAAAGGCTACAACGCCGGGGAGATAGTGAAGCAAGTGGCTGAAGTTACCGGCGGCAGTGGCGGGGGCAAGCCAGGTCTGGCTCAGGCGGGGGGTAAGGATAAGAAAAAACTGGACGAAGCCCTCAAGCTGGTAAAAAGTCTAATATAATGCGTAGCCTGGGACTTGATATCGGGGATAAGAGGATTGGGGTGGCTTTAAGCGACCCTGATGGCATACTCGCCAGCCCGCTTACCATTGTCACCCGCCGGGACGAGAGTTTGGATATAAAGACGATTACCGATATTATCAGCCAGCAACGGGTGGGGCAAGTCATTATCGGTTTGCCACGCTCTATGGATGGCAGCCTGGGTAAGCAGGCAGAAAAAGTAAAAGCATTTACCCAGAGGCTGTGCGAGCATACCCAAGTCCCTGTTGAGTATAGAGACGAGCGCTTGACTACAGTAATGGCAGAGCGCCTGGTGCAGGCGGCAAAGACCAGGAAGACCAAGGGAAAAGCCAGGCATGATGCTCAAGCCGCAGCTATTATTCTGCAGGGTTATCTGGATGAAGGGCGTGAGCTGGGGTTACCGTAAATGGATTTTAGCCTTACCGAACAAGAGAAGATGCTGCAAAAGGCGGCAGGGGAGTTTGCCACCAAGCTGGTCAAGCCCAGAGCTGCCGAGATTGACTCAAGCGGTGAGTTTCCCTTTGACTTAGTCAAGGAAATGGGCAAGCGGGGATATTCGGGCTTGCCCTATCCGGCTAAATACGGGGGTGGTGGGGCTGGTTATCTAAACTATGCTTTAGCCTTGGAGCAGGTCTGCCAGGCATCAATGACCGTTGGCGCCATTATGGCAGTAAATACCGTCCCCGAGGAGGCGCTCTTTCGCTTTGGCAGTGAGGAGCAGAAAAAGGTGTTCCTCGTGCCCTTGGCTCAAGGCAGGTTGCTGGGCAGTATTGCCTTTACCGAGGCTGAGACCGGCTCCGACCCGCAGGCAGTTGCTACCATGGCCCGGAAAAGCGGTAAGGGCTATGTCATCACCGGGCAGAAGCAGTTTGTTGCCCTTGCCCCGGCGGCTAATCTAGCTCTGGTCTTTACCAAGCGTGAGGGGAAAGGGTTAAACGCCTTTATCATCGATACCTCCTCTTCAGGGTATAACATCCGCGAACCGTGTGAAACGATGGGGGTAAAGGGTTTGGGCACCTCGGTGGTGTATCTTGACGAGGTCTACGTGCCTGAGCAAAACCGGCTCGGGGAGGAGGGGCAGGGCTTTCAGGTCCTTCTTGAGGCGATATCCCTGGGGCGGCTGGGGGTGGCGGTGGAGGGTGTGGCGGTGGCTCAGGCGGCATTAGAAATCTCCCTGGATTATGCTAAGCAGAGAAAAGCCATGGGGAAACCGCTCGCCAAACTGCCCACTATCCAGTGGCACCTGGCGGAAATGGCAAGCCGGATAGAGGCGGGGAGGTGGTTGGTATATCGCACTGCCTTCCTCCGTGACCAGGGATTAGACATTAAATATGAGACCTCGGTAGCCAAGCTCTTTGCCTCCCGGCTGGCAGTTGAGGTTACCAGCATGGCGATGCAGATTTGCGGCTCATACGGCACGATGAAGACCATGCCCCTGGAACGGCTATACCGCGATGCTAAAATGACCGAGATATACGTTGGCGTCTCGGAGATACAGCGCAGTATTATCGCTAATTATTTAATTCAAAAGTGACTAGCTTCCGCTTAATAAAGACCTGTCCTCAGAGCAAAGCCAGGGTTGGGGAACTGATAACAGCTCATGGCGCGGTGCCGACGCCGCTATTTTTGCCGGTGGCCAGCCAGGGAGCAGTTAAAACCCTGACCCCGGAAGAAGTCAAAGCTCTGGGGATAGCTATGGTGCTGGCTAACACCTACCATCTCTACCTGAGGCCGGGCATCAGCCTGATTGAGAGGGCGGGTGGTTTACATAAGTTTATGGGCTGGGAGGGGGCTATTCTTACCGATAGCGGCGGCTATCAGGTATTTTCCCTCGCCCGCCTGCGCCGGGTAGGCGATGACGGGGTTACATTTCGCTCCCATATTGATGGCAGTGAGCATCATATCACCCCGGAGCTAATTACTGGGTTTCAGGAGAGCCTCGGTGCTGACATTATTATGGTTTTGGACGAGTGCCCGGCATATGACGACGGTTTTGAGAGGGTGAAGCGGGCGACGGAGAGAACGCATCGGTGGGCGGAGAGGTGCCGGAAGGCACAAAAACGCCGTGACCAGGCTCTATACGCTATCGTGCAAGGCGGTGTCTTTCCCGAACTGCGGCGCCAGTCGGCGGAGTACCTTACCTCGCTGGACTTTCCCGGTTATGCCATTGGCGGCTTGAGTATCGGCGAGCCAAAGAAGGTAACCCTTGCCATGATTGAAGAGACGGTAGCCTTGCTACCGGAGAATAAGCCGCGTTATCTAATGGGGGTGGGCTCTCCGGAGGATATTGTCGAGGCGGTAGCCAGGGGGTGTGATATCTTTGATAGTGCCCTGCCCACCCGTGTCGCCAGGAACGGTGCCCTATTTACGTGGGGAGGGAGGTGGAACATTCGTAATGCCGCCTTCAGCCAGATGGAGCAGCCCATTGTCGCTGACTGTGATTGCTATACCTGCCGCAGTTTTTCTGCCGCCTACCTCCACCACCTTTTTAACTGCGAGGAGCTGCTTGCTTATAGACTGGCTACTATTCACAACCTGAGCTTTATAACTCAGCTAATGAATAAAATAAAAAGTGCCATCTTAGATGGCACCTTTGTTGCTTTTAGGGATAAATTTTTTAAAAATTACCAGACGACTGATGAGCAAATTAGGCTCAGCCAGAAGCAAAAATGGCTTAAATCACGCAACTTGAGCGGTTGATTAGACGCCGGCGAAGTTGTTAATCTTGTCAACCCTTATCCCCTTGGAGACAGCCCAGCCAATCCCGGCTTCAATGTTCTTCTCCTCGCCCTCAAGCTCCACTTCTATCCAGCCTCTATCCTCGGCGGCATTCGCCCGATGGATATTGGTTACTAAATGGAACTGCTGACCGAGCTCATAGATAATTGGCTCGGAGCTTACCTTGGGTTGAAAGGTGAACATTACTCGTCTTTTTGCCATTTCTACCCCCTTAGAAGTTCCATTATTCTATCATAGATTATTTATTCTATGGACGTTGGACGGAGCTTTACCTCGCCCCACAGTCCCATTTTATCATTCTTGATGATGATTACCCCCCTCACCCCATCAATGCTCTGGGCAAGTTCAATCCCCAGAGGGATATCACCGGGCTGGACAATGAGGTTGCCGATGGCGGTGGCAGCAGCATCAGCCAGGGTAGCTGATTTGGAAAGCACGATGACGGCGTCGGCCTTACCGAAGCTCAGGGAATGCCCCACTGTTCCTGAGGAGGTGCAGATGCCCATCGGCGTCTCCTCGCCGTTGATTTCCAGGGCAATCTTACCGCTTAACGGCGACTGGCCGGCATAGATTCCTATCAGCCTTTTCTTCAGGCTCCTGAGGTAGATATCGCCGCCGTTTTCAATAATAACCTCCGGGGAGAGAGCAAGAAGCTCACTGCCAACAAACTCGGCGATAGCCCCGGCTACTGCCGCCATGGGACCAACCCCGGCTTTTCTTGCCGCTTCTGCCATCTCACTTACAATGGCCGGGGCATTATTCTCAACGGCGATGGGTTCAAGGGAGGTGAGGAATGAGGGATGTTGCTCAATATACCGCTCCAGCAGGTCGCGATATTTTGCTACCAGCTTGAGGGCTTTTTGCTCCAGGTTAGACGAGGCACGGATATATAAATCCGTCTCCTTGACTACCACATTGAAAGAGACCAGGTCTTTATCTTTAATCCAGTGGCGATAGAGCCGAGGCTCATACACGGCTAGAAGTGCACCTCCATAGCTCGCGGGGGGCAAGCCTTTATGCACAGCCCGCAGGCGACGCATTTTTCATCGTCAAAGCTGACCAGTCTGGTGGCGGGGTCAACTTCAAAGGCGCCGGAGGGGCAGATAGTGACGCAGGCACCGCAATGGGTACACCTTTCCTCGTTACGGATAAAATTCTGGCTCAGCGATTCTATCCTCACTCCGGTCTCGGTCAGATACTTGATGCCCTTGTCATACTCTTTCTGCTCGCCGCTCAATTCCAGCACCAGCAGCCCTTCCTCCTCCGGGGTAACCAGAGCCTTTAAGATATTAAATTCAAGGTCGTAGTCCTTAGCCAGGCGGCAGACTATAGCCCGCTCCACAATTCGCCTGGGGAAGTGCAGGACTATTCTTCGGGAAACAGCCATCTTTTCTCCTTTTTGCCCTTTTATTCTAGCGGGCGTTCCTTGAGCGGCTTAATGCTTATCCCTGATTCTACGCCGGGCAGGGGTGCTACCGGCTCGGTTAGCAGGAATTTGCCGGACTTTATCCACTCCTTTAAGACATTGGCAATCTCCAGAGCCCTCGGATAGCTGGAGAGGGAGGCAGTGGGCACCTCCTTGCCTTTAACCCTTACCTTGCCGCTCTTAAGCTGGGCATAGCTGACTTCGCCCAAAATATCCGCTTTCAGATTGGGGTAGGCATGGGAATAATCAACAATAGCGGCGAAAATCTCGTCATCGGTTACCGTGGTATAACCGAGGATTTCCTCGGAGAGTATGGGGATGGGTACGCCGATGCCGACGGTCAGGGTAGTGCCGTAGCCGAGCATGCTGGTTCCCACCAGCCACCTCGGGCTCATCTGCTTCAGGTCGCCGATTACCGCCAGTGCCCCCGCCCCCCTCTTAGGCACCCCCTTCTCGGTGCGGGGCACGTCCGGGTTGTGCTGGGTGCCATGCCAGGCGACGAAGCCAGTCCCACCCCCCAATAAAATCTTGGTGCCAATGCCAATGGTCTTGTAATAGGGGTCGTTAAGCAGGGGGGAGAGCTGCCCGGCAGTGGCATAATTTATATTGCCCAGGTTTGCCCGCAATACACCCATATAGGTATAGATTGTTTTATCTGAGGTATTTGCCGCCACATTATAGTTCTGGTAGGCGTTCCTGATGTTAAACAGTACTGCCTCATTTATGTCCTTTATATTAATCCAGGTCTCAAGCCTTTTCCTCGGGTAGCAATCGGTGCCGTAGGCAGTTGCCACCAGTCTTAAGTCCTTGCCGGCGACAAGCTCCTCAATCACGTGCCCGCCCCCGTAGTTGAACTCGCCGGGGTGGACCTTATTCCTGGGGTCATCATCGGGCAGGGCGTTGGCACCGATGAATAGGTCTACCGCCGCCAGCCCGGCATAAGCCGGGACGTCGTTCAGGTAGGCCTTGCCCCCACCGAGCTTGATTCTTGGCTTGGAGTGCCCAATATTAAGGAAGGCACCAGATGAGCACATTGGACCGAAGGTGCCGGTGGTAACCACATCCACCTCCTGGGCTGCCTTCTTAATACCCTTCTCTCGGGCAATGCCTATTATTTCCTCGGCAGTGACCACCACCGCCGTGCCCTTTTTTATCTTCTCGTTTATCTCTTCAATTGTTTTTGCCATATCCCCAAGATGATAGTATTAAACGACGGGCTTGTCAATTTACCCCTTATGTTGAAGCCTACCCTACCATAGGCTATAATCGGGGGTAAGAAGCTGGAGGCAGGCTTGCTTAAAACTCATAGCTGTGGCGAGCTGAGCAAAAAGGATGTCGGCTCCGAGGTAACCCTGGCGGGGTGGGTAGACCGCCGCCGGGACCACGGGGGGCTGATTTTCATTGACCTGCGGGATAGAGAGGGCGTAGTTCAGGTAGTATTCAATCCTGAAATATCCCAGTCTTGCCATAAGATAGCCAGCGAGATGCGCAGCGAGTATGTGGTCAGGGTTAGCGGCAAGGTTTCCCCCCGCCCTAAGGGGACGGAGAACCTTAAATTGCCTACCGGTGAGATTGAGGTTATCGCTGATAGTGTTACCATACTTAATCCGTCAAAGACCACGCCGTTTTATATCAATGAAGATATTGAAGTGGAAGAAAACCTCAGGCTCAAGTATCGCTACCTTGACCTGAGACGGGTTCGGATGAAAAAGAACCTCCTCCTCCGCCACCAGGTGGTGAAATTTATGCGCGATTTTCTATCGGCTCGGGGGTTTATTGAGGTAGAGACGCCGATTCTGATTAAGAGCACCCCTGAGGGGGCTCGTGACTATCTGGTGCCCAGCCGCATCCATCCGGGAAAGTTCTATGCCCTTCCCCAGTCGCCCCAGCAAATAAAGCAGCTACTGATGGTCGCCGGTATTGAGAAGTACTTTCAAATCGCCAAGTGCTTTCGTGATGAGGACACCCGTGCTGACCGCCAGCCTGAGTTCACCCAGCTTGACCTGGAGATGAGCTTTGTTGAGGAGGAGGATATCCTTAACCTGCTGGAGGAGCTTTTCACCTCCATGGTGGAGACGATTAAGCCCGAGATGAGAATGATAAAGCCCTTCCCCCGTCTTAGCTACGCTGAGGCAATGGAGCGTTACGGCATGGATAAGCCCGACCTTAGGTTTGGACTGGAGCTTAGGGATTTGACCGATATCGCCGCTAAGTCTGATTTTTCTGTCTTTCGTTCTGCTATTGACCAAGGGGGGAGGGTGAAGGGCATGTGTGCCCCTGGTTGTGGTAATTATAGCCGCAGTCAGCTTGATGAACTAAATAAATTTGTGCAGAGTCTTGGCGCTGGAGGCTTGGTAACCATAGTTCTGGGCAGCGGGGGCGGCAAGCTGGATAAGCTAACCATTGAAATGGTGAAGTCGGTTGCTGGCAAGTTTCTGACTATAGACCAGATTAAGCAGATGGGCAACCGTCTGGGGGCAAAGCTGGGAGACCTTCTGCTTATCGTTGCCGGCAAGCCCAAGCTAGTTGATATGGTGCTGAGCGGACTGCGCCAGGAGATGGGCCGTCGCCTTAAGCTTGCCGACCCCAATCTGCTTTCCTTCGCCTTCATCGTGGACTTTCCCTTGCTGAACAGGAATGAGGAGACCGGGCTATGGGAGCCGATGCATCATCCCTTTACTGCACCCAGGGACGAGGATATACCGCTACTTGACAGCGCCCCGGAGAAGGTGAGGGGCAAGCATTATGACTTTGTCCTCAATGGCTATGAGATTGCTGGCGGCAGCCTCAGGATTTACACCAGCGAGCTTCAAAGAAAGATATTCAGGTTGCTGGGCTATAGTGATGAGGAGACTGAGGAGCGCTTCGGGCATATGCTCGAGGCTTTTGACTATGGTGCCCCTCCCCACGGCGGTGTTGCCCCCGGCATTGACCGCATTGTGATGCTGCTGGCGGGTGAGGAGACAATCAGGGAAGTTATCGCCTTTCCCAAGAACCAGAGCGCTGCTGATTTAACCTTTAATGCCCCCTCATCGGTCAGCGAAGAACAGCTAAAGGAATTGCACCTGCGCCTGCGGGAGGAAGAGTGAAGGTAAGTAAAGAAAAAGAGGAAAATTGCCAGGCGTTTCTCAGGATTGAGATGGAGCCGGCTGAGGTAGAGAAGTATCTGGAGGAGTCTTACCACCACCTGGTTAAGAAGGCAAAAATCCCCGGCTTCCGCAAGGGGAAGGCATCACGGGAGGTACTGGAACGCCATATCGGCAGGGAGGGCATTTTTGAGGAGGCGCTGAACCGCTTGCTTCCCCAGGCTTATGAGCAGGCGATTAAGGAGCAGGGGGTTGACGCTATCGCCACCCCTTCCATTGAAATAGAGCAGACTGACCCGGTGATATTTAAGGCGACAGTCCCGCTCAGACCTACGGTCAAGCTTGGCGACTACCATCAGATTCGGCTCACCCCTGAGCCGGTGGAAGTAACCGAGGATAATATTAATGCCGTAATCGAGCAATTGCGCCGTCAGCACGGCACCTGGGAGCCGGTAGAGCGCGAGGTAAACCTTGATGATTTGGTGACCCTGGATATTGAAAGCCAGATAGAAGGGAAGTCGTTTATAAATCAGCCGGGGGTTCAGTATCAGCTTCTCCATGACCACCCCTTTCCCGTGCCCGGGTTTGTCGAGCAGCTAGTGGGGGTGAAAGGCGGGGAGGAGAAGGAGTTTAAACTCACACTCCCTGAAGATTACCCCAGGGCTGAGCTGGCGGGTAAAGAAGCTCACTTTAAGGTGAAGGTCAGCGAGGTAAAACAGCTGAGGCTTCCCCCGCTGGATGACGGCTTTGCCACCCTGGTTGACCCTGAGCTAAAGACCGTAAATTCACTTCGAGAGCGAATTTCAACTAACCTGCGTCTCCGGGCTGAGGAGAAAGCCAGGGAGGAGTTTGAGGAGCGGGTAATTGACGGGGTGGTTGAGCAAAGCCAGGTGGAATTTCCCCCGCTTCTGGTCGATATGGAGATTGCCCGACTCCTTGACCAGCAGGCAAGGTGGCTGCAGGCCACTGGTAGCCGGATTAATAAGACGGGGGAGGAGTTGCGGGAGGAACTGCGTCCATTAGCAACAAAGCGGGTTAACCGCTCATTAGTATTGGAGAAGGTTGCCGAGGAGGAAAAGATTGAGGTCAGTGACGCTGAGATAAAGGCTGAGATGGAGAAGGTAGCCCGGAGCGTCACCGGGAATAAGAACGAGGTGCAGAAATGGCTGAATTCTTCCCGGGCTCATAGCTCGGTTGAGCAATTATTAGCTCGGCGAAAAACCTTGCAGCGACTGGTGGAAATAGCCGGAGGTCCAGTCAGTAAATAGGTGAGAAAAATTGAGTAATGAGTTATAATTATTTTAATAGGGGAGGAGAGAAATGAATGGTCAACCGATGAATCAAATACCTATACATATACCTGGAGTAATTGAAAGTGGGCCAAGGGGGGAAAGAGCCTGGGATATTTATTCCCTACTGCTGAAAGAACGTATAATCATGTTATTCACACCGATTATCGACCCGGTAGCTAATAATATTATTGCCCAGCTTCTTTACTTGGAGCGAGAGGATCCGGACAAGGATATAAGCCTCTATATTCAGAGTCCCGGTGGTATCATCTCTTCCGGTCTGGCTATTTATGACACCATGCAGCTTATAAAACCCGCCGTCTCAACTATCTGTGTTGGACTAACAGCCAGCATGGCGACTGTGCTTCTCTGTGCCGGGGCTAAAGGCAAACGCTACGCCCTGCCCCATTCTACCATACACATGCACCAGGCGGTTGGGGGAGCCCAGGGGCAGGCTTCTGATATCGTTATTGCGGCACGTGAGATTGCGCGGCAGCAAGACCTGATAAAAGACCTTATCGTTAAACATACCGGCCAGCCCTTGGAAAAGGTAACCCATGATACCGACCGGGACTTCTACCTTAACCCGGAGCAGGCGGTGGAGTACGGGATTGTCGATGAAGTCCTGCTCAAGCCGGTGGAAGAAGCCAAGAAATAGAGCCTAAAGCTTTTGCGAGTAAAACTCCTGGTAGCGCTGAGCCAGTTCCTTCAGGCTGGGGAAGCCCGTTCTGGCTCCTGTTTTGGTAATGCAGAACCGGGCGACAATATTGCCAAGGCGACCGCATTCTTCAAGGCTTTTGTTATTAAGTATGCCATAAAGAAACCCGGCGGCGAAGGCATCTCCAGCGCCGGTGGTATCCATACCCGCCCCGATGTCTCGCGGTTTGATTACGTATTCGTTCTCAGAATTTCTAATATAGCCGATGGCAGTCGCTTTTCTCAGTTTTTGCCCTGTGCCCAATGTCACCACGACCTTCTGGCAGCCCTGTTTAAGACAGCCTTCAGCGCCACTGGTAACATCCTTCCCCGTTAGTTGCCTCATCTCATTCTGGTTAAGGAACAGTATGTAGGTTCTTTTTAGTATCGGGGCGAGGTTTTTGAGCCCCTTGACCGCATATAACGCCCCGGGGGCAAAGCTGAGCTTGACTGATAAGTCTAGCTTGTCCATCAATTGCAATAGAACCTTGAACTGCCTGTCATCAGCAAAGGAGGAGAGGTGGAGCATACTTGCCTGGTTGATATAGGCAAGGTCGAGGTCAGCTATGGTGAGCAGGTTATTGGCGCCAGGCAGGACATAGAGGGAGCGCCTGCCCAGCTTGTCGCTGAGGCATAGTACCGAGCCACTTTTTGCCCCGCGTTTTACCCTGATTCGGCTGGTATCTACCCCCACTTTTCTAAAATCCTGGATAAGTGTCTTGCCGTCAGCGTCATCTCCAACGACCCCGCAGAAGCCGGTGCTCACCCCCAGCCTTGCCAGACCGTAGATGGTGTTAGCCGCCGAGCCACCGGAGGATGAGCCGGCGTCCAGTACAAGCGCCTCGCCATCCTCAAGGATGCGCTCGACCTTATATATATGGTCGATATTCAGTGCCCCCAGCCCCACTATTTCCATAGTATTCATCCCAGCTTGCCTGCTTCCTCCCTGACCACGCGTCTTATTCGCTTATGAATCTTGATAACATCGCCAATGTTTTTCCTGCCCGATAGCCAGTGGAAGTAGCCCCTGTCCTTCACACCACCAGCCTTCTCCTTTTGCCTTACCAGTTTCTCCACCTTACTTCGCTGACCCTGTTCCCACGCCTGGAGTATTTCTATCAAATCACTGATTAAGGTCGAAGCCAGGCCCATGGTGGTGTAGGGCAGGGCATACTCGTTGCCGTTAAAGACAATGGCAAGTCCCCCTGCCTCCTCTACCGCCTGAAGCATTCTGAAGTCGGTGATGCTATCACCCACCACCACCCAGTTAGATAACGGCTGGTCGTATTTATCGGCAAATCTGGTTAGAGCGGCTACCTTACGCCTCCCCCCAACCGGCTTCACCTGGCTTATTGCCACCCCTAGCTTAGTCGCCGGCATTTTCCCCCAGAAGAATTTATCCAGGCTTTGCTTAATCCGCTTATCATCAGCTATAGGGCGCATCTTCAGTATGTCCTGCTCAGCCTGCTGCAGTAGCCTGAGGTCTTCTTGACATAAAGTTGCCCGGAGTTTATCCAGGAGAAACGATGTGCAGGCGACGTTATGGGCGTAAATTCCTAATTTTTGAGTAATATGAATGGCGTATTGTTCGTAGGTGGTGGTGATACAAAATACCTTCCAGCGGCGATACTGGAGCTGGGAGATAAGCTTTTGGGCGCCACCGGTGAGGCTGGCCTGGGCGGCTAGGGCGGCGATATTAGTCTCCGAGATATTATGGAGAAGGAGGAAGGGGACAATAAGAGCCAGGGTGTCACCTGGTTCGTAGCCCTCTTTTTCCTCCAGCGTTAGCAGGTCATCATAGCGACTGATAACCTCAAAGATCCGGTCGCCGTTGGGGAAAAGCTTCATTAGCTCATAGGCATTGTCTTGAGGCGACAGAGGTCCTTCAAGGTCAAAGCAGATAAATTTATTTATCTACCTCACCCCCTGTGTCCCCCTCTCCTTCAAAGGAGAGGGGGAGGAGATTTTTAAGAGAGGCTTCGCCTCTCTTTGACTCTTCATAAAATTGCTCTTGCCACCTGTTTGCTAATCTCATCGGTCAGATTATACCCTTTAATCGCTTTTCCTTCAGCATCAACGAGTTTTTTGTCGGCTGTTATCTTCGCCTTACCCTGGCTGAAAGCCTTGAGGGTGGCTATTATCAAGGGAAACTCTCTGGCCAGACCGTGCTTACGGATGAGCTTGAACAGGAGATTATTCTCCCCCTGTCCTTTTTTAATCTTTTCTACGGGCTGTCCTTCTATTTCGCGCCAGTATTTATCAAACGGCTTGCCCCTGATGGGGAAGGTGCAGTAGGTTACCGGCGGCCCCATGTCCAGCTCCGGGGTTACCAGGTGCATCATTACCCCCGTTTCCCCAGCCCCACTGTCAATCAATTGCCAGATTACCTCCTGCCAGGTCCCTTTCGGTCCGCCGGGGGCGGCAGGGTGGAGGTTAATCATATTGTATCTCTGGCACATCTCCGCGCCGACGATAAGCATATAGCCGGCAAGAACGCAAAGGTCAGGGTGGAAGCCTTCCAGTTTTGCCATAACCCTGCGGTCATATTCAAGCCGCCACCCCGCCCCTTTATCGGCTTTAAAGTTGCGGTGGGAAAAGCAGACGAGGGGTACGGCGTAGCTCTCTACCAGTTTGAGGAATAAATCGCTCTCTCTTGCTTCACCAGGCTCACAATTGCAGAAGACAAAGGCGAGCTCAGCCTCCATTTCACCTAGGGCTGTGCTCCGTTGAGCTACGGTCAGTAAATCCCTGGCCGCTTTGTCTCTGCCAGTGGAAAACCAGCCCAGGTTATACATCGGCGCTATCCTCGCCTTCGCTTCCTCAGCTTTGTCCAGGCACTGGCAAAATGAATGAAAGGATTTGTTATATGCCCTGTAATCTTGCCCTTCTCCAGAGCCTCGAGGAAGTCGCCCTTGCCCTTGAACTCGGGCATCTCGATATAGGCATTACCAATCTCTTGGAGGGTATGGGCATCACTGCCGGCGCTCTTCGGGATGCCATATTTGGTGGCAAAGGCTAGGGCTTTAGCCGAGTGGTGGGAGAAGACGGTTCGTGAATTGAACACCTCTACAATGTCAATCTGGTCAGCTATCTCCTCTATCACATGATTGCGCAGGGCAGAGAGGCGCAGTATATCGAAGGGGTGGGGTATGCATACTAGTCCTCCCTGAGCCCTGATTTGAGATATTACCTCTTTTACCGGCAGTCTGCTGGGTATGGTCTCTTTAAGGAACATGCCCATAATCTCGCCGTCCGGGGTCATAATCTCCTCAGCGATAATCACCGTAAATGGGGCAATATCCCGCATCCTTAATGCCCCTTCGGCGGTGCCATGGTCGCAGATAGCAATGCAGTTTATCCCAATCTCAAGGCAACGACTAACTATCTTCTCCAGCGGTGTATTGCAGTCCACAGAATATTCAGTATGAACATGAAGGTCAGCTTTTAACAATTTGTTTCAACTAACTCTCTCTAGATACTCGCCGGTGCGGGTGTCAACCTTAACAATATCGCCGTTGTTGACAAAGATGGGGACCTGAATGGTGATGCCGGTCTCCAGCTTAGCCGGTTTATTGCCGGCGGTAGCCGTGTCCCCCTTGAAACCAGGTCCGGTCTCAACCACCCGAAGCTCAACAGCAATAGGTATCTCCACCCCCACCAGCTCGCCCTTGTGATTTAATACCTCCAGCGACATTCCCTCCTTCAGGTATTTAAGGGCATCGCCGAGCTGGGTGGCGGTGAGTGGCGTCTGCTCAAAGGTTTCCTGGTCCATGAAGTAATATAGCTCGCCATCATTATAAAGATATTGCATGGTGCGATAGTCCAGGCGTACCCGGGCAAACTTTTCACTGGCTTGAAAAGACCGCTCGATGGTGTGGGCACTGCGGATATCGCGAAGTTTAAGCCTGATCTGGGCACTGCCGCGCCCCATTTTAATATGCTGGTAGTCAAGAACCTGATAGAGTTTCCCCTCAAGCTCAATGATAATCCCCTTTTTTAGCTCACCGCTATCTATCATGTTAGGCTCCGGGGTGTTTATTTTCTGGCTTTTGAAATCTCCCTGACCTTCCCCTTTTCCATTATTACTAAATCCTCAATCCTCACCCCTCCCCACCCCTCAAGATAAATGCCGGGCTCAATGGTGAATACCATGCCCTCAACCAGCTTATCGGAGGAGTTTGGGCCGAGACGAGGTTGCTCGTGGGGGGCAAGCCCTACGCCATGACCCAGGCCGTGCCCAAAGGCTTTGCCATAGCCTGCCTCCTCAATAATCACCCGGCTTAGGTTATCAGCCTCAGCGCCGCTCATCCCCTCCTTAATTATAGCCATTGCCCCGAGCTGGGCGCCGAGAACAATATCATAGAGCTTTTTGAAGGTATCATCAGGGGTGCCAAGGCAGATAGTCCGGCTCAGGTCGCTGCCGTAACCTTCAATCCTGGCACCAATATCAATCATTATTGGCTCGCCTTTATTAATCGTTTTCGTTGAGGGTCGGGCGTGCGGTAGTGCCGAGTTTTTCCCCGCGGCGACAATAACATCAAAGGGTATGGTATCGCTATCTTTCTCCCGCATGAATTTCTCTATCTCCCAGGCGACATCTTTTTCCGTCATGCCCGGTTGAATCTTGTCCTGAATATATTCAATGGCGGCATCGGCTATTTCGGCGGCTTTGGTAATAAGCTCAATCTCCTCAGGCTCTTTTATCGCCCGGAGGGATTCTACCATTCCCTCTACCGGTATAAGTTTAAGCGGTGATTTGCCTTTATTCAGTATAGCACATAACTGCCGGTGCAGGGCGAAGGTGATATGCCCCGCCTCAAACCCCAGCCTTTTTATGTTTAGCTCAGCCATAAGTTTAGGAAACCAGCTACTTATATCAGCGGAGACTAAAAAAAACTCGTAATCCGGGGCTTGGTTTTTGGCTTGCGCTGTATAGCGGAAATCGGTGGCTAAAATCTTATTTTTTTGTGTAATCAGCAGGAAGCCCGCTGAGCCATCAAAGCCGGAGAGGTAGCGCCGGTTCTCCGCCTGTGAGATAAAGATGCCGTCAATCTCCCCTTCAGTTAGCCCTTGGCGCAACTTCTGGATTCTATTTTTCAGGCTCATCGTCTTTTTCTTTTGCCATGGGGTGGGCAGCTAGGTATACCTTCCTCACCTGGCTCTTGGTGACATGGGTGTAAATCTGGGTTGAGGATAGCTGAGCGTGCCCCAGGAGTTCTTGAACCACTCTCAGGTCGGCGCCGCCGTCAAGCAGGTGGGTGGCGAAGGTGTGGCGCAGTATATGGGGGTGGACCCTCTTTTCTATGCCCGCCTTGGCAGCATAGCCCTCCAGCATTTTTTGCACCCTTCGCCCCGGTATACGCTGCCCGTAGCGATTAATGAGCAGGGCATTGGTTTTCTTCCTGTCTCCCAGGAGCCTGGGCCTGCCCTGCTCAAGGTAATTACGCAGTGCCTCGGTGGCGGGCTTACCCATCAGCACCATCCTTTCCTTAGAACCCTTTCCCCAGACGCGGATTTCGTTGGTATCAAGGTTAATTTCTCCTAGGTCCAGATTTACCAGCTCGCTTACCCTGAGACCGGAGGCGTAGAGTAGCTCAAGCAAAGCCCGGTCACGCTGCCCCTGTGGTGTGGAGAGGTCAGGGACATTGAGCAGGCGCTCGACTTCATCCAGGGTAAGAAACGAGGGCAGGCGCTTGTCCAGCTTGGGAGAAGAGGTTTTTTCTATGGGGCTTGATGGTAATACTCCTTCCCGCACCAGGTAGCGGTAGAAGGAGCGGATAGCTGATAGCTTGCGGGCGATGCTTGCCTTGACAATGCCCTGCTCCATCAGGTAAGCCATATAGCCGCGCAAAACCTGCCTATCAACCTTGTCTGGAGAGTCAATACCTTTCTCTTTAAGGAAGGTAAAGAAGCCCTTTACCTCTTTTGAGCCGCAGAGGTCAGTGGTGTAGTTGCGTACGGTATAGGGCGAGACATTCCGCTCCAGTTCAAGGTATTGGATATATTTATTAAAGATTTCTTGCATAGTGCTAGTCCTGCTTGAGCCTGCCCTTATACTCGCACTTGGTGCACCTTGTCCAGTTTCTACGGTAGATGGTGAGAAGCCCCCCGCATTTAGGGCAGGGCTTGGGGAGGGGTCTAAGATTTATGGCAAAGTGGCAGTTGGGGTAATTGCTGCAGCCGTAAAAGGTGCGCTTCTTTTTGCTTATCTTCTGCACAATCTCGCCGCCGCACTGGGGACATTTAACCCCAATCTTAACCAGGAAGGGTTTTGTGTATTTGCACTCAGGATAGCCGCTGCAGGCGATGAACTTGCCGTAGCGCCCGAATTTAATCACCAGCGGCTTACCGCATTCGGGGCAAATTTCTTCGGTTACTTCCTCCAGCTTTACCTTTTCCATAAGCTCGGAGGCGTTATTAAGGCTATTCTCAAAGGGAATATAAAAGTCTTGAACTACCATCACCCAGTCTTTGTTTTCACGGGCTATCTTATCCAGCTCGTCCTCCATGTGAGCGGTGAATTCAATATCAACGATGTCAGAGAAGTATTTATTGAGCAGGTCGTTGACCACAATACCGAGCTCTGTCGGCTGGAAGCTACCGCCGGTCTTGGTGACATAGCTCCGCTCCTGAATGGTTGAGATGATGGGGGCATAAGTGCTGGGGCGCCCGATGCCCCATTGCTCCAGCATCTTGACCAGGGTGGCTTCCGTAAAACGTGGCGGGGGTTTGGTAAAGTGCTGCTCGGGGAAGAGCTCTATAAGCTTAAGCCTGTCGCCCTTTTCTAATTGGGGGAGGGTGGGGGCTTGCTTCTCCTCTTCAGCCTCGTCCTTCCCTTCGCTGTAGAGAATAATAAAGCCGGGAAATACGTTTACCGAGCTTGAGGCTCGGAATAGATAGTCGGCTTTGGAATAGCGGCATTTAGCTTGAATATCAACCGTAGTATTATCAAAGATGGCGGCTGCCATCTGGCTGGCTACCATTCGTTTCCAGATGAGCTGGTAGAGCTTGAATTGGGCGGCGCTGAGGTACGGCTTGAGCAAAGTCGGCTCCCGCCAGACCTTAGTCGGGCGAATAGCTTCGTGGGCTTCCTGCGCCCCCTTCGCCGTGGTGATAAAGGAACGGGCATGAGGGGGGAGATACTGGGAGCCATACTTGGTGGTGATAAACTCCCTGGCTTCAGCGATAGCGGCACGGGCTACTCTGGTGGAGTCGGTGCGCATATAGGTGATGAGCCCGACATTCCCCTCATCGCCGATGGGTAGCCCTTCATAAAGCTCCTGAGCTATTTCCATGGTCAGCTTTGCCGGGAAGTGGAGCTTGCGCCATGCCTCCTGTTGCAGGGTGCTGGTGGTAAATGGTGGCGCCGGCTGGCGGCTCACCTTTTTGGCGCTGACCTTGAGCACCTTGTAGCTGGCCTGTTTTAAGTCGCCGGTGAGTTCGGTCGCTTCCTTCTCGTTATGAATATCCAGCTTGGTGCCATCGGTAAGGCCAACTAGCATGGCTCTGAAGGTTGGTGTCTCGGCAGTCTTGGCCAGCTCAGCCTCAATAGTCCAGTACTCTACCGGGACAAAATTCTCAATCTCCCGCTCGCGGTCAACGATAATCCTCACTGCTACTGACTGAACTCTACCGGCGGATAGACCCCGTCTTACTTTCTTCCATAATAGTGGACTAATCTTATAGCCGACCAGCCTATCCAGGATGCGCCTCGCCTGCTGGGCGTTGACCAGTTGCATGTCTATGGGGCGGGGGTGGGCGAAGGCACGCTCAATAGCTGTCTTGGTTATTTCGTGGAAGACGACGCGGCGGTAGGGGAGACGGTTGGTCTTTGTTACCTGGACTAAGTGCCAGGAAATAGCCTCCCCCTCACGGTCGGGGTCGGTGGCGAGATATACCGCAGAGGCAGTTTTGGCTGCTTGCTTGAGCTCAAGCACAACCTTTTTCTTTCCCCGGGGCACCACATATTTGGGGGCAAAGCCCTGCTCAATGTCTACCCCAAGCTGGCTCCGGGGCAGGTCTCGTATATGCCCCATTGATGCTTTGAGACTATAGTCTTGCCCCAGGAGCTTGCTCAGCGTCCTGGCTTTGGCTGGTGATTCAACTATGACCAGCTTCTTCTTCATCAGTCTACCTTTACCTTGTATCCTTCTCTTGCTTCCCGCGATAGGATATAGTTCATATTTCCTACTTGCTTTACCAGGCCTTTTAGTTCCATCATCGACAGGGTGCTGCTGACAGTTGATATCGGCAGACCGGTGCTGCAGCAGACCTCGTCAATATGGGTAGGCTCAGCACTCAGTTGCTTGAGTAAGAGGGCTTCGGTATCGGAGGCGGGTATAACCTCTTTAAGCTCCATCTGCTGGGCTACCGCCATCAGGTTCAATTCCTCCAGGATATCGGTGTAGTCGCGGACCAGCTTAGCCCCTTCCTGGATAAGGCGGTTAGTCCCTCGGCTGGCTGGCGATAGGATGCTGCCGGGGACGGCGAACACCTCTCTATTTTGCTCCAGTGCCAGGCGGGCGGTAATCATCGCCCCGCTGGTCTCATCAGCCTCGACTATCAGCACGCCAAGGCTCAGCCCGCTCATAATTCGGTTACGTCGGGGGAAGTTATCCGCCTTAGGTCTGGTGCCCAGTGGATGCTCGCTGAGCAGTGCTCCGTGCTGGATAATCTCGCGGGCTAGGGCGGCGTTCTCGGCGGGGTAAACGATATCAAGCCCGGAGCCAAATACGGCAATAGTTCTGCCCCCCGCCTCAAGGGCGGAATGGTGGGCTATGGAGTCAATCCCCTTGGCCAAGCCGCTGATAATGGTGATTCCGCTTCGCGCCAGGTCGGTTACTATCTCCTCTGCCACCTGCCGGCCATAGACCGTAGCCCGGCGGGTACCGACCACTGCCAGGCACCACTCATCCTGGGGGAGTATTGAACCCCTGATATAGAGTACTGGCGGATAATCGTATATCTCTTTTAGCCGGGATGGGTAATCCGTGCCATGGAAGGTGAGCACCTTTACCCCGTAGCGCTCCAGCTTTTCCATTTCCTCATCCAAGTGGGTTCTGGGCTGCCAGTAGGTGACGGCATTTATTGCGCCCCTGTCCAGCCCGGCGTGTTTCAGCTCAGAGGGGGTGGCCTGCCAGGCTTTTTCCAGATTGCCAAAGTAGCTTTCAAGCTGTGACAGTTTCACCCGCCCGATGCGGGGTATGAGACTAAAGCCGACCCAGTATTTAATTTCTTTAGCGGTCATTTTCTAAGCTGGCGGAGAGGGCGGGATTCGAACCCGCGGTAACCTTACGGCTACACACGCTCTCCGGGCGTGCCTGATAGTCCACTCCAGCACCTCTCCATGACGGTTTATTTTTTCCACCTTTTCAACATCGGAATAAACAGCCTAGTTTTCTCTATCTGGTCTTTCGGCATCTGCATCTGCTTCATTATGCCAACACACTTTTCAATTGTTTGTTCCATGGTTATGTCCGGCTCGGTAAACTTGCCCTTTTGGTAGCAGTATTGGCAGTATTCATTGTTTTTGCTCCCATCAGCATTGGTGCCAAAATCTGCTGGTTTTTGCAGGGGCATAGAACAACTCTGACAGAATAGCCCTTGTGATTTAGCTGCCTTCATATTTTAATCCCCCTTAATCTACATCTGGCGGAGAGGGTGGGATTCGAACCCACGCTCCGCTTGCGCGGAGACCGCTTTTCGAGAGCGGCACCATGAACCACTCGGACACCTCTCCGATTACCGTAATTATACCATAGCCCAATTTTTTGTTATAATGTCCCTAGTTTTTCCTGCAAAGGAATTTAGAATAGGTGCTAACATTAAGCCAAATCCTTGCCATCACTATCTTCATTGTCATGTTCGTGGCGATTATAGTCGGCAGGGTGCATCGCTTTATTCCGGCTCTTATTGGTGCCGCCCTCACCCTGGTAATTGTCTTTCTTATCGTCATGAAAAGCCCGGGGGCAGTTCTCAGCGTACTGAACCTTGAGCAGCTGGGACAATTAAGGTTCTGGGTACCGGGGCAGGAGCCGCTAATATCGCATGGCGTGAACTGGCAGACCATTATCTTTATTGGCGGCATGATGACCATGGTGGAGGGGTTGGGGGAGGTGGGGTTCTTCCGCTGGCTATGCCTTTATGTGGCCAGGATGGTCAATTACCGCGTCATCCCTATCCTGATTGCCTTCATGCTCCTTTCCGGCTTCCTGGCAATGTTCATTGATAGTATCACCGTTTTGTTGTTCATGGCTTCAGTAACTATTGAGCTTGCCCGCTTGCTTAAGTTTGACCCCGTCCCCATAATAATTGCCGAGATTTTTGCCGCCAACATAGGAGGGGCTGCCACCATGTGCGGCGACCCGCCTAACATAATCATCGGCACTGCCTTCGGCTATACCTTTACCGACTTTGCTATTAATACCGGCCCCATTGCCTGGGGAGGGATGCTTTTGAGCCTGGGCTTCTTTTACTATGTCTTCCGCAAGGTTCTTACTCCTTCTCAAGGTATCTCCAATACGCCCCTCAATAGATACCCCGAACCCGGGGAGGCGATTGTCAATCCCCGCCTCTTCGGGATAAATACTGCCATCCTTGTTCTGGTGGTGGTTCTGCTCATTACCCATGCCCATACTGGCCTGTCGCTGGCTTTGATTGGCGTTATTGCTGCTGCTCTCACCCTGCTGGTTGCCGCCCGGGGGGCATCGCATATCATTAAGAGGGTGGACTGGCGGACTCTGCTCTTCTTTGTCGGGTTGTTCATCTGCGTTGGCGGGCTGGAGGAAACCGGTGTCTTGCAGATGCTTGCCCGCTGTATCGGCGATATATCCGGGGGAAGCCTGATGCTGGTGATACCCCTTATCCTGTGGGTCTCTGCCTTTGCCTCAGCCATTGTTGACAATATCCCCTTTGCCGCCACCATGGTGCCGGTAATCGCCAACTTGGCGCAGTCACATGGCTTAGCCCTGCCCACATTGGGCTGGACTTTAGCCCTGGGGACGGACATCGGCGGCAATGCTACCCCTATTGGGGCATCGGCTAATATTGTCGGCATAGCCATTGCCGAAAGGGAGGGCTATCATATAAGCTGGAGGAGGTTCTGCAAGTACGCCTTGCCGGCGATGATTCTGGTGGTCGCCCTGTGCTGGCTGTACCTGGTGGTAAGATATGCTTGATGGAGGGAGGAGAGAAATGTGGGAAAGAATTCTTGTTCCGCTGGATGGTTCTAACCTGGCTGAGCTAGCCCTCGCCTATGCCGAGGAGCTAGCCATGGTCTTTGGTTCTGAGGTTGTCCTGCTCTATGTCAGTGCGCCCAAGGAGGAACAGTATCGCCATATGCACCAGCTTTATCTGGAAGAGGTGGCAAAGCGGGTGGGGGGGCATGTCAGGAAGCCGGCCCGGGTCACAACTGTAGTTCTAAGCGGCGAACCGGCTGAGGAAATTATTAACTATGCCGAGAAAAATAAGGTTAGCGTTATCATTATGGCCTCTCACGGTCGCTCCGGCATAACGGCGTGGGTGATGGGGAGTGTTGCCAGTAATGTGCTTCAGACAACAGAAGTGCCGGTGCTACTTATCAGGGTGGTCAAGCCGTCTAAAAGGGCGCCCCGGGAGCGGCTACTGGAGCGGATTCTTCTCCCCCTCGACGGCTCGGAAATGGGTGAGGTGGCAGTGCCCTATGTTAAGGAGCTTATCGAGCGGCTGGGGTCGGAGGTTATCCTTTTTGGGGTGGTGGCGGCGGGGCAGCATGTTCGCACCGTTGGCGGTCTGGACTATATTCTCTACCCGGAAGCGGAGTTGGAGCTGGTTAAGGCAGAAGCCAGGGAATACCTTGAGCGGGTTTACCGGCGCCTGAAAGGCAGGAAGGGGGCGTTGCGGGTCGAGCTCAAGGTGGGTGATGATATTGCCGGGGAGATTATCAGGTTTGCTGATAAGGCGAGAGCCAGCTTGATTGCCATCTCCGCCCATGGGCACTCAGGCATTGAGAAATGGGTCTTTGGCAGCGTTGCCAATAAGATTGTGCAGGCGAGCAAGATACCGGTTCTGGTGGTCAGGGCAGCAAAGGGAAAGCCATAGCTATTTGCATCATCTTTTGCTATAGTTTATGATGTTAAATTGTATTTGCCTCTGTAGCTCAGGTGGATAGAGCACCAGCCTCCGGAGCTGGGCGCGAGCGTTCGAGTCGCTCCAGGGGCGCTTTCTGTATTAGCAGGAGGCTGAGGTGGTAGAAGAAAACCAGCTTATTGAAATTAGATGGCATGGCCGTGGCGGGCAGGGTGCGGTTACCTCCGCCGAACTGCTGGCTCAGGCGGCAATAAGCGAGGATAAGTATGCTCACGCCTTCCCCAGCTTTGGACCGGAGAGACGGGGGGCGCCGGTACTGGCTTTTGTCAGGATAAGCAGCCGGCAGCCGATAAGAATAAGGGCGGAGATAACCCGGCCTGATGTGGTGGTGGTGCTTGACCCCGGGCTGCTCGGTGTGGTGAATGTCACCTCAGGGCTCAAGGAAAACGGGGTGCTGGTAATTAATAGCCGGGGCTCGTTTGAGGACATTGAAGCCCGGTTTAAGATTAAGTGTAAACTGGCTAAGGTTGATGCCACCACTATCGCCAGGGAGGTTCTGGGAATTCCGATAACCAATACTACCATGATTGGCGCCTTGCTTAAAGCCACCGGCGTGGTTAAGCTGGAATCCGTGGTTGAACCCTTAAGGCAGCGTTTCGGCCGCCTGGGGGAAAAGAATATTAAGGCGATGCAGAGAGCCTACGAGGAGACCGAGGTAAAGGAGTGAGGGGATGACCAAGCCTGAGGGTGAGTTGACCTGGAAAGACCTGGAACTTGGCGCCATAGTAACTGAGCCGGGGAACGCCAGCCAGTACAAGACTGGCGACTGGAGGTCGGGAAGACCGCTCTTTGATTCCGGCAAGTGCATAAAGTGTGGCCTCTGCTACATCTTTTGCCCCGAGGGATGCATTGAGCAGAACGCTGAGGGGTATTTTGACGCCAATCTATTTTATTGCAAGGGTTGTGGCATCTGTGCCCGAGAGTGCTGGGCTGGAGCCATTAATATGGTGCCGGAGGAACAGTGATGGCAAAGAGGGTTGGTATTGAGGTTTCGCTGGCAATCGGTGAGGTGGTTAGACTGGCTAATGCCGATGTTATCGCCGCCTACCCCATCACCCCCCAGACTCATATTGTGGAGCATCTGGCGGAACTGGTAGCCAATGGAGAACTGGACGCCGAGTATATCCCGGTTGAGTCCGAGCACTCGGCAATGAGCGCCTGTCTTGGCTCGTCGGCAGTCGGGGCGCGGACCTTTACCGCTACCGCCGGTCAGGGGCTGGAGCTGATGCACGAGGTCTTGTATGTTGCCTCGGCGATGAGGCTGCCGATGGTTATGGCGGTGGCTAACCGCGCCCTGTCGGCGCCGTTGAGCGTCTGGGGCGACCAGTCTGATGTTATGGCGGTGCGTGATACGGGGTGGATTCAGCTCTTTGTTGAGAATGGGCAGGAGACAGTGGATAGTGTCCTCTGTGCCTTCCGTATTGGCGAAGACCCCAGGGTGCTGCTTCCGATTATGGTCCACCTTGACGGCTTCTACCTGTCGCACATGATTGAACCGGTGGTCTTCCCGGAGCAGAGCCAGGTTGACAAGTTTCTCCCCCCATTTAAGTACCCCCTGCCGCTTCACCCCGACAGGCCGCTGACTATGGGAGCTTTCGCCATGCCCATTATTTACTCCGAGGCAAAGAAAGCCCAGGAGGTGAATCTGGAGGCGGCTAAAGAGGTCGTCCTTGAGTGCTGGGGGGAGTTCGGTAAGCTCTTCGGGCGAAATTACTCGCCGGTAGAACGCTACCGCAGTGATGATGCCAGGGTATTGCTCTTAACCCTCGGCGGCTTTTCTGAAACGGCAATGACCGCCGTGGATAAGATGAGGGGGGAGGGCAGAAGCGTGGGGCTGGTAAGGCTCCGCCTGTGGCGTCCCTTCCCCTTTGCCGAGCTTCGCCAGGCGGTCAAAAATGCCGAGGTTCTTATTGTCCTGGACAGGGCAATCTCCTTTGGCGGTCCTGGCGGCCCGGTTTGCTCCGAGGTCAAAGCCGCCTTGTATGGTGAGGAAAAGAGGCCCAAGGTCATCGGTTTTGTCGGTGGGCTGGGGGGCAGGGATATTACCCCCGCTGAATTTGAGGAGATAGTTAATAAGGGCATAGAAATCTCAGAGAAGGGAAGCGATAAGGAGTTTGAGATATACGGGGTGAGGGAATAATGGAAAAGTTTGCTGTTTATGTCCCCAAACTGGTGACGAAAAAAGAGAATTTTGCCCCCGGTCATCGGGCCTGTATCGGCTGTGGGGAGGCTCTGGCGGTGAGGCTTGCCTGCAAGGCATTGGGGCAGAATGTGATAATCGCCAATGCCACCGGCTGTATGGAGATAGTTTCCTCACCACTGCCTTATACCTCCTGGCGCGTTCCCTGGATTCATACCCTCTTTGAGAATACCGCCGCCGTGGCTTCAGGCATAGAGGTCGGGCTGAAGATCCTGATGAAGAAGGGCAGAATTGCCCAAAAGGATATTAAGGTGATAGCCATGGCTGGGGACGGGGGCACCAGCGATATCGGGCTTCAGGCGCTATCTGGAGCCCTGGAGAGGGGGCATAACTTTCTTTACCTCTGCTTTGACAACGAAGCCTATATGAATACCGGCATTCAACGCTCTTCGGCCACCCCCTTTGGCGCTTCCACCACCACCTCCCCGGCGGGCAAGGTGAGCATCGGGCAGGTTACCTGGAAGAAGGATATGCCGGCTATTGCCGCCGCCCACAATATTCCCTATGTGGCTACTGCCTGCCCCAGCTACCCCTTTGACCTGATGGCTAAGGTAGAGAAGGGAGCCGCTATCAAGGGTCCAGCTTATGTTCATATCCTGTCGGTTTGCCCCACCGGCTGGAGATGCCCCACTGATTTGACCATCAGGATAGGTCGTCTGGCGGTGGAGACGGGGATATTCCCCCTGTATGAAGTGGAGAACGGCAGATATAAACTAAGTTTTGATTTCCTCAAGCTCAGGCCGGTTACTGATTATATGAAGCTGCAGGGCAGGTTCCGGCACCTGTCTGGGGATATAATAAACAAGATTCAGCAGAGAGTGGAGAGAGATTACGCCAGGCTTAAGGAGAAGGCAGGTTGAAGGCAAAGACTAAGCCAACGAAACAGAAGGTAAAATCCATACTTGATAGTCACCGGCGTGACCGCGGTATGCTGGTATCCATCTTGCAGGATATCCAGGCGGAGTACAGTTACCTGCCCAAGAAAGCCTTGGTGGAGGTTAGCCAGGGCTTGGATATCCCGCTGACCCAGGTCTATAGCGTCGCCTCCTTTTTTAAGGCGTTCAGTCTGAAACCGAGGGGACGTCACCTGATTCATGTCTGCCTCGGCACTGCCTGCCATGTGAGGAGGGCGGTTAGAATCCTGGACGAGATTGAGCGGAAGTCGGGTATCAAAGCTGGCGGAACGACTAAAGACCTTAAATACACCCTGGAGACGGTTAACTGCGTTGGTGCCTGTGCCCTGGGTCCTATAGTCATCGTCGACGGTAACTACTCAGGTCAGATGAAGACCGATAAGGTCAAAAATTTATTGGAAAGCTACAAGTAATCATGGGCAAGAAACAGATAGTAAAGAGACTAAACTCTCCTGATGAGCTGGAAGCACTGAGACAATCAATAGTCAAAAGCAGGGACTCTAATAGGACGTGCATCGTTGTCTGTGGTGGCACCGGCTGCCTGGCTCTGGGGGCACAAGAGGTTATCACCGGCTTCAGGCGGGAGTTACGCAAACGTAGGCTAGGGAGCAAGTTAAGTCTCAGGGTAACTGGCTGCCCCGGCTTCTGCGAGAGAGGTCCGCTGGTGGTAGTCAAGCCAGAGAATATCCTTTACCAGCAGGTAAGAGGCGAGGATGTCCCTGAAATAATCTCGGAGACTATTAAGGGCAATATTGTTGATAGATTACTCTACACCGACCCCGCCACCGGGAAGAAAATAACCTATGAGAGTGATGTCCCGTTCTATAAAAAACAGAAGCGTCTCCTCCTTGGCAACAATAGCAATATTGACCCGACTGATATTCGGGACTATCTGGCGCTGGGTGGCTACGGCGCTTTGAGTAAAGCCCTGTTTAAGATGTCGCCAGAAAAAATAATCGAGGAGGTCAAGAAATCGGGCTTGCGGGGGCGGGGTGGTGGGGGATTCCCCACCGGCGCCAAGTGGGAGAGCTGCCGTCGGGCACATGGCGACACTAAGTATATTATATGCAATGCTGAGGAAGGAGACCCCGGTGCCTTTGTCGATAGGAACCTGCTGGAAGGAAATCCGCATAGTGTTCTGGAGGGGATGCTCATCGGTGCCTACGCCATTGGCGGTCACCAAGGCTATGTATATATTCGCAGTGAATACCATCTGGCTTTGGAGCATTTGACGCAGGCTATTAAGCAAGCTGGAGAATATGGTTTTCTTGGCGAAAATATCCTGGGTTCAGGATTTGATTTCAATATCAAGATAAGCCGGGGAGGTGGGGCTTATGTCTGCGGTGAGTCAACGGCGCTAATGGCTTCACTGGAGGGTAAGGTGGGGGAGCCCAGGGCAAAGTATGTTCACACCGTGGAGAGGGGCTTGTGGGACCAGCCAAGCAATCTCAACAATGTGGAAACGTGGGCTAATGTCCCGATGATAATTAACCGAGGTGCCGATTGGTATTCAAAAATAGGCACCGACAGCAGTAAAGGAACCAAGATTTTCTCACTGGCAGGTAAGATTAATAACACCGGTCTGGTTGAAGTCCCCATGGGAATAACCCTGAAGGAGATTATCTACGATATCGGCGGTGGTATTCCCGAGGGGAGGAGATTCAAGGCGGCGCAGACTGGTGGTCCCGGGGGAGGCTGTATCCCCGAAAGTTTACTCAATCTGCCTGTAGATTTTGATGAGTTGACTAAGGTTGGTTCGGTGATGGGCTCTGGTAGCATGATTGTTATGGATGAGAATACCTGTATGGTGGATATTGCCAGATACTTCGTCAGCTTCCTTGAGGGCGAGTCCTGTGGCAAGTGTCTTCCCTGCCGCGAGGGGTTGAAAAGGATGAGCCAGATACTCGCTGGCATCACCGAGGGTAAGGGAAAAGACGGCGATATCGGCTTACTGGAACGGCTGTCTAGCACCCTTATTGACTGCTCGCTGTGTGCCCTGGGCTCAACCGCCTCCAACCCGGTATTAACCACGCTACGCTATTTCAGGGATGAGTATGAAGCCCATATCAAAGATAAGCGATGCCCCGCCGGCGTCTGCCGGCTTGATGCCGTGATAAGGAAGTGAAGGCGAGATAGATGGTTACACTGACGATTGACGGGCGACAACTTCAGGCCGAAGCGGGAACAACTATATTAGAGGCAGCTAGGGATAATAACATCTATATACCAACCTTATGTTTTAACGAAGCAGTTAAGCCCTACGGTGCCTGCCGCCTGTGTCTGGTTGAGATTACCAGGGGTAAAAGGGAAAGGCTTGTCGCCTCCTGCCTTTATGAGGTGGAAGAAGGGCTCGTGGTGAAGACCAACTCGGAGAGAATCTCCAGCAACCGCAGAATGCTCATGGAGCTACTGCTCGCCCGCTGTCCTAACAACAGGGAAATACAGGATTTAGCCAGGCAGCTAGGTGTTGAGAAAACAGATTTCAGGCTTGAGGATGAAAATTGCATTCTTTGTGCTCTCTGTGTCCGAGCCTGTACTGAGGTTGTCGGTGTCTCCGCAATCAGCCTGGTGGGGCGGGGTACAAATAGACAGATGGCTACCCCCTTTTACGAACCTTCGGATGTTTGCATCGGCTGCGGTTCCTGCGCCTATGTCTGCCCTACGGGGGCGATTGGGTTTGAGGACGTTGGTGACACCAGACACATCTACTGGCCTAAGAATAGTATGGAGTTTAAGCTGAAGAAGTGCAAGACCTGCGGCCAATACTGGGCTCCAGAAAAGCAGCTAGAGTATATAATTAAAAAGGCGAATCTATCCCCCGACCTCTTTGATAAATGCCCTGACTGCCGGGACTAGCCCTTGGTTTGACCTAAGATAGGTGCTTTGCTATACTTTCTCGCTGCGGGGTGTAGCGCAGTGGGTAGCGCGCATGGTTTGGGACCATGAGGTCGGTGGTTCAAATCCACTCACCCCGACCATATTCTTAATCATTCAGCGTTCAATCTGCTTAATCTGATATTTCAGCCTGCCCAGCGGCGCCGTTATCTCTACTATTTCCCCCTGGGCTCGCCCCAGCAGAGCCTTACCGGTGGGTGAATTGCTTGAAATCCTGCCCCTGGTCGGGTCTACCTCCCGGGGACTGACTATGGTGTAGCGCAGCTCCTCGCTAGAAACTACGTCACTCAGGACAATGCTGTCCCCGACGCTGACCTTAAGGCTGGGCTTCTGTCTTTCCTCAATGATGGTGGCTGACTTCAGGGCTTCTTCCAGCTCCATAATCCGCCCCTCAATATGTCCTCGTTGCTCTCTGGCGGCATCCAGGGGGGCATTCTCACGGAAGTCCTTGTCTGCCGCCGCCCGGCGCATCTCATCAATGAGCTGGTGGCGTTTATTCTTGAGGTCGGCAAGCTCAGCCTTCAGCTTGGCATACCCCTCTTGCGTTAATGAGGTAGGTGCTGGCAAATCCCGCAGGGAGGGCAATCTTGCCTTCACCTTCTTGATTTTGAGGTGGGTCGCCAGGTTGGTCTTGCTCCAGCCCTGCTTCTTGGCATAAAGTAGAAAGGCCCGGATTAGCTCAAGGTTCTGGGAGTAGCTGGCCTGCGCCAGTGACAACTGCTCAGCGTAATTAGCCACCTCGTGGGCGGTGAGTTCGGCAAAGGAGCGCCCCCAGCCATACCACCGGACAAATCCATATACTGCCTGCTGGCTTCTTCCCCCTTCTTCAGCTGACAGGCTGGCAAGGAAACCACTGGCTGCCTCACCCAGAGTTGGATTCTCGTTGCCGCTATTCATTCTCTACCTCCGCGGTGAGAGGTGCCCTTTATCCCCAGCTCAGTCCGCGTGCGGAGAAACCTAAGCAGGTTATCGCGGGTGACCAGCCCAATAATCCTGCCTTCGCTGGCTACCGGCATCTGGTTTAGCTCATTCTCCTCCATCTGCTCAACCACGCTCAGGCCGTCCTGCTCTGGACTTACCACCTTCAACCGCTCGGCGGGGACCATGATCTTCTCGACCTGGGTCATATCCCATTTTGACTGGGGAACGGACTTGATATTTTGCAGTGTCAAGATTCCCTTAAACCTGTCCCCCTCAGTTACCAGGAAAAGGTGGTGCCCTTTAGGCAGGACGTACTCCTGAACCAGCTGGTTAACGGAAATAGTTGGTGGGACTATAATGTAGTCGGAGGTCATCATCTGTGACGCGGTGAGCTCGCGGAGGGCTTCACGCCATTGGGCCTGACGATAGCTCATTGAGGCGGCATTATCCAGGAACCAGCCGATAAATGCCAGCCACAGACCGCTCAACCACTCATGAAAGAGGAACATTATCGCGATACCGCCGGCGATAAAGGTGTAGGCTACCCCCCGCCCCACCTGTGCCGCAATGCGGGTGGAGCGTGCATAGTTACCGGTAGACCGCCAGAGAATGGAACGAAAAACACGCCCACCATCCAGGGGGAAGCCTGGAATCAGGTTGAATGCCGCCAGTAACCCATTTGCTAGAGCTAGATAAAAGGACATGGCTGCCAGCGGCTCAAGTGTATCCATGGTTAGAAACCAAACCAGGCCAAATAAGCCACCGATTGCCAAGCTGCAGGCGGGTCCAGCCGCCGCCATTTTTAGCTCGGCGCTGGCTTTAGTCGCCTCCCTGGTCATCTGAGCCACCCCACCGAAGATAAACAGGGTTATGCTTTTTATCGGGATGCCGTTGGCTCTGCCCACCAGGCTGTGAGCTAGCTCATGGGCTAACACCGAGACAAAGAATAGGAGACTAGTTATGATACCAGCAGCTATCTTGGTGGTTAGACTCCAAGTTGGATATGTGGCTGGGAAATAGCTGGCGGCCAACCCCCACGTTATCAATATAAAAATAATAAACCAGCTATAATGCAGTTTCACCTGGATGCCAAATATCTTGCCTAGGTTAAGTGCACCACCCACTTTTGATTACCTTTCAATATAATTTACCCATTAAGAAACGGATGACCCTGACACAATCTTTATTGCTACCTCAGCGGCTCGTTTCCCCGAGAGGAGCATGCCGCCGAAGGTTGGGCCCATGCGGGGTAGCCCGAAAACACTGGCCACCGCCATGCCAGTGGCGATTAACCCGGGATAGACCTCACCGGTGTGTTCAACTACCGCCTCCTCCGATTTATTAATCCACAGCGCTCCTTCTCCAGCCATCTTGAGCGCCCCCCGCTGAGCTAGTTTCTTAACCACGCTGGCATCATGACCAGTGGCATCAATCACCACCTTTGTTTCCAGGGGGACGGGGTCAAGTGCTGAGACCTCTCTGGGGAGGTGAACTATCGGGCTCCAGTTGACCACCACCCCGGCGACTCTATTATCTTCGCGAACCACTATATCTTCAACTATAGTCAGGTTAAGAAACTTAACCCCGGCGTCGCAGGTAGCAGCAATGAGCCGGGAGCAGGCGTGGGGGGCGTCAGCCACATATAGACCTTCACTGGCTGGGGAGTAGGGCACACCAAGCTCATCAAGGATTTTGTGGGCTGGTGCCCTCAGGGTAATTTTATTCATAAAATAACCGCCAATCCAGAAGCCGCCTCCCAGGTAGTTATTCCGCTCAATAATCAAGACCTTAAGCCCGGCCCTACCCAGCTCCCTCCCCGCTATCAGCCCGCTGGGGCCAGCGCCAACAATGATGACATCGCTATTAATATACTCCTCAAGCTGGTGCAGAAAGCTAGAGACAATAGCCCTGGTTACTTCCCCTTCTCTTACCGGGTGCAGTAGCGCCATCCTCTTCCTCCTTTTAACACCTGATTGCCGAGATGCCCAAATACTTTTCCACTAGCTCCATGGCACAGAATTTACCGCACATACTGCAGGCAACTCCAGCCGAGGCATGCTTGCTGTGGACCAGGCGCGAGCGCTCGGGGTCCAGGGAAAGTCTGGCTTGCTCCTCCCAGTCAAGTTTCTTCCGTGCCATGGACATCTTTATGTCCCACTCCTGGGCACCCTTTACCCCTTTAACAATGTCAGCGGCGTGGGCGGCAATGCGCGAGGCGATAACCCCCTGCTTTACATCCTCAGGGTCGGGTAGAGATAGGTGCTCGGCGGGTGTTACATAGCATAGAAAGTCAGCACCGGCGGCGGCAGCGATAGCCCCGCCGATAGCCCCGGTGATGTGGTCATAGCCAGCGGCAATATCGGTTACCAGCGGACCCAAGACATAGAACGGGGCTCCCTTGCAGATAGCCTTCTCCAATCTGACATTAGCCTCAATCTGATTTAAGGGCAGATGCCCCGGACCCTCAATCATTACCTGAACGCCAGCTTGACGAGCTCGCGGCACCAGCTCCCCTAAGGTAATTAGCTCCTCCACCTGCGCCCGGTCAGTGGCATCAGCCAGGCAGCCGGGGCGCATGCCGTCGCCAAGGCTCAGGGTAACATCAAACTCATGGGCTATCTCCAGCAGGCGGTCGTAATACTCATAAAGGGGGTTTTCTCGCTCGTTGTGGAGCATCCAGCCGATTAAAAAGGCCCCGCCCCGGGAGACCACATCAGCTACCCTCCCTTGCTGTCTGAGGCGGGCGATGGCTGACTGGGTGACACCGCAGTGCACCGTCATAAAATCAACGCCATCCCGGGCGTGCTCCTCAATCGTTGCGAATAGCTCGTCAACCGTCATTTTGACGATAGCGCCATGTCTTGTTATGGCTTCAATCCCTGCCTGGTAGATGGGGACGGTTCCTATAGGGAGGGGACTTGAGGCAATAACCGCCCGCCGAATGGCTGATATATCGCCGCCACTTGATAAGTCCATAACGGTATCGGCACCAAAGTCAATAGCCACTTTGAGCTTTTCCATTTCGGTATCTATGTTGCCAAAATCAGAAGAGGTGCCAATATTAGCGTTGACCTTGGTCTTAAGCCCCTGCCCGATACCGCAAGGGACGAGGTTTGTATGTTTGGGGTTGGTGGGAATAACTATTGTCCCCTCAGCCACCCCCCGGCGGACAAATCCAGCTTCTATTCCCTCGCTCTTTGCCACCAGGCTCATCTGGGGGGAGATAGTCCCTTCTCTTGCCAGCTCCAGTTGCGTCATTTTCACCTCTACAAAAATAAAACCAAGGGCTCGGCTTAATCTAAACCCTTGGTCCAAGTCTTTGCCGCTTCCCTACGCTCGCATTATCGAGTTCAGGTTCCAAGGGTTGGCTCCAAAATGCCTCTCAGCCTTTGAGCACCCCTAGCGGTTAATTATTAAGTTTACCTATCTAATGTAACACAGGGGAGTCTAAAATGCAAATAGAATAATCTAGCTACCTCACCCCCTTTGTCCCCCTCTCCTTCAAAGGAGAGGGGGAAGAAATAGCAAGAGGGGCGAAGCCCCTCTTAAACTCTCCCTTAGTGATATAATGAAGCCATCATGGAAAAGCTCAAAGCCGGCGCTAAAAAATTAGGACTGGAGCTTACGCCAAGCCAGCTTAGCCGGTATGAAACCTACTATCAGGAGCTGGTGGACTGGAATAAGCGGGTAAAACTTACCGCCATAACCGACTACGAAGAGGTGCAGATAAAGCACTTCCTTGATTCCCTGACGGTTACTTTAGCCTGGCAACCGGCGATTAATATGGGCTTTCGCCTTATTGATGTCGGCACTGGCGCTGGTATACCCGGAATCCCGCTTAAGATTGCCTTCCCCGCTCTAAGGTTGGTCTTGCTTGAGGCGGTAGCCAAAAAAGCCGCCTTCCTGCGTCACATCACACAAAAACTTGGGCTGGATGACGTTGAGATTGTGGTCGGGCGGGCGGAGGCGGTGGCTCACCTGAGTGAGTATCGCGAAAAATTTGACCTGGTGCTCTCCCGGGCGGTTGCCCCCCTTCCCCCACTTGTTGAGTTGGTCTTGCCCTTTTGTGCCGTTGGCGGCAGCTTTATTGCCCAGAAAAAGGGGACTATTGATGAGGAGATAAGTCAGGCTGCCAGGGCAATCGAAATATTGGGAGGGAGGTTACGGGGGGTGAAGCCGGTTGAGCTTGAGGAGTTTACCGATAAACGCTTTTTAGTTGTTATTGATAAGGTCTCGCCGACGCCCCCCAAATACCCCCGCCGCCCGGGCATACCGGCAAAGAGACCTTTAGTAACATAAGGTGCATATATGTAGCTTTTTATGGGCAGTTTAAGAGGGGTGATAGCCCCTCTTTTTACTATTCTTCCCCCTCTCCTTGATAAGGAGAGGGGGATTAAGGGGGTGAGGTTGATAAACTATCCGAGCAGTAGTAAAATAAAGTTATGAAAAGCCATGGCTCAAGTCAAGGTAAAGAGAAAAGCATGGAAACTGGCACCTGGAAGGTTAAGACCGGGCTGGCTCAGATGCTGAAGGGTGGGGTGATTATGGATGTGGTCAGTGCGGAGCAGGCTACGATTGCTGAGGCGGCGGGCGCCT
>Ga0315282_10000523_pt1 | contig 75877 bp, 69 predicted proteins | sample YL17G07_20_MG_FD_203693 | JGI IMG/M metagenome (GOLD analysis project Ga0315282, IMG submission 203693) | Sediment microbial communities from Yellowstone Lake, YNP, Wyoming, USA - YL17G07_20 | ecosystem: Environmental > Aquatic > Freshwater > Lake > Sediment | place: USA: Wyoming | collected... | reverse complement strand
ACGCTGGGCTACGCTCTGGGCAGCAAGTAACGACTGTCTCAGTCAAGGACTGAGCTTGCAAGAGGCTGGGAGGGGAACCTCCCGGCCTCTTCTTTGTGTGGGCCACCTAGGGCGCGACATGCCGGGGCGGCCGGCTGGGCAGGATTCTGCAGGCCGTTCCTGAACCGCTATCTGTTGACGTCCCGGTGTGGCGGCTGTTAGAATGCGATATACCCCTGGGGGTATATGCGCAGAGGAGGGACACCGACTGATGGAGATGGGCGTCACCTACACCGGAGGAATGCAGTTCGTGGCCGAGGTGAGGGGGCACAAGGTCACAATCGATCTGCCGCCGAGCCAAAAGGGAACGGACGCCGGCCCGACGCCACCGGAACTCTTCATCGCGTCGCTCGGATCGTGCATTGGAGTCTACGTCGTCGGGTACCTGCAGGCCCAGCGGCTGCCGTGCGACGGCGTCAGCGTTCGGATGAGCTGGGAGGAGGGGAAGTCACCGGCGAGGATAGCGAGGATATCGGCCGAGATCAAGCTGCCGGAAGGGGCAACTCCCGAGCACGCTCGAATGGCGCTCAAGGCAGCCGAGATGTGCAAGATCCACAACACGCTGAAGCAGAAGCCCGAAGTCCGCGTTTCGATCGCTGAGACGCGCCTGGCTTGAACCGGACCCAGCGGAGGTTGTATAATCGCCTTGGGTGGAAGCTCAGTTTCCAGGCAGTATGCAGATCGCGTTGGATCTGCCCGTTTCATGGAGGTCGGCAGGATGGCTCGGTCAAGGAACGGTCTCAAGCTGTTCGCGGGGACTGCGAACAGGGGACTTGCGGAGAAGATGGCGGACTATCTCGGCATGACGCTTGGCGATCTGGCTATCTCGCGGTTCAGTGACGGGGAATGCTATGTGAAGTTCAAAGAGAGCGTGCGCGGGGTGGATGCCTTCGTCGTGCAGCCGACCTGCCCGCCAGTGGACAGGAACCTTGTCGAGCTGTTGATAATGATGGATGCGCTTCGCCGTGCGTCCGCGGCCAGCGTTACCGCCGTGGTGCCCTACTATGGCTACGCGCGCCAGGAGAAGAAGGACGCCCCTCGCGAGCCGATAACCGCCAAGCTCGTCGCGGACATTCTCACCGCCGCAGGCGCCGACCGCATCGTTACCATGGACCTCCACGCCGGGGCCATTCAGGGGTTCTTCAACATCCCTGTCGACCACCTCACGGCTGTTCCACTGATCTCGAACTACTTCGAGAGCAAGCGGCTTCAGAACGTCGTCGTGGTCTCGACCGACGAAGGCCGGGTGAAGACGGTCCGGCAGGTGTCGAGCCGCCTCCGGGCGCCTATAGCGGTCGGGTACAAGTACCATCCAGTCCATCAGAGGACGGAGATGACCCATCTCGCCGGCGACGTCAAGGGCATGATACCGATCATCGTGGAAGACATCATAACGACCGGTGGGAGCGTTAACGAGTGTGTCGAGGCGCTTCTGGAGCACGGCTGCAAGCCGGAGATCTATGTTGCGGCGACGCATGGGGTGTTCACAGGCCCAGCGTTCCAGAGGCTGAACCGGCCGGAGATAACCGAAGTCGTCGTTACGGACACTATCCCCGGGCCAGCGGGTGGGTTGGACCGGCTGACAGTGCTCTCGGTCGCGGAGCTATTCGGCGAAGCGGTCAAGCGAGTGCACAAGGATCTGTCGATCACGTCGCTGTTTCGGTGAACCGGGTCCGCCGCGGCCGGGCTTCTCCAGTTGAGGAATCCGGCGGGCTGGCCGACAAGAAGATGCTGTGTCCGTCCGAGCGTTGACATGATCTACGACTTCCATACTCATACGTTCCTATCCGACGGCGAGCTGCTGCCGATGGAGCTGATCCGGCGGTGCATCGTGAGAGGCTATTCGGCCCTTGGAATAGCCGACCACGTGAGTGATTCGACCGTCGAGCGGGTGATCGAGGAGGTCAAGCGTGACGCGGTCCTTGCCAAGCGGCACTGGGACTTCAGGGTGCTCACGGGCGTTGAGATCACCCACGTGCCGGCCTCCGCGATCGCGGATGTCGCCGGACGCGCGCTTTCGCTTGGTGCGGAGATCGTCGTCTGCCACGGGGAGACGATTGTCGAGCCGGTCGAGCCCGGGACGAACCGAGCGGCGATACTTTCGGGCAAGGTCGATATCCTCGCTCACCCGGGGTTCATCACGCCCGAGGATGCTAGGCTGGCGGCCGAGCACGACGTCTTCCTGGAGATCACCTGCCGGAAGGGGCACTCGCTATCGAATGGCAGAGTCGTCCGCGTCGGTCGGGAGGCAGGGGCCAGGTTCCTGGTGAACACGGATGGCCATGCGCCTGGCGATCTGCTGACAGAGGACCTCGCGATTGCGACGGCGCGCGGCGCGGGGCTGGCGGAGGAGGAGATCGCTCAGGTTCTGTGCGAGAATCCGAAGCTGCTGCTGGAGCGGGTGAGACTCAGGATGGGGACCTGACCGGCCTCGTCAGATACCGGCTGCGGCTTCGGCGGCAGGAGAACAGAACGTGATCAGTTTTGGTGTAAGGACGAGCCAGAGGGCTGAGTTCATCGACATTACCGATGAGGTGGCGCGCGCGGTGCAGGAATCGGGCGTGACGGATGGCCTCGCTGCCATCTTCGTCCCGCACACGACGGCGGGCGTGACCATCAATGAGAACGCCGATCCGAGCGTGGTGCGGGACATCGTCAGCACGCTGGATAAGCTCGTGCCGCGCGGCGGCGGCTATATGCACACTGAGGGGAACGCGGATTCCCACATCAAAGCCAGCATGATGGGGTCGTCGGTGCAGGTGATAGTGGACGGCGGCCGTCTTGCGCTCGGCACCTGGCAGGGCATTTACTTCTGCGAGTTCGATGGGCCGAGGAGCAGGAAGGTGTGGGTGGAAGTGCGTGGGATTGCGAAGTGAGAGCCGAGAGAGACGAGGTGCCGGATCGTAGACCAGTCCAGCCGGTCCGGCATGGGGATGAGATGAACTACACATCCGAACAAGCTGACATACTGGTTCAGGCGCTGCCGTATATCCAGCGCTACTACGGCAAGACGATGGTCATAAAGTACGGCGGCAATGCCATGACCGACCGGACTCTGAAGGTCTCGGTCCTGCGGGATGTCGTGCTGCTGCGCTATGTCGGCATGAACGCCGTCCTGGTCCACGGCGGCGGGCCGGAGATAGACGAGATGATGAAGAAGGCCGGCAAGGAGCCGCGGTTCGTCGAGGGCCTGCGCGTCACGGACGAGGAGACTATGGAGATCGTCGAGATGGTGCTTGCCGGCAAGACCAACAAGGACATCGTCTCGATCATCAACACCCACGGCGGGCGGGCGGTCGGGCTGTCCGGCAAGGACGCGAACCTGATCGAGGCAGAGCGGGCCGGGGGCGAGACCGATCTCGGTCTGGTTGGGAGAGTCACGAAGATCAACCCGGGAATCCTGGATACGCTGGCTGAAGAGACCTACATCCCCGTGATCTCGTCCGTCGCCATCGGCCCGAGCGGGGAGAGCCTCAATGTGAACGCCGACCACATAGCTGGGGCCATCGCCGCCGCACTCCGCGCGACGAAGCTCATCGTGCTCACCGACGTGAAGGGCATCTTCGAGGACAAGGACGACCCCTCCACGCTTTGCTCCGTCCTGACAGAAGAGCAGGCCGTGGAGATGATCCGCACGGGCAAGATCGACAAGGGGATGATACCGAAAGTCGAGTCATGCGTCACCGCGCTTCAAGGCGGCGTGGAGCGGGCGCACATTATCGACGGCACGCTTCCACACGCGCTCCTGATGGAGGTATTCACCGACACGGGCATCGGGACGATGATCGTGAAGCGTGAAGCGTGAGGCGTGGTGTCCGGTACAGCTGAACGGCCTGCCGGGGACCGGCAGGCCGTGAGACGGTCGCACAGCCGGCAGGCTTATGCGGCGATCTCCAACTCTTCGTCGGAGCTGACGAAGCTTCTGAGATAGGTGAACCTGTTATAGACTGGGGACTCGTCGCCTCGGTCGGCTGTGCCCGCGCATACAGAGCAAAGCACGTCGGCGCCGGTCTCTTCTATATAGTCCGGCAGGTTCTTGATCTCCCCGCCGCACTTGCTGCATTTCATCTGAGTCGCCTCCGATACCCCGTTACCCCGAGGACCTCTGTGTTCACACTCTCGGTTCGCCGGCGAGTCCTTCCGCGCCGGCATGGCGTTCCGAACTTCGGGTATGTTATACCCCCAGGGGTATGCGTTCAAACATGATGTGACGGGAGTCTCGATGAGCTTGGGTTCGGCTCGGTGTCTAGCGGTCTCCGGCGCGGTGCAGTCTGGGGCGCGGGGCTCTTGCGCGCTTCACGAGCCGGACTACCATTCCCTTGCTGTTCCTCAGGAACTCCAACTCGTCGGTAAGAGCTCTCATGAGGGGGATTCCCAGGCCGCCTGGCTCTGCAGACGACCTACCGGGCAGATCGTCGGGGTCGAAGCCGCCGCCTCTGTCGGCCACTTCCGCAATCAGCGCACCGCCGGCGGAGGAGAACCGCACGATGACCCGGTCCGATTGCCCCTGGGGCGAGCCATGGCGGATGGCATTAGCGCAGGCCTCGCTCAGGGCCAGCTTTGCGTCATCGATCTCGCTGACGCTCATCCCGACGCAACCGGCCAGGCAGCCGGTGATCCTGCGAATCCGGTCCAGGTAGTAGGGATTGCTGTGGATGCTGACCTCGGTAACAGCGCCAGGACTGTCTGGCATCGCCCTCTCCATTCGCCAGGTCGGTCTGCCCGCGCAGCGCTCCGACCGCATCTTCCGCGCCGCCTGGTAATCTAGCACAGCGGTTGCAGTGTGTCAATGGGCGGCAAGGAGAGCACATGGGGCGTTTCGCCCCATTCCGCCGGTAGGCTCAGCAGCTTGGCCTGGCAGAGTTCGAGAACGATGGGAATCCTCATGGGAGGCCCCTGTCGCCGAGGTCGAGGTGAGAACGCTGGTGCCGCGCGCTTTGACCTGCGGCCGGGCGCGCATAAGTTGACGAAAACTGCCATCGGTGCTGTATTCTTAAGGTCACCGAGCGACTGTAAACCATGTGCGCGCGCACGGTTTGCTTACTGCGTGGGTCGTTGTGCTATAATCGCACGGAGGTGTGAGGAGCTGTGAGGGACGAGGGATACGTGCGTGCGGCGGCAGCCAGGCAGGCGCCTCGGGGTTCCGAGAGGGTAGGTGAACGAGTCTGCTCGGCCTTGGACCGGCTTGCCTCTGACGCAGCCGGCGACGGTGGGCGCAACCTCACACCGATCGTTGCAGCCGCCTTCCTGTTCGTGGTTGCACTCAACGCGCTCGTGCTATCCCCTGGACTTACCTGGTCCGCAGGGAGGATAGGGACGACGGTGGGGCTCTGTTCGGCGTCGTTCGCGCTCGCGCAGTACTGCAAGATCAGACAGAGCGGGCTGCGCAACTACGTCAACAACTTCTTTGAAGGACCGGCCTTGGTGAAACCGATAATGGGGATGCTGAGGCTGATCGCTGAGTTCCTCAGACCGCTATCCTCGGCAAGCCGGCTGCTGTCGGATGTGCTCGGACGGGACGTGGCAGGCGCGATCCTGGTTCTGGCGTCGGTCGAGGTGCTGGGAAGCGTCCTGATACCAGTCCGAATCCCGACGGTGCTCTCGACGCTCTTAGCCAGCTTCGTAGCTGCAACAGCGGTGTCGATGTCTGTGGCTGCGTGTCTGGCGGAGCGCCCGGAGCAGGGCGGCAGGCACGGCGCGCCTGCAGACGGTCAGGAGCAGGGCGAACTGGTTGAGCGGAGCGGTGCGAGCCACGCCGCCGAGGAGTTGCCACTTGGCCCGAGGAGATTATGACTGGCTTCGGAAGGCCGGCGTAGCGTCCAGCATACCGCTTGTGTTGGTCGTCTCCATTGCCATAGGCTGGGCGCTGGGGTCCTGGCTGGACAGGAAGTTTGGGACATCTCCCTGGCTGATGCTCGTTTTCACGCTGCTAGGAGTGGCGGCGGGGTTCATTGAAATGGTCCGGATCGCCCAGCAGCTTATGAAGGAAGATTAGCTGCGTTGGATATCGGGTTCATAAAGCGGGTCTACGGAACGTCGGTTGGTGTCTGGCTCTTTGTGCTTCTCTGGTGCACCGCCCTGCGGTCGGTGGGCGGCGCTATTGGCGTTACAGTCGGCTTCGGTGTCTCTATTGGCTCCCTCATGCTTCTCGAACGGCTGGTGAGGGTCTTGTTCTCGCCGGAGAGGGCCGGCCAGCCGAAGCGAACGGTGAGGAAGCTCGTTGCGGTGGCAGCGCTCAAGTACGCGGTGATCGGGCTGATCCTTTGGGCGTCGCTCCGATCCGGGTGGGCAAGTCCGATCGGGCTGGCGATCGGCATCGGGCTGCCCCAAGCAGTGATCTTCCTGAAGGCGCTCGGTATTGCGCTATCGTTCGGGCCGGAACCGAATAGGAGATCGTAGTTGGAGCATCAGGCCGGTTCTTCACTGGTTGAGGGTAACCCCTGGACACTGGTCGGTATGTCCGGGGTGGTGATTGTCGTGCTGGTGGCCATCTCGCATCTTGGCGCGCGCAGGCCGAGCAGGGTGCCCGGGCCGCTGCAGAACGTGCTGGAGATGACGGTTTCCGGCCTGTTCAACTTCGTCGAAGGCATCATAGGCCCGGAAGGCAGGAAGTACGCTCCGTTCATCTCGACGCTTTTCCTCTACATTCTGTGTATGAACTTGCTGGGGATCATACCCGGGCTGCGGTCCCCGACGAGCGGCCTGAATATGACCGTCGCCCTGGCGCTCTGCTCGTTTTTCTACGTTCAGTTCCAGGCGGCAAGGCACAACGGGCTTTGGGGCTATATCAAGCACTTCTGGGGGGAGCCGTGGTGGCTCGGGCCGCTGATGTTCCCGATCCACGTCATCGGAGAGCTTGCTAAGCCGCTCTCACTCTCGATCCGTCTTTTCGGGAACATCTTCGGCGAGGACAAGATAATAGTGATCCTTGCGGCGATGTCGCCGTATATTATCAAGCCGTGGTTGAAGTTCGTGCCCATTCAGTTCCCGATGATGGCGTTCGCGGTCTTCACTGGCTTCATCCAGGCTCTGATATTCACGGTTCTCACGGCAGGCTATCTGACGGTTATGATAAGCCATGCCGAGGAGGCGCCGGTCGGTATCGAACGGCACTAGGTGCACTGAAGGAGGTAACGGATGTTCTACTTTGGGATGCTTGCGATCGCTGTAGGACTGGGACTGCCCATTGCAGTGCTGTCCGCTGCGATGGGACAGGCGAAAGTCGGAGCATCGGCTATGGAGGGCATTGCACGGCAGCCCGAGGCATCGGGGAAGATCCAGCTCAGCATGATGATCGCACTTGGTTTCATCGAGTCGCTGGTGATCTATGCCCTTCTGATGTTCTTCTTCCTGCAGGGGAGGCTGCCGGCGACGGCGGACATTCTCAGGGCGATCAGCAGGTAACTGGCAGTTCGCGTCGGATCTCCGGCGGTTCAGAGATTCCTGAGGTAATGGAGGGCTGCAGTTGGGCATTCTGGAGCAACTGGGGATCAATCCCGCGTTGATAGTGGTAAACGTTCTCGGGTTCGTCCTCCTGCTCTGGCTGCTGAAGAGGTTCCTTTATGGGCCTATCACGCAGGTGCTGGCGGGCCGGGCGGAGGACGTCCGCTCGACATATGCCGCCGCGGAGTCGGAGAAATCCGCGATGGAGGAGCTTCGCCGGGACTACGAGAAACGCCTGGACGGGATAGAGGCGGAGGCTCACGCAAGGATTCAGGCGGCGATCAAAGAGGCGCACGGTGTCCGGGATGAGATCGTTGAGGACGCAAGGTCGCGAGCGGAGGTTGCGCTGAGACGCGGCCAGGACGAGCTGGTAAGAGAGCGCGAGAAGACGGTGGTTGCGCTTCGGGAGGACGTCGCGGACCTTGTCGTTCGGGCGTCGTCGAGGCTGCTGGAGCGGTCGTTGGACGATGCCGCGCACAGGAAGCTGGTTGACGAGTTCATCTCGGGTGTGGGTAAGGCTAAGTGATGGACGGGCGGATAGTGAGGCGGTATGCGGCCGCCTTGTTCAACCGGGCGCAGGCCGCGGGCGTGGTGGATGCAGTCGAGAGCGACCTCGGGCTGATAGCGTATTCGCTCGAGACGATCCCTCGACTCGAACAGGCGATGACCTCGCCGCTTATCCCCGCGGCCAAGAAGCGGGCGATCGTGACGAGTGTCTTCAGCGGCAAGATCCAAGAGATCACGCTCTACTACCTCTATCTCCTGATCGACAACCGCCGCGAGGGGATTGCCAAGGAGACGGAGGCCGAGTATGTGCGCCTGGCGAATGAGGCTCGCGGGATAGTGACGGCCCGGGTGACGTCCGCAGTCGAGCTGAGTGAGAGCGAGCTCGCCGCGCTGCGCGCGAAGCTGTCAGGTTATACCGGCCAGCAGGTGGAGGTGAGCGCCGAGGTCGATCCGTCGCTCATAGGCGGCATCGTCGTGAGAATCGGCGACAGGGTGATGGATGGCAGCATTGCAGGTCATCTGCAGAGGATACGAGACGAGTTTCTGGGACGGTGACGGGGAGTGCGAGGTGTGAGGCGTAAAGAGTAGACTGTAAGGTGAAAGGTGCGGGGCGGTGTTTGGCATGCGCACTCGCCGCTTTGCGGTTTCCACCTTCTGCCTTTCACTGTCCGAAGGAGTCTGGTATGGCAGTTAACATAAGGCCCGAGGAAGTAACGGATATCCTCGAGCGGCAGCTTGGTGCCTACAAGAAGGAGATCGAGGAGGTAGGCGTCGGGACCGTCCTTCAGGTGGGAGATGGGATCTCGCGCATCTACGGCCTTCAGGACGTCATGGCGAGCGAGCTTGTGGAGTTTCCGAACGGCGTGATGGGCCTCGTGCTGAACCTCGAGGAGGACAACGTCGGCGTCGTGATAATGGGGCCGGACGAAGAGATAAAGGAGGGGGACACAGTCAGGCGGACGGGCCGGATCATCGACGTGCCGGTCGGCGATGCCCTTCTTGGGCGCGTGGTGAACGCTCTGGGAGAGCCGCTCGACGAGAAGGGGCCGATCGTGGCTGAGAAGAGGCGGCACATCGAGGTGAAGGCGCCGGGCGTGGTCGATCGTCAGCCGGTGAACCAGTCGCTCGCGACCGGGCTGAAGGCGATAGACTCGATGATCCCGATCGGTCGCGGGCAGAGAGAGCTCATTATCGGCGACCGGCAGACGGGCAAGACGGCGATTGCGGTGGATACGATCCTGAACCAGAAGGACTCCGATGTCCGGTGCATCTACGTCGCCATCGGGCAGAAGCTCTCGACCGTCGCGGCGATAGTCGAGGTATTCGAGCAGCACGGGGCGATGGAGTACAGCACGGTCGTGGTTGCGTCCGCGAGCGACCCCGCGCCGCTTCAGTACATAGCGCCATACGCGGGCTGCGCAATGGGAGAGGAGTTCAGAGACTCTGGCCAGCACGCGCTGCTGGTCTACGACGATCTGTCGAAGCACGCTCAGGCGTACCGGCAGGTGTCGCTGCTTCTGCGGCGGCCGCCCGGGCGTGAGGCTTACCCCGGAGATATCTTCTACCTGCACGCAAGGCTTTTGGAACGAGCGGCGAAGCTCTCGCATGACCTCGGGGGCGGGAGCCTGACCGCCCTGCCGATCATCGAAACTCAGGCGGGCGACGTATCGGCCTACATTCCGACGAACGTTATCTCGATCACCGACGGCCAGATCTACCTCGAAAGCGATCTCTTTTACTCGGGCATCCGTCCGGCTATCAACGTAGGCATCTCGGTTTCCCGAGTCGGGTCGAAGGCTCAGACGAAGGCCATGAAGAAGGTCGCCAGCCAGCTCAAGCTCGATCTGGCGCGGTACTGGGAGCTTCAGGCGTTCGCGCAGTTCGCGACCGACCTCGACAAGGTCACGCAGGCTCAGCTCAACCGCGGCTCGAGAATAGTCGAGGTGCTCAAGCAGCCGCAGTACCAACCGATGCCGGTGCAGGACCAGGTTGCGATCATATTCGTCGCGACCAACGGCTATCTGGACGATATTCCACTCGGACAGGTGAAGGAGTTCGAGCGGGGGTTCTACGAGTTCATGCGGGAGCACTATGCCATAGTGGGGCACAAGATAGCGAGCACCGGCGACTTAGACGATGCGACGAGCGAGACGCTGGAGCGGGCGGCTCGCGAGTACAAGGAGCAGTTTGTGGCGCAGAAGGCACAGGCGGCGTGACCACGGACGAGCAGGTGTGGAAGTGGCTGGATGAAGCCGAGAGTGACCTGGAGGCCGCCTCTCTTCTCTGCGAGGAGGGTTCAGTGACCGCAGCGCCTTCTACTCTCAACGGGCGGCAGAGAAGTCGCTCAAGGCGCTGTATGTGTTCGTTCACCAGGAAACGCCGCCCAGGACTCACGACGTGGGGAAACTGGCAGGCGATCTTGGTGCTCCCGCGGCACTCGTGTCGGCGGCAGATCCGATGACGGCGGACTACATGGCTTTGTGTTACCCGGACGCCGCGCCAGCGATCGGCACTGCGTATACCCGGCAGTTAGCCGAGTTTCGCCTCAATGACGCGCGGGCAATCGTGGAGTGGGTCCGGGGACGGGTCGGCAGCAGCTAATGGCAACCATGCGGGATATACGACGCAGAATACGCGTCGTGAAGAACATACAGCAGATAACGAATGCGATGAAGATGGTGGCCGCAGCCCGGCTCAGGCGCGCTCAGGACCGCGCTGAGGCTGCCCGGCCCTACGCCGACAAGATGTTCTTCATGCTAGAGAGCCTGTCGCGTGCTGCGGAGCAGGTCGAGCACCCGCTGCTGGAGATCAGGCCGGAGGAGCGGATCGCGGCCATAGTGATCGGGGCGGAGAGGGGGCTTGCCGGAAGCTACAACGTGAGCCTGATGCGGGCTGCCCTCGACCTGCTGGCCGGGCGGGACCCGGCGACGGTTCAGCTGATCGTCTTCGGCAGAAAGGCTGCCTCGTTCCTCCGCCGCCGGCCGTATGAGATAGTCATGTCGAGCAGCCTGCCTGCGACCGACTTGCAGTTTGCGGATGTGCGAGCGGCCGCCGCGAAAGTCAGAGAGATGTTTGCGTCGCGTCAGGTGGATGCGGTGTACCTGGCCTACGCGAGGTTCATAAACGCAGCCACGCAGCGGCCGACGGTCGTGAAGCTCCTGCCGATCGCGCGGCCGGGCGCGGAAGAGGGGATTGCTCCCACGGAGTACATCTTCGAGCCGGAAGCCGGGGTGCTGCTCGGGCGGCTGCTGCCGAGATACGTGGATACGCAGATATTCCGGGCAGCGCTCGAGGCGGTGGCGAGCGAGCATGGCGCCCGGATGACGGCCATGACCGCGGCTACGAGCAACGCCGAAGAGATGATCGACAATCTGACACTGTCTTACAACAAGGCTCGCCAGGCGGCGATCACGAAGGAGTTGCTCGAGATAACGGCAGGGGCGGAAGCGTTGAGGCCTGAAAGCTGATAGCTGACAGCTGATGGCTGACAGCGAAACCGGAGGTTGGAATGGCAGTCGGGAAAGTAGTCTCGGTGATCGGGCCGGTGGTTGATGTTCGTTTTCCACCGGACGCTCTGCCGGAGATCATGAACGCCATAGTGGTCAAGGACGGGAACAGCGGGCTGGTGATCGAGGCCGCGCAGATGCTCGGCAACGACGTCATCCGCTGCGTTGCGATGGACTCGACAGACGGCATGGTGCGGGGAATGGAGGCCGAGGACACGGGCGGTCCGATCACCGTGCCGGTCGGCAGGCAGACGCTCGGGCGGGTGTTCAACCTTCTCGGCCAGCCGATCGATAAGAAAGGGCCGGTCGAAACGGAGGAGCGCTGGCCGATCCATCGCTCCCCGCCGACATTCGAGGAACAGGTGCCGGCGACTGAGGTCTTCGAGACAGGGATCAAGGTTGTCGATCTGATCTGCCCGTATGCGAAAGGCGGGAAGGTAGGTCTGTTCGGCGGCGCGGGCATCGGCAAGACGGTTTTGATCACCGAGTTGATCCGGAACGTGGCCACCGAGCATGGCGGGTTCTCCGTCTTCGGCGGGGTGGGGGAGCGCACGCGCGAGGGCAACGACCTCTGGCTCGAAATGCAGGAAAGTGGTGTCATCGACAAGACCACGATGGTCTTCGGCCAGATGAACGAGCCGCCCGGGGCGAGGCTCCGCGTCGGTCTCTCGGCGCTCACGATGGCCGAGTACTTCCGCGATAAGGAAGGGCAGGATGTACTGCTCTTCATAGACAACATTTTCCGGTTCGTGCAGGCAGGAAGCGAGGTTTCGGCGCTGCTGGGGCGGATGCCGTCGGCGGTGGGGTACCAGCCGACGCTCGGCACCGAGATGGGCGCCTTGCAGGAGAGGATCACTTCGACTAAGAGAGGATCGGTAACGTCCATCCAGGCCATCTACGTGCCCGCGGATGACCCGACCGACCCGGCCCCGGCTACAACTTTCGCTCACCTGGATTCGACTACGTATCTCGAGCGGCGGATCTTCGTCAGGGGCATCTATCCGGCTGTGGACCCGCTGGTTTCCACTTCGAGGATCCTTGATCCCATGGTAGTGGGCCAGGAGCACTACGATGTTGCGCGTGGAGTGCAGCGAATCCTGCAGCGCTACAGGGAGCTTCAGGACATAATTGCGATCCTCGGGATCGACGAACTCTCCGACGAGGACAAGCTGACGGTGGCCCGGGCTAGGAAGATCGAGACGTTCCTGTCGCAGCCGTTCTTCGTGGCCGAGGTGTTCACCGGCAGGCAGGGCCGCTACGTGACCAAGGAAGAGACGGTCCGCGGGTTCAAGGAGATTCTCGAAGGCAAGCACGACGATCTGCCGGAGCAGGCGTTCTACATGGTCGGGACGATTGATGAGGCCGTCGAGCAGGGACGGAGGATGCAGGCCGGCTAAGCTATGCCTGAGCGCAGGTTCACCCTGGAGATCGTGACCCCGGACCGTGTCGTCGTGTCGGATGACCAGGTCGTGTCGCTCGTCGCGCCTGGTTCCGAGGGCTATCTCGGCGTCCTCGCAGGTCATGCTCCTCTGATGGCCGAACTGGTGATCGGCGAGATGACGGTGCGCCGGTTGAATGGTGAGGAGCTGCATATCGCCTCAGCTCAGGGGTTTATGGAGGTGGCCGACAACAAGGTGACGATCCTGACCGAGGCGGCTGAGAAGGCGGAGGAGATAGACATCCAGCGTGCGAGGCGGGCAAGAGAGCGGGCCGAGGAGATGCTGAGGCAGTCCGCGGAGGATGTTGACCACATGCGCGCCGAGGTAGCGCTGAAGCGGGCGATCAACCGGCTCCACGTCGCCGAGCATGCAATGTAGGAGTTGAGAGTTGAGGGTCAAGAGACTCCCGGGCCTGCGCTGGGTGGCGAGGCGGAGGCCGCCGCCCGGTAGAGGGCAAGGCGGGATGGGGAGGTCCCAGGCGAACGGGTGATTGTCAGCTGTCGGCTGACAACCGATACCTGACGGCTGATAGGTCCCAACCGAGGTGCATATTATGAAGCAGAGAGGGTTCTTCTTACTAATGGCAGGGCTTGTTGGTACGGCGATCTTTGTGGCGCGGCCTGTTCGGGCTGGCGCACCGCCTAGGGTGCCCTCGGACGCCTGGATGGGCCTTTACCTTGCCGGCCAGAAGATGGGTTATCTGCATCTGACCGTGGACAAGGCGAGTTTCGAGGGGAAGGACTGCTACAAGGTCCGGACTCTCATGCGCACGAAGATGGTGCTGCTGGGCGCAAGTGTGCAGCAGGATGTGGACATAGCTGTGTACACTAATGAGCGTTTCTCTCCTCTCTTCGAGACCTTCGAGATGTCCTCCGGGGGCAGCAAGACGGTGATAGAGGCGAGGTTCGGAGACAAGGACATCAACTGCAGAGTCAGCACCGGCGAATCGAAGTCGAGCAAGACTGTCCCGATCCCACCCGGTGCGAGCCTCATTGGTGACTCGATGTACGCGCTTGGCACGGACAAAGTCGAAGTCGGTCGGAAGGCCAAGATGCACTACTTCAACCCGATGACTCTTGCCGTCGAGCCGGTCGAGGTCGAAGTCCTCCGCACGGAACAGGTCGAGGTAAAGGGCAAGACCTACGACACGTTCGTGCTCAAGAACGCAACGCCGATGGGGGATGTAACCACCTGGCAGACCGAGGACGGCACGATCGTCAAGTCGGTTGCCATACTCGGGCTGACGATGCTGATCGAGTCGCCGGAAGAAGCCATGGCGGGAGTGGACTCGGGTTACACGCCGCCGGCCGACCTGGCGGCCGTCTCCTCTGTCAAGGCGAACATCGATATCCCGAAGCCAAGGGACGTCCGCAAGCTCGTTATCAGGCTCTCCGGCAATCTGGACCCGAAGATGGCCATCACCGACGTGCGGCAGAAGGCCAAGTGGACCGGGAATGCAGACGGTTCAGGCCTAGCGGAGTATGCGATCGAGTCGGCCGCGTTCGACCGGAAGAAGTCCGTCAAGCGGCCGGTGCGGAGCGAAAAACTGCGGACCTATCTCGAGCCTACGCCTTACCTTCAGTCCGCCGCGCCTGAGATAAGGACTAAGGCGGCAGAGATCGTGGGTGAGGAGACATCGGCCTACGGTGCTGCGTCGAAGATCAGGGCGTGGGTCCACGGGAATATGAAGCCACAAGCGGATATCGGCATTGCCCGGCCCGCCGCGGACGTGCTCAGGTCAAAGGTCGGGGTCTGCCGCGACTATGCGGTCCTTTTCGCTTCGCTGGCTCGCGCCTCGGGCATTCCAACGAAAGTGGTTGCCGGCATCGTATATATGAATGGGAAGTTCTACTATCACGCGTGGGCCGAGAGTTATGTCGGCGAGTGGGTGCCATTCGATGCCACACTGGACCATAACTTTGTTGACGCAACGCACATCAAGCTGGCCGAGGGAGATGCGACGAACATGTTCGACATGGCCCGCGCGTTCGGCAGCCTGAAGGCGGAGATCGTGAGGTTCGAGTAGAAGGCTGAGTCGCGAAACCCGGGAAGGAGCGCGAAGGACACGGAGAGCAGCGGTCGGCAGCCAGCATTCAGTGTGCTTCGCGGTTCGGAAAGGGAAGGATTATGGCTGGCAGTTACATACCGGTAGCCGTTTTCGCCGCGGTGGGGATCGGTTTTGCGGTCGTGACGCTCTGGGCGGCGTGGGCGGTGAGGCCGTACGACCCCAGGGGGCAGAAGCGATCGACCTACGAATGCGGCGAGCGGCCGAAGGGAAGCGCCTGGGTGCAGCTCCGCCCCGGCTACTACATCTACATGCTCGTGTTCGTTATCTTCGATGTAGAGGTGCTGTTCATCTTCCCATGGGCGCTCGCGCTCAAGCACCTGAAGGGCACGCCGCTCGCGGCCTTTGCGGTGGTTGATATGCTCATCTTCGTCGGCGTGCTGGCTGTCGGCCTCGTCTACGCCTGGAAGAAGGGCGTGCTGAGGTGGGAATGAGAGCACTTTGGATTCCGGGTCTTGACGGGGTTCGGTTATGAGGATAGAGAAGGTCAAGCCGATCAAGCGGCCGATCGATGCGGTGATAGAACCGATACCGGGCGGCACTTTGATGCTGACGACGGTGGAGAAGGCGCTTGGGTGGGCGCGGGAGAACTCGCTCTGGTATATGCTCTTTGGTCTGGCGTGCTGCGCGATCGAGATGATGGCCACGGGAGCGGCTCGGTACGATTTCGACAGGTTTGGGATGATGTTCCGGGCCAGCCCACGCCAGGCTGACTTGATGATCGTGGCGGGAACCGTGACGAAGAAGATGGCCTACCGCGTCCGCCGGCTCTACGAGCAGATGGCCGAGCCGCGGTACGTGCTGTCCATGGGAAGCTGTGCGAGCGCAGGCGGGCCGTTCCACGATTCCTACTCGGTTGTGCGCGGCGTTGACCTGATCGTGCCGGTCGATATCTACGTCCCCGGCTGTCCGCCGAGGCCGGAGGCCCTGCTGCACGCCTGCCTGGAGCTGCACGAGAAGATCCGGGCGGAGGCGGCGGCCAAGGGCCGGAAGCCTCAGGAGGCTCAGTCGTGAGTGAGATGGTGGAATCCGCTGTCAGGCAGCATTTTCCTGACGCGGTTGTCGAGTCCGGCGCTGCCGACGGCGCAGTCGTTCTCAAGATCAAGCCCGAATCACTTATCTCGATCGGCCATTTCCTGAAAGAAACGCCGGAGCTTCGCTTCGACTACCCGGCGAGCATCACCGGGGTCGATAGAGATGATCGAATCGAGCTGATCTACCACCTGACGGCCCTGTCGAGCGGCGAGAGGGTCACGCTCAGGCTGGACCTCGACCGCGGCAGCCCCGAGGTCGAGTCTGTCACGCCCGTCTGGCGCGGCGCGGACTGGCAGGAGAGGGAGATCTACGACCTGCTCGGCGTTCGCTTCAAGGGACATCCGAGGCTCGAGCGCATCCTGCTGCCCGAGGGCTGGGAAGGGCATCCGCTCCGGAAGGACTATGTGATCCCCGAGGACGACCGACATTGGCTGCCGAGCGACTGGTCGGTGCTTTCCGAGGCGTCCGTGCCGGAGCAGGCGCAGGTGTGCTACACGACGCCCGAGGGAACCCTAGTCTGCGAGGAGCCGGGGCGGCTGCGAACGGAGGAAATCCAGATCAGCATGGGACCTCAGCACCCGAGCACTCACGGGGTGCTCAGGCTCGAGCTTGTGCTTGACGGCGAGGTCGTGGTGGACTGCAGGCCCGACGTGGGCTACCTGCACCGGGGCATGGAGAAGCTCGCCGAGATGCGGACCTACATCCAGTTCATCCCGATCACAGACCGCTTCGACTACCTTTCCTCGATGATGAACAACGCCGTCTATATCGGCGCGGTCGAAAAGCTCGCGAGAACCGAGGTGCCGGAGCGGGCACAGTATATCCGCGTGATCATGATGGAGCTGCAGCGTATCGCGAGCCACCTCGTGTTTCTCGGCGCGATGGGCCTGGACCTCGGGGCGACCACACCGTTCCTCTACGCCTTCCGCGAGCGCGAGGACATCCTCGACCTCTTCGAGATGACCTGCGGCGCGCGCCTGACCTACAACTACTTCCGGCCAGGAGGTGTCAGCCGTGACCTGCCCGCCGGGTTCGACCAGAAATGCCGCGCCTACATCAACAAGCAGCGCGCCAGGCTGCCCGAATACGACGACCTGCTCACCAACAACGAGATATTCATCATCAGGATGCGGGATGTCGGCGTCATAAGCGGGCGGGATGCGATCGACTATGGGATGAGCGGGCCGAACCTGAGGGGGTCGGGGGTCGCTTACGATGTCCGCCGCTCCGACCCCTACTCGATCTACGAGCGGTTCGACTTCGAGGTTGCGACCCGGCCGGAGGGCGATTGCCTGGCCCGCTACCACGTGAGGATGCAGGAGATCCGCGAGAGTCTGAAAATCGTCGAGCAGGCGCTGGACGGCCTTCCGGAAGGCAAGCTCTCCTATAAGACGCCGCTGGTCTTCAAAGTGCCGGAGGGGGAGGTCTACCACCACATCGAGTCGTCTCGGGGCGACGTCGGGGTGTATCTCGTGAGCGACGGAAGCCCCAAGCCCTACCGGCTGAAGTGGCGGGCGCCGTCGTTCATCAGCCTGCAGGCGCTGCCGCAGATGGTCCGCGGCTGGAAAGTGGCGGATGTCGTTGCGACCCTCGGGTCGCTCGACATTGTCCTGGGCGAGGTAGATAGGTGAGAGAGTTGAGAGTTGAGAGAGGGAGGTTTCCTCATGTGGACTCTCACCACTCGACCCTCAGGTCTCAACTCCCCGATAGGAGGATCCATTATGCGCGAAATGACCTCGCACGAGCGGTTTGCCAGAATGTTCGAGCACCGGGAGGCGGACCGAGTGCCGATCATCGACAGCCCCTGGGGGGCGACGATCGAGCGGTGGCAGCGGGAAGGTATGCCCGAGGACGTGAGCTTCGTTGACTACTTCGGTCTCGACCGGACAGCCGGGATCGGCGTGGACAACAGCCCCCGCTACCCCGAGAGGGTCGTTGAGGAGACCGAGGACTATATCATCGACACCACTTCGTGGGGAGTCACCTACAAGAACTGGAAGCATGCGGCCTCCACACCGGAATACCTGGGGTTCACCGTCATCGATAGGGATACCTGGGCTGAGGCGAAGGCGCGGATGACCCCGGCGAGCGACCGCATACCCTGGGACTACTTGAGACAGAACTACGCGACCTGGCGCAAAGAGGGGTACTGGGTTCAGGCTGGCCTCTGGTTCGGATTCGATGTCACTCACGCCCGTATGGTCGGGACGGAGCGGCTGCTGATGGCCCTTGTGGATGACCCGGAGTGGTGCGCCGATATCTTCAACCACCAGCTTGACCTTGACCTCGCCCTGTTCGATGCGATCTGGGACAGAGGCTACCGGTTCGACTGCGTCTCTTGGCCCGATGACATGGGCTACAAGCTCCATCAGTTCTTCTCTCTGGACACCTACCGGCAGGTGCTGAAGCCCGTACACAAGCGAGCGGCCGATTGGGCGCATGCAAAAGGGTTGAAGGTGCACCTGCACTCGTGCGGGGACGTCCGTCCGCTCGTGCCGGAGCTTATCGAGATAGGCATCGATGCACTCAACCCGCTGGAGGTCAAGGCCGGGATGGACCCCGTGCAGATGAAGAGAGACTACGGCGACGACCTGGTCCTGCATGGCGGCATCAATGCGGTGTTGTGGGATGATCTCGGGGCCATCGAGGCCGAGATGCGGCGCCTTATGCCCACCCTCAAGGAATCGGGCGGCTATATCTTCTCCTCGGACCATTCGGTGCCATCGAGCGTGAGCCTCGGGAACTTCCGGCGCATTACCGACCTTGCGAAGGAACTGGGAAGTTACGCCTGATCGGGAAAGCATCAAGTCCGTCTCCTGCGAGCGGGACGTTAAGGACCCTGCTCAGCGAGACGGTCGTTAACGGCGGTGTTCGAACCTATGGGGCGGCTGTACGCAACCAATTGGTCGGGAGGTATCCAGAGATGACGCGAAGACGCGCAGTCCTGCTCGCGTTCGTTCTGGTTGCCGCCGTTGCGTGTTATGCGGCGGTGCGCAGGCCCCCGGCACGCCGTCCGCCGAGAAGGGAATGGCCTGTCGCAACGAAGACGGACCTTGCAATCTACTCGGCCATTATCGCTGGAAAGGTTGCCGAACGCGGCCGCACCTGTGTAGTCGTAAGCGACACGGAAAGCGGATCCGATGTGACAGACGAGGTCTCCCGTGCGATCGGCAGCTTCAAGAAGCGCAAGGCGGACGTAAAGGCGCTCATGGCCGACTTCCGGAAGTGCAATGCGAGGTCGGTGTCCATCCCCAAGTTCAAGGCTGCATGCCCGCTCGTGTTCGTAACGAGGAAGCGGTTGGACGACATATTCAGGCTCGGCTTCTGGGCTGCCTTCTACAGGATGTTCCCGAACTCCGCCGGCTACGTCGAGTTCTCGCTGCCTGGGTACAGCCGCGATCGATCGGCTGCGGTTGTCTATTTTGTGCATGTGTGGGGCGGGCGAGCGGGCTACGACGAACTGCTATATCTGAAGAGGTCGGATAGCGAGTGGCGGATCGACGCGGAGGAAGGGGTGTTGCAGATCTGAGCCAGGCTTCGGAGGCGAGGCGAGAAAGCGGCCCGGCGTCTGGGCTTGTCCAAGGACGCCGGGCCGCTCCTACATCCTCACTGCGGATGCAGCTTTGTCATAAGCTCGCCGGGAACACATGCGCGACTTCGCGATAGGAATGATAATAGCGTCAGGTTTACGCGCAGTATCTTCTCGAAGATCTCGGCAGGAACCTGAATGGCAACGACCTGCCCGCTCCGCGGAAACACGAGCTCGATACGTCGGGTGAGCTGCATCCCACTCACCTGCCTTTCTCCGCCAAGTTGTCGGTTGACTTCCTCCTGATCTTCCTCCTAGCCGCAGAACCGGCGCCCGCGTTCTACACAGGCGTCCGCCTCGCGGAAGCGTTCGATGCGTTCGATTGGTAGACGACGGATGTTAGGAGAATGTTCCCGGCTCAGGCTCGGGTCTGCCCGCCAGAGCGTAGGGGCCGTACCAGCCGACGCCCGACCACCGGTAGTTGATGAGTTTGTTCTGGCAGTGTATAATGCCGTTGTGTTTCTGGCCGGACGATCGCTCGTCGAGTTTGACCTGAGCCGGCAAGCTTGCTAAGGAGGAGATAGAATGGATAACCGCCAGTTCATCCTGGAACCGAAGGACATCCCGACGGAGTGGTACAACATCATCGCGGATCTACCCACTCCCCCATCGCCGCCGCTGCATCCCGGCACGAAACAGCCTGCCGGGCCGCAGGATCTGGCAGCCATCTTCTGCAACGGGATAATCGAGCAGGAAGTGGCAGGCCAGCGCTGGATCAAGATACCCGAGGAGGTGCTTGACATCCTGTCGCTCTGGCGCCCGACGCCCCTCTACCGGGCGATGCGGCTCGAGAAGGAGCTTCGAACTCCAGCCAAGATCTTCTACAAGTACGAAGGCACCAGCCCCGTCGGGAGCCATAAGCCGAATACGGCAGTCGCTCAAGCCTACTACAACAAGAAGGAGGGCATCAAGCGGCTGGCGACCGAGACCGGCGCGGGACAGTGGGGCAGCGCTCTGGCTATGGCGTGCAACTTCTTCGGAATGGATTGCACTGTCTACATGGTGCAGGTCAGCTATCAGCAGAAGCCTTATCGCAAGTCGCTGATGCAGACGTTCGGCGCGACTGTCTACCCCAGCCCCAGCACGCAGACGCAGTTCGGGAAGAAGGTTCTCGAGTCGGACCCCGACTCGCCCGGCAGCCTTGGCATCGCGATCAGCGAGGCGCTGGAGGACACGGTAACGCACCAGGGCGTCAAGTATTCGCTCGGCAGCGTTGCAAACCATGTGCTCCTGCACCAGACGGTGATCGGCCAGGAGTGCAAGCAGCAGATGGCGATGGCCGGTGTGTACCCGGACGTAGTTATCGGATGCGTCGGCGGTGGCAGCAACTTCGCCGGTATCGCGTTTCCGTTCCTCGCGGACAAGATCGCCGGCAAGAGTCTTAGGGCGGTGGCGGTGGAGCCGACGGCCTGTCCTTCGCTGACGAAGGGCGATTACCGTTACGACTTCGGCGACACGGCCAAGATGACGCCTCTGTTCAAGATGTACACGCTCGGCAGCGATTTCATCCCGCCCGGGATCCACGCCGGCGGCCTTCGCTACCACGGAATGGCGCCGCTCGTCAGCCAATGCTTCGCCGAGGGGCTGATAGAAGCTGTGGCATACAAGCAGCTCGACGTCTTTGACGGCGCTGTCCAGTTTGCCAGAGCTGAGGGGATAGTCCCTGCGCCGGAGTCGGCTCACGCCATTCGCGCGGCCATCGACGAAGCGGTGAAGGCCAGAGATGAGGGGAAGGAACAGGTAATCCTGTTCAACCTGAGCGGGAACGGCTATCTCGATCTTGGCGCATACGACGCGTATAACGCCGGGCAGCTCGCCCAGACATGATGCCAGGTTGAGGGTTGAGGGTTGAGAGACGATAGGCCGTCGCTCGACACTCGACTCTCAACCGCTGCCTGAACCGGCTGCTCTGCGTATCTCGGTCGCTAGGCCCCCACGAACCGTGGGGGCGCACGTCTACTTGCGCCCTCACCCGCCGCCGAGCCTGAGCCTAGCCTGCGCCGATGCCCCGAGGTCAACCTTCCAATCGTCCGGTTCCTTCACGAGAACGATGGGGACGCCGTCCCTCAGTCTAGTCCCCAGGCTGGCCTGATCGAATGCCGCCGCTGGGGTCGGGCCGGGCTTCACGTTGATCTGGGCTGAGTTCGCGTCCACCTTGACCGTGGACAGGACATACTGCTTGTTCTCCTCGAACGGCTGGCCTGCCAACGACCGGGCCGAGGCCGGCACGCCTATCAGGCTTGACGGCTTTATATAAGCGCTCAGTCCTGAGAGGGCCTCAAGCATCTTGAGCGAGTCCTTGGAGAGGTACTTCTTCGACGCCTCCATGTCGTCGGCCGCGACGGTGGTCATGAAGGCTCGTGCGACAGCCATCGGGCCGCGGGGCTGAAGCAGATACCGCCAGACCGCAAAACCGCCGCCGACCAGCACCAGCACCAGTAGGAGAAGGGCTGCCGTTCTTCCTGCCGCGGACCTCCCGACGGGTGCAGGTCTTGGGTAAGCGCCGCGGACCGAGTACGGCCCGTGGGCGGCTCCGGGCTGCCCGGGCACCTCCGGCTGGTCGGCGCCTGCGGAGGCCTGCGCCGACCCCCATGCCGGGGCAACGTCCTCCAGCGAAGTCTCGCAGCTTAAGCAGGTTGACCTATCGGGTTGGTTAAGCGCACCGCACTTCGGACATTTCTTCATCAGAACTCACCTCTGCTGCAGCCGAACACCGCCGCTCTGGAGCCTGTTCCGACAACTGCCGTAGGGCGCCGTGTCTGACGGCGAGCCTGTGGAGGAATCGGTCTCATCAGGTCCCGAAACGTCCTCCAGGACGGATGCCGGTCACTGCTACCCAGGTATTCCATGGATGCCCTGTGCTCGTCAACTGAAGAGAGCCGGGAGCGGCTTCTGCTGGGGACTTGCGCCCGCGGGTCTCTGCCCGCGTTCGAGCGGCATCGGCGACGTTCGCGCTTCTCTCGCCGCGAGGTCGGCCAGCGAGGTATAGCAGCAGCGGCAAACGGCGCTGGCTGAGCTATTCGTTGTGCTGCGCCCGGGAGGCCTCCCCGTCGCTTGCCAGTCTCTGAGTTCACCTGGGTAGGCCTGGTATCGGGATCCCGGGTGTGGCTGGCGCAGGCAAGCCCGGCACGGTTGGACCGCCCGGCGTGGGGAAGCCGCCGGGCGGGGTGATCGTCGGAGCCGGAAATGCTCCGCCGAGCAGCTTCTGCATGAGCTTCTTCTCGAGCTCCTGCCCTGCCGTCTCGGTCTGAGGCAGATCGACCTTCCAGCCCGCTTCCTCCTTCACAACTATGAACGGGATACCCTCGCCGAACACGTCCTTGATGAGCTGCTTTGCCTCCGGGGGCACGTTCGGCTTGTCCAACTCCTTCATGATCTGGGGACCGAACTTGAACTGGACCCGTGCCGTGGCCTCGGTCGAGGATGCGAGTTCGAGCACGTAGTGCTTGCCTTCGACCGGCTTCGGACCAAACACCGGGCTGGACATCGCGCCGAGCGCCTGTGTCAGCTCATCTTCGAGACCTGGCTTCTGCAGAGAGGCTTTGCTCAGGGATTTCATGAGTCGATGGTGGTCGCGTGCATATATCGCATCGAAGAACTCGCGGACCCCGTCCACTGGGCCTGGCTCGTGGCGCGGCATCGATTTCCAGATAGCGAACCCGGCCGCGGCGAGGAGTACGACTATCACGGCGGCTATGACAAAGGCGATGCCGGAGCTGCTGGTCCTAGCAGGCCCGTACCGTGGGTATTCGACAGGTGGGTAATCAGGATAGGGCCGGGCCTGGTGCCAGGCCGGGTGTGGGGAGGGGCCCGGGGGCGGCTGCCGAGCTGCCCCGGGCGGCTGCACGACTGGCGGCACCGGTTGCGTCACCTGCGGGGTCGAACTGGCTCCGACGCTCTGCGCAGGGACGCGCCGCGGCTGTGCGGGCTGTCTCGGCTGGGCGGGTCCGGTGGGCGCTCGCGCCCCGGAGGATGCCGCCTGACCGTCCTCAAGCGGCGCGAGACACTTGGAGCACGCGGACCTATCGTCACTGTTCTCTGCACCACATCTTGCACACTTCCTCATCGCTTGCTTCTCCTTCGCCCATGTGCTGCCACAGCATCTGATGACCGTGTGCCTATGGTTCACGCGCGAGATATTATGAGAACGCCCCCGCGAGCGCGGGGGCGTTGGTCGTGCCTATCTCTTGTGCGGCTTTCCCGGTTGCATGCCGGGCATGCCAGGCCGCCGCGGGATGCCCCCGGGCGTCGCTCCCGGCACGCGACCAGGCGTTCCGCCCGGCGCCCCGAACGAGGGTCCCAGCATGCCTCCGAACATCTTGCTCGCCGCCTGCTGCATCTTCTCCATGATCGGCTTCATCGCGATCTCTGTCTGTTGGTTATCCACCTTCCACTGGCGGCCTTCCTTGACGAGGCCTATCGGCGTGCCGTCTTTCATTGCCTCTTTGATCATGGGCAGGAGCATCTGCGCAAACTGCGCGCCCGGCCCTTGTCCGGCTGACTGGGCGAGCTTGTCCCACACGGCCGGCTTGAGCCTGATGTTGACCGCCGCTGTTGATTCTTCCTTCGAAGCCAGTTCCAGAGTGTAATCCTGGCCCTCGACGAGCTTGGGCTCGGAACCGCGTTTCCCGTTGCTGCCGAGCGGCATGAACATGCTGGCTGCCCCAAGGCCGCTTTGGCTGGCCGCGCTCAAGCACTTCTTGACCGCTTCCGTGTCGTTGGCCGCGGATGCGCGGATGAGCTCCCGCACGGTTGCTACCGGGTCTCCTTTGTGGAGAAGGAACTTCCACGCGGCGAACCCGCCGCCGCCAAGGACGGCAATCACCAGCACTGCGATGAGCGCAGTCCTAGCCGGGCTGGATCTTCTCACCGGTTGCAGCCTCGGGAACTCGCCGCGCCTGAGGGAATGTCCGCGTGTGGGAGGTGGGTACGGGCCGGGCGCTGGGGTGTACGCCGGGGTAGGCGGCTGCTGCTCCGCCCCAAGCGGCTCTCCTGCGGCCGATACTGGCTCGGCCGGCTCTTCCGGATCGAGAAGCGGGCCGCCTGCCTGGGCATTGTAGCCGGCGGCGGGGCCGCCATTCTGCGGTTGTGCGTCCGGCTGCGGCTGGGCGGGCTGCCTGGGCTGCGCCGGAGTGGCCGCCTGCCGAGTCGCGGCCGATTGCCCTCCAGCTTGCGCGCCCTCCAGCGGCGCAAAGCACTTCGAGCATGCCGCGCTGTCGTCCCTGTTGTTCGCTCCACACTTCGGACACTTTTTCACAGTGTTAACCTTCCTTTCCCAGCGGGATCTCCGGGTTCCCGAGCACGAGATGCGCTCTTAGTATGACACGAACCGTGCGAACGGTCAAGCGTGATCGCTGATTGACCACTGCGCGGCTCATGCGATAAAGTAGGTAGGTTGGAGCGAAGGTTGAGGGCGCGGAACACGCGAGGAAGAGCATGGAACGACTATGGGCGCCGTGGCGTGTGGACTACATATCGGCCGGCCAGGAAGAGGGATGCATCTTCTGCAAGAAGCCGGCGGCGGACAGGGACGCCGAGAATCTGATACTGAAGCGCGGTAAGCTCGGCTTCGTCATGCTGAACGCGTTTCCGTACAATAACGGGCACCTGATGGTCGCGCCGTACAGGCACGTCGGGGGCATCTGTGACCTAACGGACGCCGAGATGCTTGCCATGATGAAGCTGGTCAGGCTCGGCGTGGAGGTCCTGTCGGCGGCGATGGACCCGGATGGGTTCAACATAGGCATCAACCTTGGCAAGGTGGCTGGGGCAGGGATCGCGGACCATATCCACGTGCACGTGGTGCCGAGATGGCACGGCGACACCAACTTCATGCCCGTAGTTGCGGATACGAAGGTGATGCCGCAGGCGCTCCAGGCGACCTATGAGCAGCTCCGGAAGGCGCTGGAGAGCGGTGCTGGAGGGTTCGAGACGGATGACTGATGAGGACGCGTCGGTAGTGGCGGAGATAGAGGAACTCAGGCAGTCGGCAGCGTCTTGCGAGCGGTGCGAGCTTTGCCAGACGCGGACCAACGTCGTCTTCGGCGAAGGAAACCCGGACACGCCGCTCATGATCGTCGGTGAAGGTCCTGGGGAGAATGAAGATGCGACCGGCAGGCCATTTGTGGGCAGGGCTGGGGCATTGCTCGACCAGGTGCTGCGAGAGAGCGGGCTTACGAGGAAGCATGTCTACATCACGAATGTGATCAAGTGCCGGGCATGCGTAACGGAAGGCGGCCGGACCCGGAACCGTCCGCCGAGGATATCGGAGATCAGCGCGTGCAGCTACTGGCTCGACCAGCAGGTCGCACTGATCCAGCCGCTCGTCATCCTGTGCCTGGGCGCCCCAGCCGCGAATACGGTGATCCACAGGGATTTCCGGATGACCCAGGAACGCGGCCAGCTCTTCGAGAGCCGGTATGCCAGATACGCCATCGCCGCGCTCCATCCGGCCTACATCCTCCGGCAGGATGGAGAGATGTTCGAGCAGACCAGGTCGTCGCTCGCTGCGGATATCGGGCTGGCCCGCAGGAAAGTCATCGAGGCCAAGAAAGAGCCGAGGAAGACGCTGTTCTGAGCTGCGACCCGCCAGCATCCGTTGCGGGACAGGAGTGTCCTGCAAGAAGCATAACCAGTGACGAAGAGCCGGCTGCCTGCAGCTACTTCGCCTTCTTCAGCGCTTCGTTCATGGACTTGAGGAAGTCGCCGGGGCCCTGGTAGCCGACCACGCGGTGGATCTCCTTCGACTTGCTGTTGAGGAAGACTATGGTCGGATAGCCCTGGATCGCGTACTTCTTGACGAACTCCGTGTTCTTGTCGCCATCGACCTTCACGCAGACGAACTTCCGAGAGAGTTTAACGACGCGCGCATCGCTGTAAGTGTCCTTGTCCAGCTTCTTGCACCAGCCGCACCAATCGGTGTACACATCGATCATCAGCGGCTTCTTCGACTTCGCGGCCTGCTCTGCCGCCTTGCCGAGGTCGGTGCTCCAGTTGATGGACTTCCTCTCCGCCGCGAGCAATCCGCTTGCGATGACAAGCGCTGCCAGAAGCGCGACTGCGGCTCCTACCGCAATCGCAGTGTCCCTTCTCCACATGCTAGTGCTCCATCCTACAGCGCAGGTATCTCCAGCGCTGCTGCTTCTAGTCTAGCTCATGTTCGTGTCATGCTCAAGCTGCGGGCGTTACGAGCGAAGGCCCGCCGAAGAGTCCCGGCGGGCCCGATGGGTCGCGCGCACTTGCTGCAAACGGCTATTTAGGCCGCTTCTTCGCTTGCTCACGCTGCTCGCGCAGCCTGGCTCTGTGGCGCTCCCCCGAGCGCTTGCGTGTTCTTCGGAGTTCCTTAGCCCGGATTCTCAGTGCTCCTGCACCTCCCGCTCGTAGGCTGATGCCAGCATTATAGCCCGTCGTATGCATGGGTGTCAATGAACCACGTAACGTAGCGTGCACCCGATTCGCAGTTGAACTCCGTTCGTTGCGCGGGGACACCTCTGTCCGAGATGGCCAAGAGCCACGTGGCGTCAGGCGCGGGCTATCCGGGCGGCGCCTGCTGACGGCTGCAAACCGGTTTGACTGCCGTGCGGAGCGGAGTTACAATAGGTGCGAGCGGCGGCGTTGTCGCTTGAGTACTCTCCGCTAGCCACAGGAGCGAGTTGATGAAGACGAAGGAGCGGCCCCCGGCTGTGCCTGCCGAGGGCCGGGAAGAACTGCTGGACTACCTCAGGTCTATGTACGAAATCCGCTTCTTCGAGGATAAGGTCTACAGCCTTCTGCGCGACGGCACCATCAAGGGGGCGTCGCATCTATATGCCGGCCAGGAGGCGGTGGCCGTCGGCGCGATTGCAGCCATCGAGGACCGCGACATCATAGCGAGCACACACCGCGGGCACGGCCACTGCGGGGCCATAGGGAACAAGCACGCCGAGACCGAGGAGGCCCGCCAGGAGCACTGGAACAAGATGATGGCGGAGCTGATGGGCAAGGCCACGGGTTACTGCAAGGGCCGCGGCGGTTCGATGCATATCGCGGATGTCGAGAGGGGCAATCTGGGCTCTACAGGGATCGTCGGCGGGAACATACCTGTGGCGACGGGGGCCGCTCTGGCCGAGGCCCTCAAGGGAAGCGGCTCGGTGGTGCTCTGCTTCTTCGGGGATGGCGCGGCCAACACCGGCGCATTCCACGAATCGCTCAACATGGGCAGCACGCTTCTCTGCGGCCTGCCGGTTGTCTACATCTGCGAGAACAACCTCTACGGCATGTCTGTTCCGTTCCATCAGAAGTCGGTGGACTGCGCCGGGCAGGCGAGCAGGATCGAGGAAGTCCACCTTCGGGCTGCGTCCTATGGTATCCCGGGCGAAGCGGTGGACGGAATGGACGTGCTTGCTGTCAAGGACGCTGTGAAGAGGGCGGTCGAGAGGGCCAGGCGTGGGGAGGGACCGACTCTCATCGAGGCCAGGACCTACCGGTGGTACGGGCATTCGTCGAGCGATCAGAGGATCTACCGCACACGGGAAGAGGAGGCCGAGTGGAAGGCTCGCGACCCGCTGGTCGTGCTGCGGAAGAAGCTCGCCGGGTGGCAGATTGCGACCGAGGAGGAGATGGACGCGGTCCGCAATACGGCGGAGGCGACGATCGAGGCGGCGTTCCGGTTCGCTGCTGAAAGCCCGTACCCGGACGTAAGCGAGCTGCTGGACGACGTCTACGTGCGGGACGATCCGGCGACGGTCGAGGTCCAGAGGGCCGCGGAGGCCCCGGTTCTCGTCCGGGTCCATGAGGCTGAGGATGAAATCCGGCGCATCGTGCGCGAAGCTTCAGGCGGCGCCCCAAAGGCTGCCCTTCCGAGGCTCAAGACGGAGAAGGCGAGAGAGATCGAAGGCACGCACGGGATGCGGGTCATCACGTACGGCCAGGCAATCGTCGAGGCGCAGGCTGAGGAGATGCGCCGCGATCCGGCTGTGTTCGTCATGGGCGAGGACGTCGGCCTCTACGGCGGTGCGTATGCTGCGACCAGAGGGCTTCTCGAGGAGTTCGGGCCGCGCAGAGTGATCGACACGGCCATCTCGGAGGCGGCGATAGTCGGCGCGGCAGGCGGCGCGGCTATGCGAGGCACGAGGCCGATTGCGGAGATCATGTACATCGACTTCCTGACCATTTCCTCCGATCAGCTCATCCACAATGTCGGCTACAACCGCTATATGTTCGGAGGAAAGACGAAGGTGCCGTGCGTCGTCCGAACGGAGGGTGGGGTGGGGCGCAGCATTGCCGCGCACCATTCCGAGAGCCTGGAGGCGATGTTCCTTCACGCGCCGGGGATCTACGTCGTTATGCCCTCGACACCGTATGACGCGAAGGGCTTGCTTAAGTCGGCCATTCGAGACGATAACCCGGTGCTGTTCATCGAGCACAAGGTGCTGTACTCGGGTGTGATGGGTCCGGTGCCGGAGGGGGACTATACGGTGCCGATTGGCGTGGCCGACATCAAGCGGAGCGGCAGGCATGCGACAATCGTGGCGTACAGCCGGATGCTGCATTTCGCCATGGATGCTGCGCTGGAGCTTGAGAAGGAGGGTATAGAAGTCGAGGTTGTGGACCCGAGGACGCTCAACCCGCTCGACATCGGCACGATAGCGAAGTCTGTGCGGAAGACGGGGCGGCTCGTAACGGTCTCGGAGGGTTACCCGCGGTGCGGGGTCGGCGCGGAGATCGTCCGACAGCTCATAGACTACCGGTTCGAGGATGGTTCGACCGGGTTCGACTGGCTCGACGCGGGGCCGGTAGTGCTTTCCGGCAAGGACTGCCCGATCCCGATGAGCGAGCCGCTCGAGGATGCGGTCGTGCCGACGAGGGATGACGTATTGGCAGCAGTGAGGTCGGTCGTCTGAACCCGGGGTCGGTGCGGATGGCTCTTGCGCGACACGTTCAGGTTGAGCGCGAGGGCGCGAATCTCTTCGCGTGGCAGGCGGGCGGTCGCCTTGCTCTCAGGCGCAAGATCGGACTGAGGTTCGCCGTATCCGCGACAGTCGTCAAACGCCGACTGCAGGAAGTTGGGTTGTAGCAAGACTGGTGGACTGAATACTGATAGTGACTGGTGCTGGAGGTGACAGGTGAAGGATTTACTGCAGAAGGTTCGTGATGAAGGCACGCGGCGCGGCGCCGAGTTCGCCGACGCGCGCGTCGTGGAAAGGCATTACACTTCAATACTCCGACAGGATGGCCGCGCGGACAAGCTGAGCCAGAGCACGTCGCGCGGCGTCGGGGTCCGAGTGCTGAAAGACGCTGCATGGGGGTTTGCCTCTGCAGCCGACTTCGACGATGTCTCGGCGATGGAGTGCCTGGACACGGCCGTCAAGATGGCTGAGGCATCCAGAGCCAGGATAGAGGAGCTGGGAGTAGTCGCCGCGGTCGCTCCGACCGTCGATACGGCCGCGACACCTTACGAGAAGGACCCACGCGGGGTCTCGCTCGACCGGAAGATGCAGGCTCTCGCGACGTTCGAGAAAGAGGCGGTTGACCTCTGCGGTCACAAGCTCGCGAACTCCATTCTGAGCTACTTCGACGTAGTGCAGAAGGAGACGGTGTGCAACACGTTCGGAACGCTCGTCGAGAGCAACTACGTCCGCACGCTGGTCTCGACGATGATAGTTGCGAAGGACGGGGATATCCGGCAGCGCGGCACGGCGCGCTCAGGTCGGCTAGCCGGCTTCGAGCTCGTCGAGCAGTTGGACCCGGAAGAGTTCACCCGGAAGGCGGCTCGCCAGGCGCTTTCGCTGCTCGATGCGAAGCCCGCTCCGGCCGGTAAGTTCCCGGTCGTCTTCCATCCGTCCATCACGGGACTCTTGACCCACGAGGCCATCGGGCACAACGCCGAGGCGGATATCGTAGCTTCGGGCGGGTCGATCATCGAGGGGAAGATCGGCCAGCAGATCGCCTCAGAGCTGGTCACGATCGTCGACGACGCGACGCAGCCGGGCGTTTGGGGTTCGTATAGGTACGACTCCGAGGGAACGCCGTCGGAGCGGCGGGTGATCATCGACCGGGGCAAGCTCGTAGGTTATATGCACAGCCTTGAGACGGCGGCGAAGTTCGGGGTGAAGCCGAACGGCAGTGCACGGGCCGATGGCTACGCGAACCGCCCGATAGTGCGGATGAGCAATACCTTCATCCAGCCTGGGGAGATGACCTTTGAGGATCTGCTGAAACCGATCGACGTCGGTGTGTTCCTGACCGGAGGCGAGTACGGCTACGTGTTCTGCGAGCGGGGCCAGTATACGTGTCACGCGGGAGAAGCCTACATGATCCGCAACGGCCAGCTTGCCGAGCACCTGCGCGACGTCTCCGTTAATGGGATGACGCTCGAGACTCTGATGAGCATCGACGCCGTCTCGCGTGACTTCGAGATGAAAATGCCGGGGTCGTGCGGTAAGGACGGCCAGTCGATGCCGGTGAATGACGGCGGGCCGTATGTCCGGGTAAAGGAGCTGGTTGTGGGGGGACACGGGCAGGTGTAGGCCGCCCTACAGCCGCTCGGATAGGACACTGCGCTCGTAGGTCTTCACTTCGTCGAGCCAGGCCTCTCCCCACGGGACATCCTGCTTCAGGCAGTAATAGTCCCAGATGGCGCCGAACGGCATGGTCTTCAGCTCTTCCATCACGGCGAGTCGTGAGGTGAAGTCGCCGCTCGCCTCGAACTGGCGCATTCTCTCGGTCGGCTCGAGGAGGGCGATCAGCAGGGCCTTGAGCGTGCTCCGCGCACCGATCACCCATGCGGCCACCCGGTTGATGCTCGCGTCGAAGAAGTCGAGCGCAATGCGGACGCGCCCCAGGTAGTCGCCGCGGACGATCTCCTCAGCTATGGCCCGCAGCTCGTCCGAGAGTATTACTACGTGATCGCTGTCCCAGCGCACGCCGCGGCTGACGTGCAAGAGAATCTCGTCCAGATAGGTGAGCACGGACGAGAGCTTGTCGGCGATCGCTTCCGTCGGATGGAAATGCCCCGAATCCAGGCAGAGCAGCTTGCTGTTCTCGATGGCGTATCCCAGGTAGAACTCGTGGGACCCCACGACGTAGCTTTCCGAGCCGATGCCGAACAGCTTGCCCTCGACGGCGTCAAGGTTGTGCTTAGGGTCAAGCGTCTGAGCGAAGATCTCGTCGAGCGACTTCCTGAGGATCAGCCTGGGCGTCTTCCGGTCCACCGGGATATCCTTGTAGCCGTCAGGAATCCAGACATTGGTCACACAGGGCGTTCCTAGCTCGCGCCCGAACACTTCCCCGATCCGCCGGCAGGCGATGCCGTGCGTGACCCAGAACCTGCGGATGCCCTCGTCGCGGCTCGAGAGCGTGAAGCCGTCTGCCGCCTTCGGGTGGGAGAAGAAGGTAGGGTTGAGGTCCATTCCGGTGGTGTGGGCCTTGGCCCAGTCCAGCCAGCGGGAGAAATGCTGCGGCCCGAGTTCGTCTCGCTCGACTCTCCTGCCACCGGTCTCTGCATAGATGGCGTGGAGGTTCAGGCGGTGCTTGCCCGGAATCAGGCTCATGGCCTTGTCGAGATCGGCGCGGAGCTCGTCGGCAGTGCGGGCTTTGCCTGGATAGCTGCCGGTGGCCTGGATGCCGCCGCCGGTCAGGCCTTCGCTCGTCTCGAACCCGCCGACATCGTCTCCCTGCCAGCAGTGCAGGGAGATGGCCACCCGGCCGAGGGTCTCGACGGCCCGGTCGGAGTCCACTCCTATCCCGCCGTACCGCTCGCGGGCCGTTACATACGCCTTCTCCACTGCTTCTGGGCTGATCATGCGCCGCTCCTTCGAGTCTATGGAATGCCGGGGCGGAGGCTCTGCCCACTACGACACTACCCCGTCCGCGCGCGCGAATCCTTCATTGCAGTGAGAGTGGCTCAGTAACGAGCCGGGCGTCCCGTGTCGGGCGGTGAGGCCGGCTGCGCTTCCCCTATCGGCGGAGCTCCATGATCGTCCGGCGGTCGTCGATCGTCACGATACGGATGTCCGAGTCGGTGATGAGGGCAACGGTCCCGACCGGGCGGCCATCTTGCTCGAACTTCGGGAACGACGGACTGCCGGGGTTCAGGAGGACGATGGAGTCCGCGCGCTCCAGGACGGGAAGATGAGTGTGGCCGGAGATAACGATGTGGGCACAGAAGCGCTTGCCGAGGGAGATCATCTGCTCGCGGCCGAACAGGTAGCCGTGGGTGGCCAAGATGGTAGTGCCGTCGAGCCGAACGAGGGCGTATGGGGCTTGTAGAGGAATGTCCAATAATTCCCGGTAAACCTCAGCATCGCAGTTGCCGTGGACCAAGACGATGGGGGTAGGGGAGCTGTTGAGCGCCGCCGCCATCGCGGGGATGTCGTAGTCCTCGGGGCAGGCGAGCCTTGGGGGATGGTAGAGTATATCGCCGGCGTGGACGATCAGGTCCGCGCTAGCGAAGATGGCCTCTACCTTGCGCCAGATGCCGATCCTTCCGTGAGTGTCGCTCACGACGCCGATTTTCATAGGTTCGCGGGCATCTCGCCTGTTGTGACGGCCACCTTGCCTGACTTGCCGGTCCTCGCGTGCCAGACGGTAAGATCCATTATCTGCCCGACCTTGGCGGCGGACACCGCATCCGCGACGACCTTGACGTCGTCCACCTTCTTGCCGCCGATCTCGGTGATAACATCGAGCGGCATAAGGCCGGCGCGGTCGGCTGGGCTGCCCCGAACGACCTCCCGGATCAGCGCGCCGTTCACCGCCGGGATGGCCGTCTCGCCCTGTGCCTTCAGCGCCTGCCTTACCTCGTCGTTCAACCCGGTGTACATGATTCCCAGCCAAGGCCGAATCACCTTACCGCGCGAGATAATTTGCTCGGCAACCCACCTGGCCCGGTTGCTCGGAATGGCAAAACCGATGCCAATGCTTCCGCCGCCCGGGTTGGTGGAGGCGATTGCCGCGTTGATCCCGACAAGGTCGCCGTTTATGTCGGCCAGCGCTCCTCCGCTGTTGCCCCGGTTGATGGCGGCGTCCGTCTGAACCGCGTCTTCGAGGACTTCACCCTCTATCCGCAGTGGGCCGCGCTCTGTTGCGCTGACAACGCCGACGGTGACCGTCGTACCCAGCCCGAGCGGATTGCCAACGGCTATCACCCAATCGCCCACTTTCAGCGTGCTCGAGTTGCCGAACGCGGCATAGGGCAGGTTCCGGGCCGGTATCCTGATCACAGCCAGGTCGGTCTTCGAGTCTCGGCCTACGATGTCGGCCTGGTACCGCTTCTTGTTCCAGAGAGTCACAAAGACCTTACTCGTGTCGGCCACGACGTGGTTGTTGGTCAGCACGTAGCCGTCCGGCCTGATAATGACCCCCGAGGCCTGACCTTGAGGAACGACCTCCTGAGGCTGCCCGAAGAGGATTCCTGGGAAACCGGTTTCGACAGGTCGGCCAACCGTATCGATGTTGACGACGGCTTTCTCGATCCTGGCGGCTGCATCGGCCACAGGGTTCCTGCCGTTCGGTTGAACGATCGGCGTGCCGCGCGGCTTCGAAGGCGCCACGGCGAGCGAACCGCCGCCGGTCGCGACAGACCCATACCGGTTCTGCAGAATCAGAGCACACGCGGCGAACCCGAGCACGAATACGAAAACGGACCAAATCAGTCGTTTCATTGCACAAATGCCCCTATGAAGCTATCACATTGATCTGAGCAAGTTCGCCATCTCGATGCCGGCTTCCGCAGCGGCGGCGCCTTTATTGCCCGCTTTTGTGCCGGCGCGCTCGATGGCCTGCTCGATGTTGTCTGTAGTTATGACGCCGAAGATCGTCGGCACACCGGAGCTCAGCCCGACCTGAGCAATGCCCTTTGAGACTTCCGCGGCGATGAACTCGAAGTGCGGCGTCGAGCCTCGGATAAGCGCTCCCAGGCAGATGACCGCGTCATACTTACCCGACGCCGCCATTTTCTGTGCGGTTAGAGGCACCTCGAAAGTTCCCGGAACCCAGGCGACTTCGATATCCGTGTCCTCAGCGCCGTGCCGGATGAGCGCGTCGAGCGCGCCTTCCAGCAGCTTGCTCGTGATGAACTCGTTGAACCGGCTGACGACGATGGCGAACTTCAGCCCGGCAGCGAGCAGCTTTCCTTCATACGTCTTTGGCATGAGCAACCTCCCGGTTAGGTGTCCGGTGTCGGGGAAACCAGCGCAGCGGGAGCTTCGCCCTCCCGGCACCTACAATTCATGTCCCATCTTCTCCCGCTTCGTGATCAGGTACCGCTTGTTCGCCGCGTTCGGCTTACAGACAAGCGGCACCCGCTCGACTATCTCAAGATCGTAGCCGTTCAGAGCGGCGTATTTGGCAGGATTGTTGGTCATCAGCCTGATCTTCTTCACCCCGAGATCGACGAGAATCTGGGCGCCGATGCTGTAGTCTCTGAGATCGGGTGGGAAACCGAGTATTTCATTCGCTTCGACGGTATCCGCGCCATGGTCCTGCAGCACATACGCCTTCAGCTTGTTGACCAGACCGATCCCGCGCCCTTCGTGATGATAGATATAGAGCAAAACCCCCCTGCCTTCGTGGGCAATCTTCTGCATAGCAAGGTCGAGCTGCTGGCCGCAGTCGCAGCGCAGCGAATGCAGCACGTCCCCGGTCAGGCAGCCTGAATGGATACGCACCAGAACCGGTTCGCCATCGGACACGCCGCCCATCACGAGCGCGATATATGGGTTGGCGTCCACGGTTGCCTCGTATCCGTGCGCCGTGAACTCGCCATGCTCAGTCGGGATGATGGTCGTTGCGAACCTCCGTACGAGCTTCTCGTTGATCCGGCGGTACTTGATCAGGTCGGCTATGGTGACTATCTTCATCGCGAACTGCTGCGCCATTTTTGCGAGCTCAGGCAAGCGCGCCATCGTGCCGTCCTCGCTCATGATCTCGCAGAGCACGCCGACGGGCGAGAGCCCCGCCAGCCGGACCAGATCGACGACGGCTTCCGTATGGCCTGCGCGCACCAGGACTCCGCCTTCCTCCGCCCTGAGCGGGAACACGTGCCCGGGCCGGCAGAAATCCTCGGGCAGCGACTCCGGGTCCGCGAGCGCCCTGATCGTGACGGCCCGGTCGTGCGTCGAGATACCCGTCGTGGTCCCCTTCGCCGCGTCAACGCTCACTGTGAAGGCCGTTCCGAGCTTCGAGGTGTTGCGCTCGGCCATCATAGGCAGGTTCAGCCGGTCCGCCCGGTCCGATGTCGTAGGAGCGCAGATCAGCCCGCGGCCATGCTTGGCCATAAAGTTGACAGCTTGCGGCGTCACCTTCTCGGCGGCCATTATGAAGTCGCCTTCGTTCTCACGGTCCTCGTCGTCAACGACGATCACCATCTTGCCCGCCCGGATGTCGGCGATCACGTCCGGTATGCTGCTGAAGACTGCGTCTTCCGACATTTGCCGCTCCTGAGGAGTCAGTTCAGGGTCGAGTGAAGAAGCCTGCCCGTCTCTCAACTCTCGACTCCCACATCCCATCCCGCCTGGGCGAGCAGGCGCTCGGTCACGCCATCTCGACCCGAACGTGCGGAGAGGAACTTCTCGACGTACTTGCCCAATATATCCGCCTCGAGGTTGACCGTGTCGCCCGGCCTCCTCGTTTTCAGGTTCGTGTTCTCGATGGTGTGCGGGATGAGCGCCACGGCAAACCAGCCGTCCCCGCATTCTGCCACCGTAAGGCTGATGCCGTCCACGGCTATCGATCCTTTCGGGACAACATAGCGCATTACCTCTTCCGGCGCCTCGATTGTGATTCCGGCCGCGCGGGGACTCTTATCGAGTTTCCTGAGCGTTCCAAGGCCGTCCACGTGTCCCAGCACGAGATGACCACCGAAAAGGCGGTCTGCGGAGACCGATCGTTCCAGGTTCACGGCGTCGCCAGGCCGCAGACTCCGGAGGTTGCTTCTCGCCAGCGTCTCTTCGACTGCGTCAAAGGTCATCTCGTCCCCGGCCAGTTTCGTCGCGGTCAGGCAGACTCCGTTGACCGAAATGCTATCGCCGACCTGCGACTGGCGAGAGGTGCGCGGCGCTCGGACCCGAAGCTCCGCTCCCACACCCCTTGCAAGTGAGATCACTGTCCCGACTTCCTCTATCAGCCCTGTGAACACGGGTATGCCTCTATCAGGAGGTCGCCTCCGACCTTCCGGACCGTCATGCGCCCGAACCGCAGCGCATCGGCCATCGACGCGACGCCGGTTCCCTCCACAGCAGTTACCGCCGATTCCCCTCCGGCGACCTTCGGCGCAACGAAGAGCATCAGCTTATCTACGATACCCTCCGAGAGCGCGCTTGCCGCAATACGGCCGCCGCCTTCGATGAGCAGGCTCGCAACGTCCATCCGGCCCAACTCGCGGACCAGCGCTCGGAGGTTAACGTGTCTGCCCGCCTCGCCTACGGATATTATACGCGCACCGGCCTGCTCCAGTTTCCGGACATTCTCCTTCGGCGCGGCTGGAGTCACGGCGATGATCGTCCGGCCGGTCTCCTGTGCCTCACCAGTTCGCGCCTGAAGGCCGGCACGGCGCCCGGCCACTACGTCGTGGTGGGCAAGAACCTTCGATGCGGGCGGGGTGCGGGCGAGGCTGTCGGCCACGATCCTCAGAGGGTAGGACACGCGGCGGCCTATCCGCGCGGTCAGCTCCGGGTCGTCCACGATCACCGTGCCCACCCCGACCAGCACTGCATCGGCCCTGTCTCTGAGCTTGTGAACCAGCCGCCGCGACTCCTCGCAGCTTACCCACCGCGAGTCACCGGTGCGCGTCGCTATCTTGCCGTCGAGCGTCATTGCGAGCTTGAGCGTCACGAATGGCAGGCCGGTGGTTATGAACTTGATATATGCTTCGTTCAGCTTACGAGCTTCGTCGGCAAGCACGCCGACCGCCGTCTTGATGCGGGCCGATTCGAGCTCCGCCAAGCCCAGCCCGCTCACCTTGGGGTTCGGATCGACCATTGCAGCCACAACGGCCTCGACGCCGGCGGCGATCAGAGCCTTTGTGCAGGGCGGAGTCTGGCCGAAGTGGCAGCAGGGCTCGAGGCTGACGTAGAGCGTTGCCCCTCGGGCCGAATCGCCGGCCTTCTGGAGAGCCACGACCTCAGCATGGGCGTCACCGGCCCGCCGATGGCAGCCTTCACCGACTATGGCGCCGTCTTTCACAACGACGGCGCCAACCATGGGATTCGGGCTGGTCCTGCCGCGCCGCGCGAGGACGAGCGCTCGCCGCATGTATGCCTCAGCGCCTATTGCTCTCGCCTCTCCTCTCCCAGCAGGTTGTCGAGCATCTCGCGGCGGTGGTGGCGGTAGGTGACGAGGGTTGCCCGCACATCGAGTAGCGCCACTGCTACGAGCACGAACAGCAGCATCAGGACGATGCTCCAGTAGCTCAACTCGAGCACCGGGTCGTCGCGAGTGGCGATGGTCTTGGCGAAGAAGATCATGACGAGCGCGGCTTCGAGCACGACTGCTGCGACAATGCGATAGCCCTTCTGGCTCCTCGTAGCGAGCCTGATCCCCTTCCGCCAGCTCCGTATCTCGAAGCCGAGCGCCATCGCTGTTGCTGCAATCCCCAGTATGAGAAGAACCCGCATAGCCACAGCAGTCACCACCGATCTTGACGCTAGTAGGATTCGTCGAGAGCCTGCCGTCCGTGCGAGTAGCGCGTTTTCTGGGCCAGGCGGTCACCGAGATAGACCCTTATCTCGACATCGTCGCCGAATGCTCGGACCTTCTGAACTATGCTCTCGCCAGGCTCCCGGATGTCGTCATAGGCGGTAGTCTCGCCGGTGGCATCGTCCACGACAATACGTACCTCCTGAGGACCGTGGGAGGAGGCTGGCACGTCAATCGAGACGGTGAACTCTCTTCCCGTCGGCTGGGTTCCGTCGGTAGTCTGACCCACGCCCGGCGTTTCGTCCGCGGCGGGAGGAGGGGTCTCGAGCGGCTCGGGGCCGAGGCTCACGACTATGTCTACAGGCTTCAGCGGCTCCAACCTTTGGCCGGCCTCCGGCGCCTGGCGCATGACGCGGTCAGCCGGGACGGTGGAGCTGTACTCGGTGAGCGTCTGGCCGGGAACGAGACCGGCCTTGATGACGGCCTTGCGGGCGTCGTCGGCGCTAAGCCCCACGACGCTCGGCACGATGAGCAGCTTCGGCCCCTTGCTCACCCAGACCTGGATGACAGGCCTGCTCTTTGGGACGGTCTCGCCGGACTTGGGCTGCATCGCGTAGATCTGCCCGGCGGGCAGCTCGTCGTTGTAGTCATCGTATCTTTGTAGTTGCAGTCCGGTTCTTTCGGCGATCTGCTGTGCCTGCTCGAAGGTCTGGCCGACCAGGTTCGGCACGGGGAGCCCCTCTCGGCCCGCGGGCAGGAACCGGATGACGATCATGGAGGTCACGACCGCGACGGCGAGCACTCCGAGAAGTGAGATGATGAGGGTGCGCCAGGTGCTCTCGGGGCGCTCTTCAGGCTCGTAGACTATCTCCTTACCTGGGACGACGGTCGTCTGGCGCACGGGCACGGCGGGAGTCTGGCCGGTCCGAAGCCACTCCTTGATCCTGGCAAGCGCGGCAAGGAGCTCGGAAACGCTCGCGTACCGCTGCGCGGGGTCCTTCTGCATCGCTTTCACGACGATCTCGTTAAGGATCGCCGGCACTCCGGCGTTCAAGATCTGAGGGGAGGGCACCGGGTCCTGAAGCTCCCGCGCCGCAATAGCGGCCGACGTGGGTCCATCGTAGGGCACGGAACCCGTGGTCATCTCATAGAGCACGACGCCCAGCGAGTAAACGTCGCTCGCCGGGGTCGGAGGCTCGCCGCGGATGACCTCGGGCGACATATAGTGGACGGAGCGGAGCATCGTCGCCTCGCGGATGGCCGGGAACGCCGCGAGAGCACGAGCTGTGCCGAAATCCGTCAGCTTGACCTGGCCATCCGGGCTGGTCATGATGTTCTGCGGCCTGACGTCGCCGTGAACCACGCCGCTTCGGTGTGCGTGTTCGAGCGCCTCGCCTACAGCCATCGCAATGTCGACCGCATACGAGATAGCGAACGGCGCAGTCCGGCGGATCCTGTCCTTAAGGTTGATGCCCCGGACGTATTCGACAGTGGTGAAGTAGGTCCCGTTCTGCGAGTCTGCTTCGAGCACCTTGGCGATGTTGGGATGGCCGAGGTCGGCCACCATCTGAGCTTCGCTGATCAGCCGCTCGGCGAAGCTCTGATTCTGAGAGTACTGGGGAACGAGCACCTTCACGGCGACGAGCCGGTTAAGCACCTTGTCTCGGGCCTTGTAGACCGAGAAGAAGCTGCCGTCCCCGCATTTCTCGAGGATTTCGTAGCGGAAGTTGACGATTTTGCCGATCAACTCTGTTGTCTCCCGTACCGCTCGAACAGCTTACCCCAATCGGTGGCGAGTATCTGCCGGACGCGCGGCTTGCCGACCACCTGGTACCAGAACGCATCGTGGTAGATCCTGGAAGCCCAGTAGGACCAAGGAGCAATGAAGCTCCGGAGCAGCACGTTCTCGAGCGGTTTGAGCGGGCCGTGGTAGATCAGCTTCTGCCCGCGGGACGCGAACGTTTCCTGCTTGTCGTGGAAATGGAAGTTCATGTCCGATATATCCTCGCCAACGATCTCCAGCTCGCTCACGTCTCCACAACCCAGCCCGCGTTCGTGCGCAAGCCTGATGAACTTCAGACCCATCGGGTCGAAACCCATCATCTTGGCCGCGACGGCGTCGATCGCGACCTGATCGGCGCTTGCAAGGATGTAGTTCTTGACAAGCGGCACCATCGCCCTGGGTCCCGGCCCGTCCCCGGCGATCGTGCCGTCCGTGACTGCAAAGATGCCGGGATGAATCTCTTTCTGGATGGCCAGCAAGTCCACCAGCGTCTCGTGGATGACGGAATGGGTCCAGTGCCTGTTTTCGCGCAGCAGGCCGCCGAACGCGTTCTTCATGGCGCCAGTCATCGTGGTGAACACGTGGGTCTTCAGTGTTGGGAGATGTACCGCGTTCTTCCCCACGAACAGCTTGGGGATCATGATGCCCTCGGGGAAGACTTTGTCGAGCACAAGCATCTCGGTCTTGGGTTCGTACTTGATCCACTCGACTTCCGGCTCATAAAGGTACACGAACCGCAGGCCGTGCTTCTCGATGACGGACTCGAGGTGGTTGTTCTTCGCGCCGAGCCTAGGATCGACGACCACCGTCCGGTTCTGGGCAGGAACGAGACTTCCATATCCCGCGTCCCGCAATGCCCTGGTCACGCCGTCGAGCTGCCATGGAGTGGTCGAGCACGCAGGGAAGTAGTAGTGCCACGATATGTTGATCTTGAGGATGGTGTCCTTGTCGCGCGGCAGGTGGCGCTCGAACTCGGCCATCTTCATCAGACGGCCGTAGTCCTCCACCACGGTTTCCGGCCCGGTCTTCAAGACGGCGACCTTGGATCTCACCATCATCCTCATTCCCGCGCCGGCCGCATGAGGCCGATGCAGAGGCCGGCCAGACTGGCTGCAAGCGCGATCATGTAGACATAACGCAGAGCAGACTCAGTGGATCCGGCTTCGGCGGCAAAGTAGGAGCCGAAGAACAGGATCGCCACAAGCGCCGCCCACAACCCGATGAGCAAGCCGGACACTTACGCCCCTCCGAAAACCCGCAACTGCTCGGCGAGCGCTGACCTAACGTCCGATTCCGTGACGCCGTCTATTACCTCGACCTCCCCAATCCGCCTCAGCAGCACGAATCTGAGCTTGCCGAACGCAACCTTCTTATCGTAGGTCATTGCGCGGATGACTGCGTCCAGATCGACCTGGGGCTCCGGAGCGACCGGGAGACCGACGGCGCCAAGCGCTCCTGCGATCACCTCGGCCGCGCCGCGCGCTGCATGGCCGGTGGCCTCGGACACCAGAGCCGCGGTTACCATGCCTATCGACACAGCTTCGCCGTGCGAATACCTCGTGAAACCGGTGGCTGCCTCGATGCCGTGGCCGACAGTATGGCCATAGTTGAGAACGGCTCGAAGGCCCGACTCGCGCTCGTCTCTCGTGACTATGCTCGCCTTGATCTCGCACGACCGGGCAACAGCCTGCTCGAGCGCATCCCTTTCCAGGCGTCGCAGCGCATCGGTCTTGGACCGCACGAAATCGAACAGCTCTTGATCGGTTATTATACCATGTTTGATCAGCTCAGCCAAGCCACTGGCGAACTCGCGGTAGGGTAGGGTAGCAAGCACGTTCGGATCGATCAGGACACGCTTCGGTTGGTGGAACGCGCCGACCAGGTTCTTGCCTCGGGGAAGGTCAACGCCGACCTTTCCGCCGATGCTGGCATCGACCTGGGCGAGCAGGGTAGTGGGGATCTGAACGAAATCGATGCCGCGGAGGTAGGTGGCAGCAACGAAACCGCCCAGGTCGCCGATCACCCCTCCTCCTAAGGTGACGAGCACACCGGTGCGGTCGAGGTGGATGTCGAGCAGGCGATCGTAGAGCACGGCGGCGGAGGTCAGTGTCTTGCTCTCTTCGCCGCCGGGAATCTCGGCGGCGAATGCCTGGAATCCTGCCGCCCGGAGGCTCTGGAGAACGTCAGAGCCGTACAGAGCTCCGACGTGCGGCTCGGTCACCACCAGAGCCGCCCGCCCTCGACACGTCCTGGCTATCTCCTCGCCGACCTTGGGAAGAATCCCGCTTTCTACAACAATCTCATAAGTGCGGTCGCCGAGGTCAACTCTGATCGCTGCCATCAGCGTTGTAGATCTCCACTATCTCACGAGCAACAGCGCTCGCTGGGCGCGACGAGGTGTCTACCTGGTAATCGGCCACGGCATAGTAGAGCTGCCTTGAGCCGAGCAAAACCTTGATCTGCTCGAGTTTATCCCTTGTTCTGAGCAGCGGCCTTGCGTTGCTTCGCAGCGTCCTCCGGTAGATAACCTCCGGGCTTGCCGTCAGGCACACGAGAATGCCATTCCTCTTCAGGCTTTGCACGTTCTCCTCGAAGAGCGGAACGCCTCCGCCTGTTGCGATGACCTGTCCATCCCTGGCTCCGACCTGGGCGACCACCTGCCGCTCGATCTCTCTGAACCTCGGCTCTCCGAGCCGTGCGAAAACCTCCGTGACGGGCATCTGCAGCCTCTCGACGATCAGTTCGTCCGTGTCTACGAACCGCATTCGCAGCTTCCTCGCCACCATGTGGCCTACGCGGCTCTTGCCGGTGCCCATAAAGCCTATCAGTACTATGTTCTTCATGCTACGTCCGTGTGGCAAGCGACATTATCGGAACTCGCCGCTCCCCAACCTTATCCTCCCCTATCTAGATACGCCTGGACGTTCGCTCTTAGTTCTCCAACGCTGTCGCCGCCGAACTTCTCAACTATGGCCATGGCCAGCGTGATCGCAACCATCGCCTCCCCGACAACAGCAGCAGCCGGCACGGCGCACACATCGGACCGCTCCGCGTGCGCAGGCGCCGACTCCTTTGTCCTCACGTCTACCGACCCGAGCGGCTTTACGAGTGTCGGGATCGGCTTCATCGCCGCCCGGACGACCAGCCGCTCCCCGTTTGTGACTCCACCCTCCAGCCCACCTGCGTTGTTCGAGAGCCTCACATATCCCATGTCGTAGCGTATCTCGTCATGTACCCTCGATCCGGGCAAAGATGCGGCCTGGAAGCCAAGCCCGATCTCCACACCCTTGATCGCGGGTATGCTCATAAGCGCCTGAGCAAGCCGGCCGTCAAGCCTCTGGTCCCACTGGGCGTAACTGCCAAGCCCCACCGGCAGCCCTCGGGCGACGACCTCGAAGACTCCGCCGAGCGTGTCGCCCTCCGCCTTCGCCGCGTCTATCGCCGCGAGCATCACCTTCTCGGCCAGCGGATCGAGGCAGCAGACCGGAGACGCTTCGGACCGCTCCCGGATAGCCGGAACGTCGAGCGCTGTCGGTTGGGCGCGGACCTGCCCAATCGCGACAACATGGCTCGCTATCTCCGCACCGATCTCGTCGAGTATACGCTTGGCGACGGCTCCGACGGCCACCCTGGCGGCGGTTTCCCTGGCACTCGCGCGTTCCAGGACGTTCCGCATGTCGGTGTGCCCGTACTTGATGCTGCCGGCAAGGTCCGCGTGGCCCGGTCTTGGCACGGTCACCGCTGCCGATAAGCCCGGTTCATCCTTGGCAGGCTCGACCGCCATCACGTCCGACCAGGATTCCCAATCTCGATTGGCGATTGAGATCGCGATCGGGCTGCCAAGGGTCTTGCCGTGTCTGACTCCCGAGACGATCTGCGCCCGATCCTGCTCGATCTTCATGCGACCGCCCCTGCCGTAGCCTTTCTGACGGCGCGCAAGGTCACGGTCGATGTGCTCGTGGGTAAGGCTCAGCCCCGCAGGCACACCGTCTACTATCGCTATCAGTGCCTGCCCGTGAGATTCCCCCGCCGTGAGGAAGCGCATCATGCATTATCCCCCGACAATAACAGTGGGGATTGCCAGTGCGCAATCCCCACAAAGGGCCCGTACGAAGATTGCCGTTATCCGTTCGATCCTATGCAGGATGCACCGGACCCATATAGAAGCTACGGAGTAGCCACTCCAATAGCGCTTCCCGCTGCTTTCTCTCCTATGATCGTCGGCGTCACGAAGATCAAGAGCTCGCGATCCTGCGACGACCTCGACGCGGATCTGAACAACGGCCCGATGATCGGGAGCCGGCCCAAGATCGGGACCTCGGTAACATTCACCGACTCGTCAGCCCTTATGAACCCGCCGAGAACAATGGTTTCGCCATTCATCACACGGCGCCGTGTGATCAGGCTCTGGTATCTCGTCTCCGGAATCGTGGTCTTCCCGTCCGGCGACTCGAACATGCGGCCCGTGTCCGACACGTTGGGCGCGAGCGCGAGCGTGATCGTGTTGTCGGCGTTCACGCGCGGCTGCACCCGCAGGTAGGTGGAAACGTTTATCGAGTTGACGACTGTGTTGACCGTGTAGCCCGCCCCAATGCCATTGGGTGTCAGCACGGTGGTCCAGTATGGGATCACGGACCCGATGCTGATTTCAGCCAACTCGTTGTTCATAGTCGAGATGATCGGCGAGTTGATGATCTTACCCGAGCTCTGCGTCAGCTCCGTGCGCAGAGAGGCAACCAGGTTGCCGGTGGTGAACCCCACCAGGACATTGCCCGCCGGGTTGAAGTTCGTGTTGATCGTCTCGTTCAGCCGCTCGAGGCTCCAGTCGATACCCAGTCTCTTGACGTCGTTCGTGCTGACCTCGATGAACTCGGCCTTTATCTGGACCTGCTTAGGTGGGACGTCGAGCATGTGTACAAGCTCTTTGAACTCGTTAATGCCTTCCTCGGTCCCCTGCACGATTATGGAGTTGTCCGGAGCGAAGGGCTGAACGAGGTAGACGCCTTCGGGCATGAGGTTAGTGGGTGCGGTGCCCGTCGTGCCACCACCCGGGGGCACACGGCCGCCGCCTGGAACGCCTGGCCCGCCTACGCCGCTGGGTCCGGTGACTCGTCCGGGCGGATATTGGCCCGCCCCTATGTCGTTAGTCGCAGCCCGACCAGCCCCCTCCGACGTCGGCCTTGCACCGGGGTCTATGGCAGGAGGCACGGTGTCCCGGATCCCTCCTAGTATCTCATGCTCCCGCGACATCCCCGGGATGGCGATTCCGACCTGCATGCGGTCCTCGTCTATCAACCCAATCGGCTTAGTCAAGGACAGCGGGCCGGGGTTGAGGAGGTTCCTGAGGCTCGGCGCCTGGCTTTCGGGCAGCACTCCGAGAGTGACAAGGATTTCCCTCGCGTCGCTGTTGGAGAGCTTGACGCACTCGCGGATCACCCGCGGAGTCTCTCTGACCTGCTCGGGCTGGGCCGGAAGCCGGGGTGGCTCAACCGAGGCCGAGCTCACCGGTTGCGCGGGGCGCTTGCCGCCGATCACGAACGTTCCGTGCTCGTTCTTCCAGCAATCGACGCCGGCGCTCTGGACGACGTCGGCAAGCGCCTCTTCGAGCGGCAGATCGTGCAGTTGCGCGGTAACAGTCTTACCAGCCACGTCCGGGCTCACAACTACATTCACGCCGCTTTGCTGGGTCAGCAAGAGCACGACATCCGAAAGCCTGGCGTCCCGAACGTCGAGCATAACTCCACGAGCAGCGTCGCCAAGAGACACCGCGGCGGAGCACGCAATGAGAACAGCCAGGCCGACAGTGGCAAGGCGCTTGTGCCCGTTGCTCAGTCCCCGCCGAAGCACAAATGCCATAGTATTCCTCCTCGGGTAAGGCGATAACATCCCTGAAAAGCCTTTCTAGTATCCGCTCCTGATACCGCCGTAGCGGCCGAAGCCACTGCCGCCACTGCCGCTGCCATAGTTGCCGCCCATGCCGCCGCCATAGCCGCCCATGCCGCCGCCATAGCCGCCCATGCCGCCCATACCGCCGCCATAGCCGCCCATGCCGCCGCCATAGCCGCCCATACCGCCCATGCCGCCGCCATAGCCGCCCATGCCGCCCATGCCGCCGCCATAGCCGCCCATGCCGCCCATACCGCCGCCATAGCCGCCCATGCCGCCGCCGTAGCCGCCCATGCCGCCGCCGTAGCCGCCCATGCCGCCGCCGTAGCCGCCGGCGCCACCATAGCCGCGGCCCTCTCCGCCTTCGATCATCGCCTTGATGTCAAATGCGTCGGCGAAGTTGAGCGGGATCTTCTCAAGGATAATGTCCTCGCTCGTCACCGGCGCCTCGACGTAGGTGTTCTCCAAGGGTGTCGAAGGGGTCATCTCAGGAGGCGGCTCCTCCTTCGTCCTGATCAGGTAGACCTCGCCGTCTTTTCGGAACGTGAGCGGCGGAGTCGCCGACTTGAGCAAGACCCTGAGCGCGCGGTCGAAGGTCTCGTCTCGAAGTGTGAGACTAGACACCATTCCCGTTACATTCTGATCGATGACGTAGTTGAGGCCGGTGCCCTTGAACAGCGTCTCAAGAGCTGATCTAATCGGCACGTCCTTCAGCTCCAACGTGATCCGCTGCTGCTTGATGTTGGCCTCGTCCGCCGCCGGGAGTCCTGCAGGCAGAACTACCAACACAGCAGCCAGTACTGCAAACGACAGCTTCTTCATCCCAAACGCCTCCTTATCAAATCCTCGTCAGTCAAGCACCGCACCGGAAAGCTCACTTCATTTGACTGTAAGCTACCCAGGGCAGTTCCATTATCTCACATTGCGCGTCTTTCGTCGGTCGGGAGGTTCTCGCGCAGGCGGGTCCCCGGCCCCATCGAGCCGGGAGTCCCTGGAGCAGGCACGTTGAGCGACCGTCCTGGCCCGCCGGGCATGACACCCGGACCCGCCGCACTCGATGTCGTAGAAGCGGCCAGCCTCACCTCGATCCGTCTCGGCTCCCTATCGGCCGTCAGAAGTATGACCCGGTCTCGCTCTATGCTCTGGACCAGGCTGCCATCGGGGAGCTTCTGCCCCGGTTTGATGATCTCATAGCCATCCGGCGTCTGAAGCAGAGCGCTGACGCGGTTGCTGTACAGCACGGCGGCCAGACGCATCGGGGGAGGCGGGATCAGGTTCACGAACTCCTTCGGCGGCTTTGCCTTCTGCTGGAACAGCAGCCCCCTGGGGTAATCCACGGGCAACGGCGGGGGAGGAGGTGGCACATTCCTCGTTCTGGTGCTGTACCCTGGGTCGAAGGGGTCTACCTTGCCGGGCAGCATAGGCGCGGGGTTGGCAGCCAGTAGCGTTCCGGCGGCGCCCCTCTGGCCGGCGACCGCCGTGGCGCCTGTTTGTGCGCCTGGCGTGGCCGCCGATGTCCCCGACACCGTGGGCGCCGTGGTCGGGTTGCTGGTAATCCCCACTGTTATTCCGGTGCCAGGAGCGCCGGCCGTCCCTGGGCCGTACGCCGTCCCTCCCGGGCTCGGAATGCTCCCCGGAGGCTGTATCGCCATGGGTGCGGTGGCGCCCCCAGACGATGCTGACTGCTCGGAACCTGCCCGGCCTTTCATCATCAGGAGAACCGCCACGACGGCTATCACTATGACGGCGGCCACGCCGCCGATAACGAACGGCAGATTCTTCTTATCCTGAAGCCACTGCATATGCCTTCACCTCCGCCGTCACCTCGTCCCGCCGCCCGCCGAGCCGCCAACGACCGCGCCCGGAGGTGGCGTGATACTGCCGGTCTGGGGGCCGCCGAAGCCCGGAGTGCCCATTCCGCCCGGCATTCCCATGCCACCTGGCATTCCTGGTGCCATCCCCCCGGGTGTCATCCCGCCCGCACCGGCCATCGGTATCGTCGCGCCGCCGGTGCTCCACGGGAATATGTACACAGTCAAATCGTACTCGCAGGTCAGGTTCGGGCTGATCCCTTGGATGACAGGTGAGTCGATCAAGACGAGGCGGTTGCATTCGTTCCATCTGCGTATATGGTTCATAATCTGCTTAAAGCTGCCTTCGACCCTGATTCTGCCGATGGGGATGATGATCGGATCGGCGCCGAGCGTCGGGTCATTAGGATCGGACGGCGGAGCAGTGATCGTGATAGATGATGCAAGCCTGACCCCGCTCCGCTTGATCCAGCGGATGAGGAGTGGGCCGAGCACCTCGGACTGCTCGTGCCAGAGCTGAAGCATACCCCTGTCCCTGTAGTACAGGTCGAGGTTAGGCATTTTGGCCCGCATGTACTTCTCCAGCTTGCCTTGGGCCTGAGCTACCTCCATCACTGCTTTCTGGTAATCCACTTGTTGTGCGTTGACGTTCTCCTGGGTCCCTATGGCAGCGACACCGTTGTACTGGTTCGTCCAGTTCGCCAGATCCTCATTCGCCTTCTTGACGAAGAGGAAGAACATGGCGGCACCGAGGATCACACAGACAGCCGATCCGATTATGATGACGTGTATTCTTCGCAGCTTACTCATGTTCTACTTCCGAGGCTTACTCGGCTGCTCCTCTACCCCTTCCGAGTCCGAGCCTAGTAGGCTCGGTTTCCTCACTCTTTGCGCCGCCGGCGGGCGCGGCAGGCGCGGGGGCCGACCTGGTCGGTGCGGCCACTGTGCCACCACCTGGAGGCTGCAGCGTCCCCGGCGCCGCGCCGGGGACGCCCATCCCGGGCGCCATGCCGGGCATACCCATACCCATCCCCGGCGGCGCGCCGCCAGCCTGAGCGACTGTCACAGCGCCGACCGGAGACGGCGCAAGAAGGGCCATAGCCCAGTCGGGCGTCAGCACGCACTGCACGGTCAGCATGAAGCCTTTCAGCTTCCCCTGTTCGAGCCTGCCAACGGTTGAGGAGATGGCTCCGAGTCCGCTGTAAGGAGACCCATACGCGGACCCTCCCGCTGTCGGGGGCGAGAGGGCCCCCGCACCCGCACCGAACCCTCCTCCGGGCGGTGTCAGCCCAGCCGACGGACGGGCCATTGGGGGCGGCAGCATCCCGCCTCCTCCAGGCATCGACATCGCGGGCGACATCATACCCGGCCCTCCCATTCCGAGTCCGGGAGTCCCGGTGGCAGACGATGGCGGCGGTGCGCCCTGGTACGGGTAACCGGGCACCGCGGAGATCATCACCCGTGAGAATAAGTGCGTTGCCTTATACAGATTCAGCAGGTACCTGCCGGCCTCGGCAAGCGACGGAACGTACGCCTGCATCGTCAGCATGCCTGGCGCAGGCGTCACCTGCGTGTAGAACACCCTCTTGTAGGTGAAGGCCGCCAGCTCCTCGTAAAGCTCCGGGAACTTCTCGTTATGGGCCTTGACCGCCTCGAAGAAGTTCACCTTCTGCAAGGTTGGGCCGATCTTTGCGCGCTCAGAGTCAGCCTTGCTCTTCCACCCGTCAGCCTGAGTCTTCAGCTTATTGGCGTATTCGTACTTGGCCTGCATATCGCTCGCATCTTTCCTCACCTTTATGGTCCACCCGGCGAAGGCGGCGATGACCACGAGCGCAGCGACTGCAAAGACTATCATCAGCCGCTTGACTGCTCTGGCCTCGAAGATGTTAGGCGGTAGCAAGTTGATCTTAATCATGACAGCTTGAACGACTCCTATGGTGAGGATGCTGGCTCAGATCGCATCGCCGAGCGTCGAGACGAACCCGGAATCCGGCCTCCCATCTGCTGCTACTCCAGCATCTCCCGGATCGCCAGCCCGATGCTCACCGGGAACAGCGGCGCCACCTCGCTCAGATACTGCGGCGAGTACTTCGGGCAGTTCACCGTAAGATGCGCCATCGGATCGGCCAACTGCACTGGTATACCCAACTCGTTAGCCAGGAACTGGTCCAGATCGCGCATCTTCGCAGTTCCGCCGCACAGGAAGATCCGCTCCGGACGGTTCTGGTATCTGGTCGTGTAATAATCGATCGACCGCCTGACTTCGGTTGCGAGCTCGACCAGGACGGGGGCAATCGCATCCGAAACGCGCTTAGCCGTGTCCTGATCGTGGGCTGGGGTGGCTGCAGGCGCGTCGTACGCGGGTTCCGGAGCGGGCGGCTGGTCGGCTGCCTGTACATAGGCGGTATCAGGCGCAGCCGCTTCGGCCTCCGCCGCGACTCCCAGGTCGGCCGCCGGCGGTTCAGCCGCCGTGCCCACGTCGGAAGGAGGCGCCGGCTGCTCGGGCACGGCGTCCGGCCCATCCAGGTCGAATACCGGCTTGAAGTCCTGCGCCGGCTCTCCTCCACCCAGATCGAACACTTCCTCCCCGGAAGGATCCAACGGCTTCTCCGCCGGCGGGGGTGGGGGAGGTGGGGTGACGCCGAAGTCGAACGGCGAGAAATCCGAGTCCGCCTGCGGGACGGACGTATCGAGCGGGGTCGGCTCTGCAGCAGGGGCTGCAGGGGCAGCACTCGCGTCTGCGTCGTCCGCGGCGCCCGTCCCAGGCGGCGGATAGCCTGCATCGGTCGGCGCATAGACTGCGTCCGGCGCCGCGGCCTGCAGGGAGGATATGTCCACCTGGCCGTACTCCCGCTTGAGGATCTCTGCTTCCTCAAGCGTTACGCCGAGCGCCTCGCTCACCGCCCTGGTCAGGTTGATGCCAGCGATAGGCAGAGGCGGGCCGGGAAACGCCAGCAGCCCGCCTTCGTACACGCCTACGTCCGTCGTGCTGGCCCCGATGTTCACAATTGCCACCGAGTGCGGCTGGCTGCCGTTGGCAGCGTCTACCAACGGCCGACTGATCGCAAGCGGCTGAACATCGATCGCGATCGGCTCCAGGCCCGCGGCAAGCAGCGTCTGGACGTGCGCGTTTACCGCGTCTTGCTGCGCTACCGCGAGCAGAACCTCCATATTCGGGGCATCGGGTGGGGTGTTTGGCTTCTCGATCGGCGCGAAATCCATCTGGATCTCGTTCGGCGCAAACGGCACATGCCGTTCTACTTCCCACTTCATGGTTTCCGAGAGCTCTTCCAGGCTCATCTTCGGCACGTCGATCACCCTGACCACGACCGACGATTGTCCGGATATGGAGCTGACCACGTGCTTGGCTTTGATTCCGCTGTCACGGAGAAGCTGCTTGATGGCCGCCCCGAGCTTCTGGGGATCGACTACAAGGCTGTTGTCGATTGTCCCTTCGGGCGTCGGCATCACCGCCAGTCCCGTGATCTCGATGCCACCACCCTTGGCCAGCCTCGCCTCGGCCACCTTGGTCATATCGGTGCCAATATCGAGCCCCACCACGGCCGACGGAGCAGACTTAGCTAACGGGCTCATACTTCTGTTAACCTGTTCCTCTTACAGCTTACCAGCGAAGCTATCGTATCACCAAACGAGCTGACGTGTCAAACATATTCGGCGCTCAGCTCTCAGCCTCTTTGCAGCCCGAGCCTTACCGCTCTAGTAGAGCGCGCGGAAGTTCGGGCTGATCGTCTGGTAGTAAAGGTCGCTTTCGCCCGCCCGCGTGCTCGACCAGAACACCCAGATCTTGGATGGCACGACGTCGGGATCCGCAAACGCCGTGACCTGTCCCTCGTTGACCGCCTGCCGAGTAGGCAGAGCCGTTTCGCGCAGCTCTACCTCCCAGGTCAGTGTGTCCAACCCGACCGTTTGCTCCTGGTCGGATCCCTTCGGCTTGTAACTGATCGTAACCGGACCGGGATAGCCCGGCATGGAGGGATACCGCTCGTCCAGGGCCGTGAAGAAGATCCTTCTGCCGTCCCAACTGATCTCGCACGGCCCGAGCGCATTGGTGAGAGTCACTTCCTTCGTCGGCTTGCCATACTTGTCCAGTTCGACGGGGCTGGGAAGCGGCGCGCTGACGCGGTACGTCTTGTAGTAGATCGTACTGGCCTGGGCGCCGCTCCTCGTGGGCTTCCTCCAGAAGAGCCACATCCTGTCGGTAGGCGTTGGTCCGTCGTAGGTCGGAGACGGCAGAACCAGGCCCGGGTTCGGGACCCGGCTGCCGGCCTTGCCGCTGGCCATCATCGGTGTCTTCTCGACGAACGTGAACGGCGCGCCATCCTGCTCCGGCCCGCGCGTCAGCCGCTTGGCCTGCGGCGTGTAGTCCGCGTAGACCTTTGTCTTCGGCGGAAGCGGGTTGGTGAAGCGGATTATGCCTGCCGAGTAATCGACGAGCATCTGGCCCAGCACCTTGGCAGCCTTGCCGGCGTAGGAGTAGGTATAGATGCCCGTCGCACGGTCGATCTCCGGCCGTATGACCCCGCCCGCCTCGTCGTTTCCGCCGGAGTTCGAGATGCTGCCGTCCGTTGCGCCGATGACAGTCCCGGCCGGGTAGGTCACGCCATTCACGGTGACCTGGTCGGTGAACACTACGCGCACATAAGGCGAGTCAGCCTGCTGGCGACCGGATGAAGGCGGCCTTATCCACGCGAGGTCCTTCGACGTGTAAACGTTATACTTGGGATCGCGCAGCAGTTCCTCGTTGAATACCCGCGGCATGACCACAGGGTCAACTCTGAGCGTCTGCCAGTTGAGGCCGGCCGTATCCATCGTCCACTTGTACCGCGTAAGGATGATGTCGGACGACTGGTCGTACTTCGACGTGCCGGTGTAGACCAGGTCTATGAACGAATCGGCCTTCCCCAGCTTGCCGCCAATCATCTGAGCTATGCGGCGGTGCAGTGGGCAAGGTTCGGCGACCGACACGAGGCACGATGGGGTGAGGAACCGAACATCGGGGCTCCACGCGTTCTTGTCGTGGCCGTCCACGGGCGAGATGTTGAGGTTGCCGTAGATGCTCCACCGGCCCGCCTCCCCGCCGCTCCAGACGAGCCACATGTCCTCCGTTTTGCCGCCTTCCGGTAGATAGGCGATGGCTTTCGGTCCCGTCTTGAGGAGTGAAAGGTCGCGTCCGAAGCTGTAGACCGACTCCTCATCACCGCTGACCTTGCCCGCCGTGGCTACGGTGTAGAAGATGCGGCTCTCGCGGTCTATCTTGTTCGTGATGGGATTGAGAGCATCGACCTGTCCCTGCCAGAAGAGCCGGACCTTCTGCGGGTCCACTGTATCGAGATCAACGGCTACCCACGGGGCGGAATGCTTGACCGTATCGGTCATCATGCCCGTCGGCCCGGGCGTGGGCCACGGGGACGCCGGCAGGCGGATGTCGGCGCTTCCAGTCGGTACCTCCCACCATTGGGTCGGCAGCGCGAGCCTCCAGTGGTACTCCCACGTGTCGTTGTCCTTCTTGTCGTAGCGCAGTGCCGCGCGGGCGATATACCACGGCTTGTTCGGCGCCGCCGGTCCACCGCTGCCGCTCGTCGTCTCAAACCGGTTAGACGACCAGAATAGGAAGATGTCCCCGGTCACTGGGTCACGCCATGCCGTCGGTTGGGTGTCACCGAAGACTAAACCGGGGCTGCCTTCGATCTGGAGAGCGGAGCCGGGAGTCGCTCCTCCGGTCATTCTGGCTTCAGCCACGGCAACGTTCAGCCTGAACGACGGGTCCGTGAACGGCTCCGCGCCCAGGTTGAGGACGTTGTCGTTGGAGAAGTCTGCGAACACCGGCACCAGCTCGTGGTAGCTCCCCGTGGGCTGAGTGAGCGGCACGAACACGCTCACACTCGGCAGGATCGGTTCGACGCTGTTGGGATCGCCGGTCTTCCTGGCTATCTCCGGCAGCACGATGTCCGGCCACTGCTCGCACTTGCGGGAGTCTGGAATCGACAGCTCGGTCGGGTTCACGTCTCCCACCCGAGCCTTCGAGAGTGTGTAGCCGAAATCGCGGCTTGCGTTGCCGGCTCCAGCGGGAGTAGTGACGAACGGGTCCGCGCTTATGTCTCCCCAGGCCGGGTCCCATCCGTCGAAGGAGCTCCAAATGGACGATCCATAGATCGGGAAGAACGGGTTCACGTTGTCCGCAGTAAGCCTGAGCCACCAACGGCTGCCGGCCTGATCTGCCATCTCCTTCGCGATCTTCATATTCGTCAGGTTGACGTTGCCCAGGTTGCGGACCGAGAACGTGCGGAACCAGTCTTTCATCTGCTCCCGCGGGAGGCCGATGCCCAGCCCGTGCGGGGCAATGGCTCTGTCCGGGCCGACGATGTCGATCGTCAGAGGATGGTCGATGACCATATGGTAGTCTTCGGGAACGTCAACCGCTACTTCGAAAAGCCGGTACGGCTCGACGTAACTCGTGGGCTTGCCGGCGATGACGTCGCCGCCGGTGAACTGGCCGTTGTTGTCGGTGTCGAGGTATGCCATCGCGACAGTCCCGTAACCCGGTCCGTTGAACCCCGACGCGGGGCCGTTCGCGGGCTGGTAAAGAGGAACCTGCGTCCAGGCGTCCACTGGGTCTGCCCTGAGCCTCGCTTTGTCGTAGTCGATGATTAGACTAGTGGAATTGAAGGGCAATGCGGGAACCAGCTCGGCTTTCTCGACTGTCGGGTCGATACTCGTGGTATTCAGTGGATCCGAGCTGGCAGCAGGCTGCATCTGGAACTTCTGGTTGCGCCGGGAAATGTCGGGGTAGTCCCTCTGCAACCTACTTCGGTAAGCGCCGAAATCCCAGAAGGGCGGGTAGTCCCACGGCAGCACGTTAACGGGGTAGTTCTGGTTTGGCACCCAGTGCAGGTCGCTCACTTGCAGGCGGAGGCTCTTCAGCGAACCCGTCCGCGTGATGATGTCGTTTCCGTCGGCGTCGTGGGTGACTAGGGCGCGGAGGCCGACCGCGCTGCGATCCATCAGGAGGAGCTGAGCCTGACGACTGTTCGTGCCGTGCACCGTCCTCCCCATGTAGAGGCGAGGGGGCTGGAGGGTCTGCCACGATCCGCTGTCGATATAGCCGTTGCCATTAAAGTGGGCTGCGGGGTCGTAGCGGTTAGTCTGGTAGGTGCCGTCCGGGTTCATGAGCGCAGGAGGCGGCCAGGCTACGCCGATGCCTTGGTCATCGCATATCGCGAGCGGGTTGTTGATGCCGATCTGCTGTTCGGTCCATCTGGTCGCCTTGGCCGGGTCCTGGCCGCCGAAGTCCACCTCCCAGTTGCCGGGCGAGCCGGTCAGGCTCGGCACTACGCCGATCGGCTCGCTGATCGGCTCCGCTCCCTGTCCGGCGCTCTTGCGCCTGACCTCGACCGAGATCGTCCAACCCGGACCAGGAGCCTCGTTCCTCACTTCCAGCTTCTTCAGTGCGACACAGTGCTTCACCGTCTCGTCCGGCTTATCAGGGTTCGGTACGACGTACTGGAACAAGTAGTCGGCATTCCTGGGATCGCCTGTGCCGCCACCCCCGCTGCCGGCGCTGGAGTTCGTGAACCGGAACCTGACCGAGTTAGCCGGCCCGGAGCTGCCTACCCAGATGTTGTGGTCCTCATCCGGTCCTCCGTCGATATCCGAGAGCGCGGGCAAGTTCCAGGCGATCAGGTAGATGTCCTCGCCCCACTCGAAGTACACCTCACGCTTCCCACCGGAAGTCCCGGTCGCGGGGTAGTTGAACGCCCGCTTGTGTCCTTTGAGCAACTCTGTCTCCAGATCCGAATCCGCAAAGACCAGGAGCTTGTCTACATTCGTTATATCGGTACCGATGCGAGCGAGCAACTGCGAGATAGTCTCTCCGTTGCCGATCAGGTTCAGACTGGCCAGTTCCTGGAAGAACTTCCTGGTATTCTCGTATACGTCGGCTGTGAATATGTCGACCTGCGTGCTGCTGGCGGGGTTGACCGGCCTCGCCCGCCTGAAGTCCAGTCCCTCCTGCCAGCTCTGGCCCCCGCCGACCCAGTTGCCTCCGAAAGCGGTTGACGAGAACGCGCACAGCCTGCCCTTTCCGACCCCCACATAGAGGTAGCTGTTTCCTATGGCCGGCGACGAGAAGACTTTGCCCATGTAGCTGTAGCCCGCGAACTGCCAGGGCGCGCCGCTCGGAGATGCCGGCTCGCCCGTCCTTGCGTTGGCCCACCAGATCCCGCCGTCCTCACCATCTCCCGTTCCGAGAGTACCGATGTAGAGATTGACGGGGGTTCCGCCCGGCGCATCCACGGCCACCGAGCTCTGAATCGGCGCATAAAAGTTGGGCGTTCCGAAGGTTGCGTCCAGGCTGGCCGAGTCGCCGTTGTCTACGATGCTGTAGACCTGGCCGCCGGTGGCCCCGCAGACGATCCTGATCCTGCCGTCGTTGAACACCGCAGGCGTCGAGAACCGGAAGGGTGAAAGCGGAGGCTCCTTTTTCGCAGGATCGGGATACACCCAGCGCTTCCGGCTGGCGTCGTCCGCTGCTGCCAGGTCGAGCGCGTGCACTCGTCCTCCCGTGGACGGAATGTAGACCATACTGCCGTAGATCGCCGGAGATGAGCTGAACGCCTCCGCCTGGGTCTGCAGCGGGTCCTGGGCCGCGCCCCCGTTGGCATCGTACGTCCAGTCCAAGGTGACATCGGGGTTGCTCGAGCCGATATCCGTGATGGCGTAGACTCTGCCATCCATGGAGGAGACGATAAGGTCGCCGCCTTGCCGGAAGGCTGGAGACGAGACTATCGAGCCGAACGGCGCCGCGGCGCTTTCATCCGGGTTGGACGCAGGGTTCCTGGTCTGCACCGGGGGATACGTCCAGAGGAGCTTCGCCGCACGGTTGGCGCTCGACGGCCGGCTCAGCCGGAATGCGTAGACCCGCCCGTTCGTGTTGCCTATGAACACCCTGAGACCGTCGGTGACGGGTGTGGAGTAGCTGAACGCGCCAATGTCGTCAGGCACGACCATAATGGCGTCGGCCTCGACCACACGGGTCACGTCGCCGATCTGCGACTCGGTCGATATGACCACTTTCTCCGGGTTCCAGTAACTCCCGCCAAGTCTGACCCACCGGCCGACGTTCGGGTCTTCGAGCTTCGGCACGTTCGGCGGCACATCGGACTGGTCCGACTGATCGACGCGGACCCACACTGTCTTGGTGCCACCGGTGGAGGGGTCGTAGCTCGTGATGCCATATGCTGCATCCCTGGACCGCGGTGGATCGCCTGGAGCCTGGCCCGGCAGCCACGCGTAGACCGCATACATAGCCCCGGAGGAACCGCTGCCCGCGTCCTCACCAGGATCGGAGTTGGTTCTGCTGATGTCGTAGGTAAGCGTGTCTGCGTCGGAGCCTACCGCCGTGGCATTGGCCGAGACGAAGGTGCCCCCAAACGCGTCATATCTTCCGGGATCGCTGGGCAGCTCAGGGGTCTCTTTCCAACCACCCGACGCGCTCGCTTCGGTCTCGGACATAGTGACCCCGGGGCCTTTCCAGATAAGCTCCCCTGTGGAAGCATCCAGGCAGTACACCTGCCCGTCCATGCCGCCGAAGACGATGACAGGCCCGGAGTCGGTCGATATGAGAGTCGGTGACGAGTAGACGCCGCCAACGCTGCCGATGCGCCCCAGGGGGCCCTCAACCGGCTTCCGGTCCCTTGCCTTCCGGGGTGCGCTGCTGGTGGGATCCAGATCGTACCTGCCGCCGCGTGGGAACCGCCAGATCGCTGTGCCCACGCCCTTCGCCTGGGGATCGGTGGGGCCAAGTCCCGCGCCGGTATAACTGCGTATGCAGTAGACGGCGCCCAGGTCCTTGATCCCTTCCGCCATAGACGCGCCCGGCCCCTCGACCGTGCCGATCCACGCCGCCGGCTGGTCGTTCCCGGAACCGTCGATGTCCGCGAGACCGACAGCGGCCGACGTATATATCTCCATCCCGGTCGGCGGAACGAGGCTTATGGCGTCGGCCACGACTATGACATTCGGACTCGCATCATCCGCTATATTGGTGAGCTCGATCGTATCGCCAGCCTCAAGTCGGAAGGTCGCGTCCCGCAGTTTGACCCACTGCCCGCCTTCCTTCTGGTATACCTTGATTGTCGTTCGCTCGCTTCCATGTATAAGGGTGTATCTGGCATAAGAAGTGTTGGTCTTGCCGCCGCCGGAGGATGGGAACCAGGTCTGCACCTGGTAGTCGGCCAGAGGCACGCCCGTCGGGACGATCCACTTTGCCTTGTACTCGGTGGCTTTGTTTCGACGAACATCCTCCTCGGAGACAGCGGGGATCCAGTAGTAGCCGCTTTGGGTCGCATCGTCAGGACCGTAGAAGTTCGTCGGATGGTCTACGGGCAGGTCTAGTGTACCCAGCCACTTGGCGAGGTCCAGATTGGTGTTGGGGCCGCCCATGTCGACGATGATCGGCTGGTTGGCCGGGACGTTCGCGTCATTCCGTGGGAAAGTCCAGATCAGCGCCAGGTTGCCCGATCCTGATGCGTCCGGGCTGTGGCTTGCGGCCGTGTTCACGCCGATTCGCTCCATATCGTTGTGGTAGGTCGGCCAGACGATCTCGGTCAGTGCGAGAGCGAAGCTAACGACGAGGAAGGGCGCCAACAGAGCGACGGCTGCAATGACGAGGGTTCTCCTTCTCATAGGCCTCTCCACTCCGGCAACCATTACAGGCAGGCGCGAGCAAGCGCCTGCCTGAGGCCGCATGTTCGTAGGAGCCACGAAACCCGGCTTCCGATTTCAATAATACGACTTCACCGCACGGCCAAATGTTCCGTCGTCCCGCTGAGTCTCATGCCCGTTAGATTATACCACAAGCAGGGGGCCTCGCGGCCTAGTCTGGGTGCCGGAAGCGGCCTGGATAACGGGTCGTGACGCGGGGTAATGGGCATGCGGACATCGTGAGCAGGCCAAGGCCCCCGGACCATCGGAGGTTCGGCCTCGGTACTGATATTGTTGGGTATAATGCTGCCGACAACCGCTGCGGAGGTGACTGGTATGAAAGTGGATTTCTCACAACTGCTCGGACAACTGTTTTGGGTGATCCTCATCATATCTTTCCTTGTTCCTCTGTTCAGACAGCGAACGCTGGTGGCTGCGCGGCTCAGGCTGATCAACACCCTGGAGCGGAAGCGGCAGTCGAGGCTGATAGTGATGATCCATCGCCAGGAGCAGATGGCTTTCCTTGGCATACCGCTTTTCCGTTACATTACCATCGAAGACAGCGAGGAGGTGCTGCGGGCGATCAGGCTGACTCCTGCCGATATGCCGATCGACATCATCCTGCACACACCGGGCGGGATCGTGCTTGCGAGCGAGCAGATCGCGCTGGCTATCAAGTCTCACAAGGCCAAGGTCACGATCTTCGTGCCCCACTACGCTATGTCGGGAGGCACGCTGGTAGCTCTGGCAGCCGATGAGATAGTCATGGACCCGCACGCCGTTCTCGGCCCCATCGATCCTCAGCTTGGTGAGTACCCGGCAGCTTCGATACTTCAGGTCGTCGAGCGCAAGAGCATCAACGAGATAGACGATCGCACGCTGATACTGGCGGATGTGGCGACCAAGGCACAGAGGCAGGTTGGGGGCCTCGTTCGGAGGATTCTGGAAGGCAAGATGCCGCCGGAGCAGGCAGACGAGGTGGCCGAAATCCTGACCGAGGGCCGGTGGACGCACGACTACCCTATCACCATCGAGGAAGCCGAGATGCTGAGGCTGCAAGTGACGGTTGATATGCCGAACGAGGTCTACGAGTTGATGAAGCTCTACCCGCAGGCAGGCGCACGCCGGCCGAACGTCGAGTACATCCCGATACCTTATGAGCGACCGCCTGCGCCCCGGCACCCACAGCGAGGCAGGGAACAGGGAGCAGGGGATAGGGGATAGGGAACACGGAACAGAATGTAGGGGCGAAGCATTTGCACCACAGACCGGAAGCTAGGTTCCCTGCCGCACGGCAAATGCTTCGCCCCTACAAGCACGTACCCCAGACCGTGACCCCCTTTGGCGTTTTCTACAGGATTTCGTGGTTCAATGTCAGCCTGCTGCAGAGGGCTGAGGCTGTGGGGCCCGTGGTGGCCGACAGGCGGGAACCGGGCAGGCGGCAAGCGCGTATATAAAAGCGTCGAGAGCCGGGCATCGGTATCCAGTCACGGGCACTCGCTGGGTGCTGACGATTGACCGCTCAGCCTGTTTCCTTGACACACATCGACTGCACAGGTATACTTTTCCGCGGGCAGGTTTTCCGTCCCTGTCCGAGGTTCGAGCGATTCCTACAGACACTGGAGGTACGGACTTGGCTGTAGCCATAGAAATCCAGGGCCTGACGAAAAGGTTCAAGAGTCCGCTTGGCGGGGAGCTCACAGCGGTAGACAGCTTGGACCTTGAGGTCCAGGAAGGCGAGATATTCGGCTTCCTCGGACCGAACGGCGCAGGCAAGACCACTACTATCAAGATACTCCTCGGCTTGATATTTCCATCATCCGGCAAGGCGAGCGTCCTCGGGAAACCGGCGGGCGACATCGAGGTCAAGCAGCGCATCAGCTATCTGCCGGAGAGCCCCTACTTCTATGAGCACATGAGCGCGCGAGAGCTTCTTAGGTTCTATGCCGACCTCTTCAAAATCCCAAAAGAGGATCGTAAGAAGCGAGTCACCGATCTGCTCGAGCGCGTTGGGCTGACCGACGCCGCCGACAAACCGCTCAGGCACTACTCGAAGGGAATGCTTCAGCGGGCAGGCGTCGCTCAGGCCTTGCTCAACGACCCGGACCTGATCTTCCTTGACGAGCCGACGTCCGGGCTGGATCCGATTGCTCACGCGGACATCTGCAACCTCATCCTGGACCTTAAAGCCCAGGGCAAGACTGTGTTCGTCAGCTCTCACCAGTTGGCTGATATCGAGATGGTCGCAGACCGGGTCGCGATCCTTGTCAGCGGCAAGCTCGCCATGAAGGGCGAGGTCAAGGAGCTCTTGACGACCAAGCAGGTCGAGGTGATTGCGGATGGGGTGAGCGAGGCAGCGGCCGGGGAGGTCAAGTCCTTGGCCGACGAGTGCGAACTGCACGCCGGCAGGCTGACGGCTTACGTGCAGGGCACCGATACCCTCAAGAAGACGATCGATCTCCTTACGAAAGCAGGGGCCTCGCTGGTCGCGATCAACCCCAGGCGGCGGACACTTGAGAAGCTCTTTGTCGAGACGGTCAGGGGAGGGCGCTAGGTATGGTCATCTGGACTATTGCGAAAACCACTGTGGGCGAGGCGATGCGGAAGAAGATTCTGAATGTCTTTCTTCTCGTCGCCATCGCCATGATCGTGCTGTCACTGAGCTTTACGCAGCTTGGGTTCAAGCAGGACATGACAATCGTGAAGGGCCTCGGGCTGTTTGTGATCCTGGTTGCCGGCCTCGTTATCAGCCTCATCCTCTGCGTCTCACTCATTCCCAACGAGATCGAGCGCCGCACTATCCATACGATCCTTTCCAAGCCGGTGAAACGCTACGAGTTCCTGATTGGAAAGTACCTCGGTGGGCTGTTGACGCTCCTCATCAACGTCGCGCTGATGGGGACGGTCTTCATCATAATGGTGGCCGTCAAGGCGCATTTCAGCTCGGCCGTTACCGGCATTAACCCGGAGCACGTTCCGGGCGGCGCTGGCGCTGTCTCGGGGACGATCAGGCCGGCGGCTTTCGACCCGTCGCTCGTGCTCGGGGTTATACTCATCTACTTCCAGTTCTTCCTGCTGTCAGCCGTGGTGATGCTCTTCTCGGTCTTCCTGACTCCAACCGTGAACTTCTTCGCCAGCGCAGCTGTCTACATCATCGGCAGCGCGGCCCCGGTGTGGGAGTCGCTGTACGCCGAGAAGGGCGCCGCAGGTCCGTTCGTCAAGGGCTTCTACAAGATCATCCACACGATCATCCCGAACTTCGATTACTTCAACATTCAGAACAGGCTGATACATCCGACCCACGAAGTCCGGAGCATGCCTTTGTACGTTACCGAGACCATAACCTACGCGGTTCTCTTCTCGGTGGTAGTCGTGCTTATCGCAGTGCTGATCTTCGAGAAGAGGGAGGTGTGAGGCATGAACCGGATGAACCGAGTAGGGCTGGCGGTGTCGGCCATTGCCCTGCTTTTCGTGATCTCCGTGCTTCAAGGCCCGATCGACAAGCTGAGGCCGCAGTTCCGCGGGCAGAGCCCTCTTGGGAAGGGGCGGGAGACCAGCATGCTGCTCGATACGTCGCTTCAGTTCTTTGGGGCGGCGGCGATGGGTCTGCGGGAGGTGGTGGCAGGCGCGCTCTGGGTCCGGGCGGATGAATTCTTCCACAGGGGGCAGTATGAGCCTATAGTCCCGCTCGTCAGGCTCGTCACCTGGCTCGATCCACACCAGATAGACGTCTACAGCACCGGCGCCTGGCACCTCGACTATAATTTCGTTGACTCGCAGCAGCGGTCGGACAGGCGCTACATCCCTCCGGCAATCGCCCTGCTGGAAGAGGGCATCGCCAACAACTCTGATATCTACGACCTTTACTTCGAGCTCGGCTGGACGCATTACCTGCAGAAGATAAGAGACTACGGCAAGGCTGCGGAGTGGATCGAGAAGGCTGCCGAGAAGCCTGCCAAGGATCCCAACACCGGGGAGAAGGCCGAGAGGCCGGCATTTGTGGACCGGATGCTGGCGCACGCTTACGAGAAGGCCGGCCAGTTCGACAAAGCCGAGCGGCAGTGGGAGAAGACCATCGCACAGTCTGAGAGTGAGCTGCGCAAACGGCCCAAGGATCCGTCTCTTGTGCTGGAACTCGATATCGCGAAGAGGAACCTCGGGATGCTCCTTCTTCGCCGCGGCTGGCGCTATGGCGATATGGCTGCCTACGAGAAGGGCATCAGGTACATCGACAGCTTGAGCGGAAAGGGCGCCAGGCAGAAGGCGGCGCTGGAAGGGGCCAAGAGGAACTTTGCCGAGTTCAAGGGAAGAGGGACGGTGCCGCACGACGCGAGTCCCATGGTAGACGCCGACTTCAGCGTCACCTGGAGAAAGGTGAAACCCAAGGTCATCGAGATACAGGGAACGCTTGCCCTCCTGCCCGCCGAAGCTTACAAGGGGCTTGCCTCCGAGTGCTACACGTTCTGGTATCAGGAGAACCAGGCCAAGCCGGAGGCCGAGCGCATCAAATGGCAGAATGGCTGCAGGCTGCGGATCGTCCTTGCGGACTACGACTTCGATTACCTCACCTGGAAGAGCAACATTCGCTCCACCTGGGAGATAGACAAGACCCAGACCATCGCGATGGACGAGGTGATGGTCCGCGATGGCAAGTTCCGGATCACAATCGACTTGAGCGACCCGGAAGACCTGTCCTTCTACCCCTTCGCCAAAGACAAGTACCGGCTCCTTATGTGGTTCACCCCTCAGGAGGCGCCGGACTACATCCAGGACCGCATCGGATGGAGGGGCGAGGGGCTGACGGACAAGCACTGTCTCGATACGACAACATCCCCGGGCTACAGGATGATCCGAAAGGAGTTCATCCTGCGGAAAAGTGATATAATATAGGGGTTAGGGGCCGGGGATCAGGGGTCGGCAGGCGGTTCCCCCGAGGCCGGGCCCTCGTCTCCTGACCCGCATTTGGTGATCGTGCTAGACGGGGAGCTAGCGGTGCCCTGTACCCGCAATCCGCTACAGCGGGGTCGAATCCCTGCCCGAGGTACGCTCTGCTCGGTGCGGACTTGCACAAGCGGTGTTGATGGTCGGGCCCGGCGCAATGGCCGGCCTGCGAACCCCGTCAGGTCCGGGAGGAAGCAGCGGTAAACAGGTTCGCCCATGTGCCGCCAGGTGTCCTGGCTGGAGCCGCCTTGTGCGAGGCAACGCTCGGACGGACGCATCGACGGCGGGTGCACGATCACCTAATGTATGTGAAGCAGTCGGCTATCTGCCGGGCCGAGCAGAAGAGCGAAGCGGACCAGCGATAGCTGACGGCCGATGGCTGCAATGTCCTACCTGTCTCTCTACCGCAAATACCGCTCCCAGACGTTCGAAGACGTCATGGGTCAGGACCACGTGACCCGGACCCTGCAGAACGCGATAAGCGCAGGCAGGATCGGACACGCTTACCTATTCTGCGGATCCCGGGGCACGGGGAAGACGACCGTCGCGCGGCTGCTCGCCAAGGCGGTCAACTGTGAGCACGGGCCTGCACCGACCCCGTGCAATGAATGTGAGGCGTGCAAGAGCATTACGGGTGGCTCGGCGGTGGATGTGATCGAGCTCGATGCCGCCTCCCACAGAGGCGTTGACGACATCGACAACCTCCGCGAGAGCGTGAAGTACCCTCCGATGCGGCTCCGCTACAAGGTGTACGTCATCGATGAGGCCCATCAGCTATCGGCGACAGCCAAGGACGCGTTCCTGAAGACGCTCGAAGAGCCGCCGCCGCATGCCATCTTTGTGCTGGCGACGACCGAGGCGCACGAAATCCCGCTCACCATCCGCTCCAGATGCCAGCAGTTCGACTTCAGGCGGGGCAGCGTGAGCGATATCGGCGAACGACTCCGCTACGTGCTCGAAAACGAGGGCAGGGAAGCTGACGACGCAGCGGTCGAGATCCTCGCGCGCACTGCACAAGGTTCATGGCGCGACGCGCTGAGCCTGCTGGAGCAGGTGCTTGCCTACACGAACGAACGAGTGAGCGCGGAGCACGTGAACATCGTGCTCGGGACAATTGACGAGGATGTGCTTTTCGAAGCCTCCGACGTCGTAGCGAGGGCCGACGCCGCGGCGGCATTCGAGCTGGCGGGCCGCCTCATACATGAAGGCAAGGACGTTCGCGAGCTGGTCACGGCGATCGCCGGCCACTTCCGTGACCTTCTGGCCGCGTCGGTTGGAGCAGGCGGAGGTGACGAGGCCCCCAAGCTTGCGGACCGGGCACAGGAGTTTACCCGTGAGCGGCTTCTGTCCCTCGTAGGGATCTTCTCGGCAGCCGAGCGGGAGCTGAGATGGAACGACCAGCATCGCCTGGCGCTGGAGATGGCGTTTCTGAAGGCAGTGAGCAAACCCGAGCCGCTGAAGCCGGTCCCGGCTGCACCTGAGGCTCGGCCCAAGCCCGCCGCGCGGCCTGTCGCTACTGCGCAGCCGGCCCCACCAGTCGTAGAGCAGCCGGCCGTTGCGCCGCCTCCGGACGGCAACCTCACCTTCCAGCAGGTGCGCGACGCGTGGCCGAAGGTCCTCAAGCACGTCAAGGACGTGCAGGGCAAGAAGCTGTTGCACGGAATACTCCGCTCGGGCGAGGTCGTATCCGTAGACGGCGCCGCCGTGACGCTGGGGTTTGACGAGGGATACGGCTTTCACATAGAGAACGTTCAACGGCCGGCAAATGTCGAGTCCATCAGACAGGCATTCGAGGCCGTGCTTGGCGTAAGGCCGGTTGTGAAGGCGGTGACACGGCAGGAGATGCGTCAACCGGACCTGCTGCCTCCACTAGATGATGTCGATTCCGAGGTCCCTCCGCCTCCCGGCGGCAGTGGGAGTATGGTCCAGGAGGTCATCGAGAAGTTCGGCGGGAAAGTCGTCGAGGATCTGGAGGACGAGAACTACGACCCGTGGAAGGAGAGTTAGATGCCGAAGATGCCCGGTGGTTTCGGAGGGTTCAACATTCAGGCCATGATGAAGCAGGTCCAGAAGTTCGCTGAGGACACAAAGAGGGTCGAGGGCGAGCTTGCCGAAGAGAGGATCGAGGCCAGTTCCGGAGGCGGGATGGTTAGGGCCGTGGTGAACGGCCTGGCGGAGCTTATCGAGGTCAAGATCCATCCTGAGGTTGTGGACCCTCAGGATGTGGAGATGATCGAGGACCTTGTGACGAGCGCGGTGCGTGAGGCTCTGGAGCGGGCCAGCGAGCGGCGCAAGGAACGAATGGAGGAACTGACGGGCGGACTCGGGCTTCCGCCGGGCATAGGCCTGCCCGGTTTCTGAGGCGCCTTCGGCCTCGAGCGTCTGCTGTTCCGCTTATGTTCGGCGCGGCTGCGCCAGAGCATGTGGAAGAAGGGTCATCTGCCGCGGTTCCGAGTTCAGATGACCCAATGGTCGGGGCGACAGGAGTATCGTGTAGACGTAAGGTCCTTGAGAGAGAGTCTGAGCTCAAGAAGATCATCGAGCTGCTCCGCACGAGTCTCACTAGCGTGATTGGCGAGAGCGACACCTTGACCGGGGCCCGCAACCGGCTGTGCTTCGACTCGTATATTGCGGCTTGCATGGAACGTCACACGATCTCACGCACTCCCGTATCTATAATGATGTGCGATCTGGACAACTCCAAGAAGATCAACGATACCCACGGGCCGCCGTTGCTTCCCCGGGTGTCACGGGTCCGTGACTGCATCAGCCTCAGCGGCAGGGGATACAACCCGGGCCTTCGTGGGCGGCGCCGTTCTCAATGGGGTTCCTCTTGGTGGGCGGATGTGACTACGCCGCCCTGCGGACAGCCGAGCCGGCGGTATGGTGCGAGGACCCGATTGCTCGGTCGTGTTCCTCGTAGATGCTGTTGAGCTCGCCGTCATCCATCAGTCTCATCAAGGCGTCCACCACTGTCGGGTCCATCGTCCTGCCGGCCCATCTGTTCAGCTCGGCGCGCAGCTCGTCCTCAGGCACCGCGTCTCGGTAAGGTCTCCGGGAACGCATGGCGTCGAAGGAGTCCGCGACAGCCAGGATCCGCTGGAGCACGGGCTGGTCTCTGGCGGCAAGCCCCGACGGGTAGCCCTTCTCATCCAGACGCTCGTGGTGGTGCTTTACGAGAAACAGGACCTCCGGGGCCAGACCGAGCGGGCGACAGATCTCCTCGCTTACTACGGGATGACGCCGCATTGTCTCCCACTCTTCGGCGGTAAGCTTGCCACTTTTTCGCAGCACTGCGTCCGGGACACCGATCTTGCCGATGTCATGCAGCAGCGAGGCATTACGCAGCACTTCGATACCTTCGGCCGACACGCCGAGCCGGTCGGCGATCCGACAGGCTACGCGCATCACTCTTTCGGAATGGCCCTGAGTGTACTCGTCACGCGCTTCGAGTCCGTTGGCCAAGGTGTGAAGGGTCCCCAGGAACGACTTCTGCAGGTTGGTGTACAGGCGCAGGTTGACGATCGCCGCTGACGATATGGCGGTCAAGATCCGAAGAACGTCAATAGCGTCTGCGTGGAAGTCCTGACCGGCAGCTCCCCATACGACGAGTACGCCCAGCACTGAAGGGGCAGACTCGATGTCCGACGAGTGCCACACGAGCGGCATCGCGATGACTGGCACGTCGTCCTCCGTGGCTTCTTCGCCGTCCACATTCTCACCGCGAGCCAGGAATTCCTTGCCGCTGGAGATTGTCCAGTTCGCGTAAGCGCGCAGTGACGCTTCCGATGGGGCCGAGCCGGAGTCGAGGGTTGGGTCACGGGCTTTCTCCGATCCTGTCGGTCGGACGTAAGCGGCCTCCCATTCCAGCTCGCCCGATTCCTCGTTGACAAGGCACAGTTGCCCTCCGGAAACGGCCGTCTCAGCGGCCACTGCCTCCAGAACGTATCGCGCCAGCTCGTGGACATCCCTGAAACCGGTCAGGCGCAAGCCGCAGTTCAGTATCGCACGCAGGTGCGAGCCTCGTTCGGATAGCAGGTCATCCTGCGAACAGCTCTTGGCGACGTACACGCCGACCAGACACCCGAACGCAATGACTGTGCTTCTCTCTCCCAGGGCAATCAGCATGTGCCCGGCGTTGCCGCCGTGGCTGGTCGTGTAGATAGTCGCCCACGCATTTGCGGCAAGTACAGTCGCGGCAGCCAGGTAGAGATTCCTAAGGTTTGTAGTTGTCAACCCCAGGGTAACCAGCACGAAACAGTACAACACGTAAGCCAGTGAGCCAACCGGTCCGGCCAGAGCCGAGATCAGGGTGATCATCCCGACGTCGAGGGCGCATGCCACTAGAGAAGCCGGCCGCCCGTACCTATCGAACCGGCGGCGGTCCTGGACGCACCAAGTCAGGATTCCGTTGTACGCGACGACCGAGCCGACGATCGCCGCCAGGCCAGTAGCCGGCAGGTGTTCCCCCACGACGGCCAGTCCCAAGGCGATCGCGGGCCATCGCAAGGTTGCTATTAGCCGTTCCGCTCGTCTTCGTCTCTCCATAGTGACCAATAGCCTTATCGGCGTTTCTCAAGCGCAACTGGAGTTCAGGCGGGTCCCCATCCGAACCCGAGCGGAACGCGTCTCGCCCGCCACAGTGCACTCGGACCGCTAGGACGTCCCCGGGCACTCTACTACAGCCCCGGCAGTTGCATTTCGATATGGACGTATCGGGTGAGTCTTGGGTCGCTCGCAAAAGTCGTCGATCCGCCCAAGGCAGTGATGTCTGCATCGACACTACCCGTGAAGCTGGCCGCCGCGTGCATCTGGATTGTTGCGGATGAACTCGAGCGGTGCGCGTACAGTATGGCAGCCACGGAACTGGCGGAGCTGTCTATGTCTATTGATACGTTGGTCAGGACGGCCAGAAAAGAGTCCTGATCAGCCGGGGCTATAGGGTGTTTGATTGAAACGGTCCCTGCCGCAACCACCGTGAACATTCCGGTGTAGGTTGTGCAGTCCAGTATCAGATCGCCGTTCACAAGTATCACTTGGGGCTGGGCTGAAGTCAGGTCCGCGTTTGTAAACGTAGTGGATCCGGTGCAAACCCTGGTGGCTATGGACTCGTAGTATGCGTAGTTAATGCCAGAGAAGACCACCCTGCTGCTATTCGGGAATCGCGGCGTTACTGTGCCGCTGGCTGTGATTGAGTGCTGGGCCCATACCCCGGTCGTGATGTTATTGCTTGAGCTGCTCAGGCTGACCGTGCCGTTGACTGCCATGCCGCGCGTGGCCGACGTGATCGTGATGGCGTCACCGCTGCTCAGGTTATTGTCCTGGCACCAGGCGTAGTCGTATGGTAGGGTTTGCATTCCGGAGACTCTGATCACTCGCTTGGCGGTGTACGAACTCCCCCCGGCCGTTCCAACCGATGTGACCAGCACACACCCTGGTTCCCTGGCGCTATCGTCGACGGCCGTCGCGTGAAAGCTTCCGCCGGCCAGAGCAATGTCAGCGGTGTGCGGAACGGGGCAATGGTTGCGGATGAGCTGCCAGGCTTCGAACTCCACCCCGGCCTCCGCAATGTACTTCGCCTTTCCAACGTGCAGGCGGCTGGCTTCTCTTAGGTAATTGGCGTTCGAAGCGCGCAGGAGGGCCAAAGCAAGCGTCAGGCCCACCACGAGTGCGGTGAGCGCCAGCACGTAGGCGGCTCCCCGTTCCCCGGGACGCTCGGGGTATGACACTGAGCCCCTGTTCGTCAATACCCTTGATACCTGTAGCACACGTTCCTCGTTCGCGCAAGGGTTGCGGTTCCGCGCCCGGCCTTGTAGGAGGCCGTCACCGTAAGGGTCCCCCCCCAGTATCTGTCTCCTAGTATCGTGAACTGCAGGGACGTAACGGGTGCGATGCGTCCATTCGTCCCGCCGGGATAGAGGCTCCAGTTTGGATCGGGCGTAACGTTCCCAGGCGAAGGGTCAACCCAGCGCAGCAGGGTTCCGGCCCAGAGGATATCCCCGCTCCTAGAGTAGCTGCCGGTTGAGTCCGACAGGTAGAACACTACCACTTGCCCTTGCCTATAGAACCCGGCCTGCGGAACGTAGATCCCGTAGGCAGAGTCCTGCGGCAGGCAAACGACCACGGCGTCCCCGGTAGTGTATCTCGTCTTCACCTTCACGTCCACCGCGTTCTCCAGATAAGCCCCGACTGTCGACAGGGCTGCGCTGGTCGTGATCAGCGCCGTAGACGCGGCCGACTGCCGGTCCCAGGCCATCTGGTTCGCGATGAAGACGTCGCAGAGACTGGCCACGATCACAGCGAGGATCGCGACGACCACGACAAGCTCTACGAGGGTCAAACCGTGTTCGTTGCTATGCCTTGTAGAACAGTGACTCATAGCAAATGGAGAAAGTGCTGTTGCCCTCCGGCCACGAGACCTGCACCGTGGCCCGATAGAGATCCTTCGACGCAGGATTCGGATAGGGCACGCAAGTGCAGGAGATCGCGTTACCTCGCGGAAGGTCCGGTGAAGTCTGGTAGGACGGAATAGTGTCTAACCTAAACGGCTGCAGCCAGCGGTAGGTTTCCATTGTCGTGACGGCAATGTCACGAGCTATGGCAATGTGGATGGCCCGGTTCTGGGTATCGCTTGAGGCACCGATCGCCGACACAATCCCGAGCAGCGCTATGCCAAGGATCGTGACCGCGACCAGGACTTCGACGAGCGTGAATCCCCTGGACACCTGTCGTCTGCGATCCGCTGCCGGAGCGCCGGTGACCACCGTTGTGCCTCCTTCAGGGCTGCCCATGTTACTCCTGCGCTGCTGCCTACTGACGATGCGCTGACCGCGCCGGCGTTCGACCGGCCTCAAGTCAAGTACCGATGAGGACCAAGCCAACGCGTGGGCGGCGAGACACGCCTCCCGACCGGACGGACGCCACCCACGCTGGTCAAACTCCCGTGCCTGTGAACTACCAGGAGCTGTAGGCCGTACCGTCCAGACCGGTGCCGGCTGCGCTGCTCGTCACGACACCGGTCGTCTTCGTGTACGTGAACGCTGCGCCCGAGACCGGGTCATTCGCAATGGACTGCATGTAGGGCCCGTGCCAGTCGCTAGCCGTGATGTTCTGGTCGGCAACGCCGTCGCTTCCCTTGGCAGGCGCGGTCGTGGCCGCCAGATCGCTTAGAAGCAGTGGATATAGGTTCGTGTCAGTCTTGAACACTGCGACCGCGTTCCGGAGCAGCTTCAGGTCACTCTTGAGTGCTGCCTCCCTGCTCCGCTTGCTCGAGTCCATGAACTTCGGGAGCACGATGGCTGCAAGGATCGCAAGTACAACTATGACCACAAGCAGCTCGACCAGCGTGAACCCCAGTCCGCCTTTCTTCTCGCGTTTTCTCAACATTAAGTGCATCTGGAACTAGACCTCCTCCCTGGTCGTTTTGGAGGCCGGCAGTTACTTCACACTGCCGACCAGTGAGTAGATCGGTAGAATGACCGAGATCGCTATGAACCCGACGACTACCCCCAAGAGTACGATCAGGACCGGCTCGATTATGGATGTAAGGGACTTTACCTTCGCGTCGGTCTCCTGGTCATAGAGAGCACACACATGCTCAAGCATCGCCGGCAACTGTCCCGCCTTCTCGCCGGAGGCGAACATCTGCAGAACCAGAGGAGGGAACATTCCTGACTCTCTGAGGCTCTGCGAGGTCGCCTGACCTTCGACGACCCGCCTTCTTGCTGCCAGCAGTGCGTCTCTTACTATCTCATTATTGGCGGCAGAGGCTGATGTCTCAAGGGTCTGTGTCATCGGAACGCCACTTGAGAGCAAAGTTGCTATCGACGATAGCACGCGGCTCAGCACGATTTTGGTGACTATGTCGCCGACCACCGGCAGCCTCAGCACGAGTGCGTCTAGTTTGCGTCTGCCGCTTTCGCTCCGCACATACCGCCTTATGAGATAGACGGACAGCGCCGTACCGCCAATAAAGAGGTACCATTGCGAGATCATCGCGTGGCTGACGGCCATCATCGCCTTCGTCGTCCAGGGAACCTTCGCTCCCATCGAGTCGAATAGCTTCATGAAGCGCGGCAGGATGAACGTCATCAGTACCAGCATTGTGACGATGGATAAGCATACGACCACAATGGGATAGGCCATAGCGGACCGTATCTTCCGCCTGATCTCGGCGCCCCTTTCCAGGTTCTCTGCCAGCTTGGCCATCGAATCGGCGAGGTTGCCGCCGGCCTCCGCGACCCTGGCTGTTTCGACCGCGATTCTGGGGAAAACGTGCGGGTGTCTTGCGAAGGACTCACTCAGGGCCGAGCCGTGGCTCACGTCTGCCGCAATCTGCTCCAGGCTCAGTCGCAGGCTCTGGGACTTCGCTTGCTCGGCCAGACTTCTGATCCCTTCGACCAAAGGTATCCCCGCACGCGCGAGAATGCTCATCTGCCTGATGTTCATCGCAACCTCTTCGACTGAGGCCCTCTTTGGGCCGCGCGCCGCCGGCCGACTGCGCCCATCGGCCTCGTCGGCCCCGGTCTGTCTGACCCGGATGACCAGCACCCCACCGCGCTGGACCCTGGCCTTTGCCTCGGCCTCGGAAGCGGCCTCGATTCGCACATCCTTCGTTGCGCCCGTTGCATCAACCGTTCGACAAGTGTACGTCGCCATGACCGTCTTCACTCCGTAGTGACTCGGATTGCCTCTTCGAGCGTCGTCTCTCCCGCCTTGACTTTCAGCAGGGCGTCCTCGCGCAGGGTGCGCATGCCTTTTTCTACGGCCACCTGCCTGATTACCGCCGCGGAGCTTCTGGCGACGATCGCGGAACGGATGTCGTCGTCTATCTTGAGAAGCTCATAGATTCCGGTCCTGCCTTTGTAGCCCGTTCTGCCGCACTGCTCACAACCGGTGCCTTTCATGGCTCCGCGCAGGTCTGAGGCAGCAATGGGCAGTTCGAGTTGCCTCAGCAGTTCGTCCGTGACCACGAATGGCGAGGCGCAGCGCTGACACACCTTTCTCAGCAGGCGTTGAGCAAGAAAGCATATAGCCGATGACGCCACCAGGAACGGCTCCACCTCCATGTCCAGGAGCCGCGCTACCGCGCCCGCTGCGTCGTTCGCATGCAGAGTGCTCAGCACAAGGTGCCCGGTCAGGGCCGCCTCGACGGCGATCTCAGCGGTCTCCGAGTCACGGACCTCTCCTACCAGTATCACGTCCGGGTCCTGCCGGACGATCGTGCGCAGTCCGCTTGCGAATGTAAGGCCGGCCTTCCTGTTGACGTTGCCCTGCACCACTCCTGCAAGCTGGTACTCCACGGGGTCCTCAATCGTGATTATCTTCCTCTCCACGCTGTTGATCATGTTCAGGGCCGCGTAGAGCGATGTGGTCTTGCCGGCGCCAGTCGGGCCACAGGCCAGGATCATCCCGTAGGGCGTCTGGACCATCCTGGTGAACTCCCGCGCAGTATCCGCCTGGAGCCCGAGTTTGTCGAGGGATATCTCGGCCGCGCTCTTCTCGAGAACCCGGATGACCACGTTCTCGCCGTGCACGGCCGGGTAGACCGAGATCCTGAAGTCGTATTCCTGAGGCTGTACGATCAGCGTTAGGCGTCCGTCCTGCGGCGCGCGCCTTTCCGCGACATCCATGCCCGCCATGACCTTGACCCTGGAGACAACGGCCGACTGCAGGTCTTTCGGGATGGTCATGGCTTCCAGCAGTATGCCGTCCACGCGAAGCCGCACTCTGACCTTGCCTTGCTGCGGCTCTATGTGGATGTCGCTTGCCCCTTCCGCGATTGCTCTCGCTATGAGCGCGTTCACGAGCCTTACTACCGGCGCGCCACCGGATAGGCTGCTGAGATCCACCGAGTTCTCATGGGCTTCCTCGGGCGCATCCTCCGCGACCCTAATATCGGCATCAGCGTCTTTGATCGCATCGACGATAATGTCGCTCACATCCCCTGCCGCCCCAAAGGAGCGGAATATGGCCTCCAGCACCTCTTCTTCAGTGGCGATGAGCGGCAGGGGCTCAAGTTCCGTAGTCCGTGCTATATCGTCCACGGCCTGGACATCCAGAGGGTTCGCCATCGCGACCTTCACCACGTCATGGGACCTTTCGATGGGGATGGCTTTATGTCTGAGCGCAACGGAATGTGGGATGAGCTTTGCCACGTCGGGGTCGATCTCCCGCCCAGACAGTTCTACGAAGTTCACCCCGTGCAGAATGCCGACACAGCGCACCCTGTCTCGCTCGGATATCATGCCGAGGCGCGCAAGGAACTGGCCTATGTCTTCCCGGACGTCGGTACGAAGGACGAGGGCGGAGTCAATCTGCTCCGCAGACAGGATTCCTTCGTCAATGATGACTGATGTCAGAGTAGTAGCGGTTTGCACGGCCTGTCTACTTCGCCTCCGAGATCGTCGGTGTCAGCAAGATGACTATTTCGCTGCGCTGCTTGGAAGTCTTCGTATGTCTGAACAGGGAACCAATGATGGGCAGATCGCCCAGGAGTGGTATCTTGCTGGCATTCTTGACCTCGTCTTCTCGGAGAAGCCCCCCGATTGCCAGCGTCTCACCGTTCCTGACGGAAACGGTAGTCCTCGCCTCTCTCGTGCTGATCTGGGGGTAGTCACCGGCCTGCGTCTTCAGGAAAGACGTCACCAGGCTTACCTGAGGGTACAGCGTCAACAGCATCTGGTCGGTACCAGTTGTTCTCGGAGCTATCTGGAGGTAGATGCCGACACGTTCCTCATCCTTGTCGAATATCGGGGTACCGAATTGGCTGTACCCTATCAACTTAGGGAAGAGGATTCGATCGCCGATCAGTATGTCCGCAGATTCCGCGTCTACTACGGCGATGTTTGGCTGAGCCAGAAGGCGTGCTCCGCTGGTCTTCAGCAGGGCCGAGACCGTCCCCGTGAAGGACATGTCTTCCCTCGTGACCTTTCCGAACTTGATGCCGGAGTCAGGTGCAGGCTCTCTTAGGACTATGTCGCTCCACGTCCAATCGATTCCGACCTCTTTGCCGGCAGACGAGTCGATCTCCGTGATCGCCATCCTTATCGAAACCTGTCGGCGCCCGACATCTAGACACGCCAGCATGTCCTTGGCCCTAACTATCTCATCGGGCTCGCCAATCAGGACAACGCGGCTGCCGCCGCCGGACCCACTGGGTTGGGAAGGAGAGGCGTATCCTGCCGGCGGGACGGTGCCGCCTGCCGGTGACGCGCTTCCCAGCCCGGCGTTTGAACTGCCCAGCACCGGCGCCACCGGAGCCGGCCCTTCGGCTGCTGTGATCTTGGGGAAGAGGCTTCGGACGATTGCGACGACGTCCGCCGGCCTCACGTGGCGACACTCCCATACAAGCAGTTGCGGAGATGGAGGCGTGGCAGGCTCGGGCTTGGGCGGCTTTTCGAACTTGTCCTTGCCTGCCACTAGATAAGTGTCTCCGTTCTTCTGCCACGCGAAGCCGCCGACCGTCGCCAGGAACTCAACTATGGAGTCAACAGGCAGTTGACTCAAGTGGGCTGTGACCTCTCCCGTGATCTCGGGACTGACCACTATGTTGCTGCCGGAGCAGCGGGCCAATGCCTCGAGGACGAACCTCACATCGGTGGCGCTCGCATCGATATCGTAGCCGCTTGGCTTCTTTCTAATCTGTGGAGGAGCAGAACTGTCAGCCTGAGCAGAAGCCTTCGAACGCGCATCGTCTGCCGCCCTCGCGGGCACGGCTAGCGCCGCAGCAGCAAGACACACCGCTGCCAGGAACGCCGTGCATTGGGACTTCGCGAACGTTCTAGGACGGCTGGCGGCCGTGCAGCTGATATGGATACATATTGCATGGTTGCGGTTTCTTAGCAATTATCGTGTCCCTCCCATCCGTAAGGACTGCGTAGTCTGGTTCCAGCTTTTTGACACGGAACCCGTCTCGGAGCACCTCCCCAGGGCGCACGGTTCTGATCTCTGATCCGCCGATCCTGATGACGCCGTAGACTTGACCTGCGCCCTGCACGGTTGCCAGTAGCGTGAAAGTCGGCTTCGGGATTATGTGTCCGGTCGCCTCTTGGGCTGGCTCCTTGGGCTCGGCCGGCTTCACGTACGGGCCGGACCCCAGCGGGTCAACCTGGATCGGCCCGGCCGGCAGCCACGGGACACTGACCCTGCCCCCTGTGCCGGCGACGCCGTCCTGTCGCGCGTTGGCACTTGCGTCATTGCGGGTCGACCTGGGGCTCTTGAACGGATTCCGTGTGAGGTGCCACGTCATCGGTGCTGTGGCCCGAGTCAAAGGACCGCGCGGAGAAGCTTCCCGGACGCCGACGGCCCCTCTGGCCGGAATCGGAGACCGGATACGGGACGTGTACACAGTGACCGCGACCACGAGGCTGCCCAAGAGCGCGGCGATCACCATCCGCCGCTTGACGCCAGATGGCAGTGTTCCCATCAGCCCTGCCCCCTCTTCCTCTCGTACACAGTGAGCAAGAGCTGGATGGTGATAGAGCCATCCGCGGCA